>Ga0315901_10009525_pt1 | contig 11171 bp, 8 predicted proteins | sample LakEriMetagenome_10_FD_203761 | JGI IMG/M metagenome (GOLD analysis project Ga0315901, IMG submission 203761) | Freshwater fungal communities from buoy surface, Lake Erie, Ohio, United States - Buoy 2 MA116 | ecosystem: Environmental > Aquatic > Freshwater > Lake | place: USA: Lake Erie, Ohio...
CGAGGACAAGACGACTCGCATCTGGAGCGTGGCCACCGGCCAGTCAGTGCAGACTTTGACGGGTCACACAGCCAGCGTGACCTCGGTCGCGTTCTCGCCCGACGCGTCCCGGATCATCACCGGCAGCCAGGACCAGGCGGCCAAGCTCTGGGACGCACAGACCGGGAAGGAGATTCTGACGCTCAGTCGGCATTCGGAAGATGTGACCAGCGTGACGTTCTCGCCCGACGGACGCCAGATCCTGACCGGCAGCCGGGATGGAACAGCTGTGATCTGGCTGTCGCACGACTGGAAGGAAGGCCCGCAGGTTTCCGCCAAGTAGAGCTGCATCTTCTCCCATCAGGCTTGAATGCCCGGCCTCAACCCGCGAGAGTGAATGGATTGCTGGATCTGTCTGAGGAGTCACTCGTGCCTGCTGGAAAAAACGTTCTGGGAACTGCTTTGGAAGTCTGCAGCGTCTCACCGATGACTGGGTTCTTTCGAACGGGTTGCTGCGAGACGGGGGCCTCAGACATGGGGCTGCATGTGGTGTGTGCGGAGATGACACAGGAGTTCCTGGAATTCTCACAGGCCCAAGGCAACGATCTGTCCACCCCCATCGAAGAGTATGAATTCCCCGGTCTGACCCCCGGAGACCGCTGGTGCGTGTGTGTGGCCCGCTGGAAAGAAGCGTTTGAAGCGGGAGTCGCTCCGGGTGTGGTCCTGGAAGCGACTCACATGTCGACGCTGGAGTTTGTCTCTCTCGAAGAACTTCAGGCTCACGCGGTCGATCGCGAGTAAGTGTTGCTGATTCGGTATTCGTTCTAGAATGACGCTTAGACAGAAAGGGTCCCGACTGTGGCAGACACGCCCGAACGCCGTTACGTCCTGATCGTTGAGGACGAGCCAATCATCCGAAGCACCCTCGCCGAGTTCCTGGCCGGCGAAGGGTTCGAGGTCACAAAAGCTGGCTCCGTCGCCGAAGCTCTGGCTGCGGCCAAGCAGCGCGACTTTCACGTCGCCATCTGTGACGTGCAGCTGCCCGACGGTGACGGTGTCGCTCTGCTCCGCAAACTGCAGCGGATCAATTCATCGGTCTTCGTGCTGATCATCACAGCTTACGCAACGGTCGAAAACGCAATCGAGGCGTTCAAGGCCGGAGCGTTCGACTATCTGGTCAAGCCGGTGATTCTGGATGACGTCCTGAACAAGCTGAACCGGGTCTTTCAGTTCCGCCAGTTGTTCCTGGAGAACCAGGCCCTGCGTCGCGAGTTATCTCAGCCGCAGCATTTTGAACAGGTTGTCGGATCGTCTCAGCCGCTGCGGGAGCTGCTCGCGACGATTACCAAAGTCGCTGCGACCAACTCGAATGTCCTGCTGAGCGGTGAGACCGGGACAGGCAAGGAGCTGTTCGCCCGCCAGATTCACTCGTCCGGCCCGCGCAAGCAGGAGAAGTTCCTGGCCATGAACTGCGCGATTCGCCCGGTCGAATTGCTCGAAGGCGAACTGTTCGGCTCGGAGTCGGGAACGCCGCAGGCCGGACTGCTTCGCACTGCTGGCGAGGGGACCGTCTATCTCGATGAGATCGCTGAGTTGCCACCAGGAACTCAGACCAAACTCCTGCGGGCGATCGAGTATCAGGAGAGTATGCCGGTCGGGGGTACAGAGACCTATCCGGTGCATTGCCGGATCATCGCCTCGACCAACCAGGATCTGATGACTCTCGTCAGCGAGCAGAAGTTCCAGGAGGATCTGTTCTACCGTCTCGACGGGATGAAGATCCGTATCCCTCCTCTGCGCGAACGTCTGGACGATGTCCCGGAGCTGGTCGATCATTTCATTACGCGGCATTCGCGGGCGATGCGAAAGCGTGTCACAGCCGCCTCCAGCGAGGCGATCCGTCTGCTGATGGCCGCCCAGTGGAAGGGCAACGTGCGGCAGCTCGACAATGCGATCGAGCGGGCCGTGATTATGTGCGAAGGGACCAGCATCGAGCCGAGCGACCTGCCTCCCGATCTAATCGGCATGGGACAGCCGCTGCCCGACACGGACGACCTGCGAGCTGCATTGCGGCACTATGAGAAGCTGCACATCACGCGCGTGCTGCGGCAGTGGCCGGACAAACGCGAGGCGGCCAAACGGCTGCGACTGGGGCTCTCCAGTCTCTATCGCAAGATCGAAGAGCTGGAAATCGAGCTGTAAGGTCTCAGCGAATCATTGAAGACCGACGCTCGTCTCGATTTGACTCCGGCCGCCGAACGTGCGAGAAACGTGTCACCCCCATTCAACCAGGAGTGACCTCATGCCGGTGGCCGTCGAGACTCTGACCCGATTCTGTGTGACTTGCCTGACTCAGATCGGCATGCCGCCGCGCGATGCCCAGACCACAGCCGATGCGCTCGTCACGACCGACACGATGGGGGTCTTCACCCACGGCACCAAGTTGCTCGCGGGGTACATCAACCGCCTGAAGGGGGGCGGCTATAAGGTGACGGGCACTCCGAGAATCGATCGTGAAGGTCCCGGCTGGGCCGTCATTGATGGAGACTCCGCACTCGGTCAAGTGGGGGGCATGTTTGCGACCGAGGCGGCGATCCAGAAGGCCAAGAATGTCGGTATTGCTTATGTCGGCCTGCACAATGCGGGGCACATCGGAGCTGCGGGTTACTTCGCAGCTCATGCCGCCCGGCAAGGACTGATCTGCCACGTGGTCGGCAACGATGTCCCCAGCGTGGCGGGGCCCGGCTCGAAGGGGCCGGTCCTGGGCAGCAACCCCTACGCGTACGGAATTCCGTTCGCCGGGCACGACCCGATCCTGCTTGATATGGCGACAGCTGCGGTCGCGGGGGGCAAGGTCTACGCAGCTCATCAGCGTGGAGAGGCGATTCCGCCGACGTGGCTGATCGACAAGAATGGACAGCCAACCACCGATGGCAGCTTGTACCCCAAGGAGGCCTCGCTGGCTCCCATGGCGGGTTACAAGGGATATGGGCTCGGCCTGTGGGCCGAAGTCCTGTCGGGAGTCCTGCCCGGCGGCGCCATCACCTGGGAAGTCGGCGTCTGGATGTTCGATGAGCCCAGCAAGCCCTCGCGGCATAACGCGGGGATCATCGCGGTTGATGTGAACGCGATTGCCAAGCCGGAGTTCATCGCGGCTCGTGTCCAGAAACTTGCGGACGAGATCCACGCGGCTCCCACAGCTGCCGGTGTCGAGCGTGTCCTGCTGCCCGGCGAGCGCGAGTGGACACTGCGGCAGAAGGCCCTGGCCGAAGGAATCCATCTGCCCGCTGACGTGCTGGAGAAACTCAAGCTGGCCGCCGAACTGACCGGTGTTAATCCTCTGTAAGCCATAGCAGGATTCGGAAGAATCCTGCCGTCCTATTGACTCCACGGAAGCCCCCGATGTCACGTACGCTGCTGAGCTGGTCCGAGCCGATGTTCTTCGCTTTGCGTTTCCGGACGATGAAGCAGTGGCTGCTGCGACTAGGCATCATGCTCGCCATTGCGGCGGTGAGTGTCGTCGGGCTGCAGTGGATGGGTCGGAACGTGCCGATCCTGGAGAATCTCACCATCGGACTTATGCTGGGAGGAGTGATCGTTCTGTTCCCGGATCTGTTCCTGATGAATCGGGAATTGTGGGTCGATGAAGAGGCGGTTCACTGCCACGTCAACGGTGGCAAACTCCAGTTCAGTCACAAGTTTCTGCTCTCGAATATTGAGTTGATCGAGTTGGTGCGGCCTCAGGATTGGGAGCAGTCACCCGGGAAGAACCTCAGCGGCATGCTGCTGCACCTGAACGACCAGACTCAGGCTGTGTTCGGGATCCCCAGATCGAAGAAGCTCGACACGATGGCCACGATCCTGCATCGGCAGGGCATCAACGTGCTGCTGCGGGAGTGGAAACCAACGACTGCGGATACCCGCGTCCGCGTGGAAGATGAGATCTCTCTGGCGAATCTCAAGGCCACAACGAAGGATGCCGAGTTCCTGCAGCTGCCTGCGGAGGAGCCCAAGCTCAACCCGCTGGGCGTTCAGATCATCGGCGGCCTCTTCGGAGGAGGCCCGCTGCTGGTCGCTCTCATTGCGATGATCTGGGGCTTCGTTCATCTATGGCGGTCCTGGAACGAGTTGTCGGTCCCGTGGCGCAGTGCCTGGGGGATCGGATCATTTGCGGTATTCATCCTGGGTTTTCTGTTCATCCTGTACATCGGCCAGTTCGTCGAGAACGCCTACCGGATTGCCAAGGGGCGTGAGAATCTGCGAACGCGGCTGAGCCCGCTGCTCGATGTCGAAGACGAGGATGTCTTTCCGGTGGTGCTCTACAACCGCGAGATGTGGTCGAACGTGATCTCCCGCTCGGCAGACTTTGGGTTCTTGCAGGTGAACCGCCGTCGCCGCGCGATCGTTTTTGAAGGGGATATCGAACGCTGGACGATTCCACTAACAGCCCTCACCGTGGCCCGCATCGAAGAGGCTGCGGTCGGTCAGGAAGGCGCTGAGCCTTCGGAGATCCGGTACTATGTCGTGATTGGCACGGAGCGTGACGGCAAAAGCTGGGAAATCGGGCTTTCCCGGCCCCGGACTCAGTGGGGCAGCGATGGGCCGGAACCCCGCAAAGAGCGGACACGCCAGCTGTTTGATGAGCTGAAAACCGCGATCAGCCTCGTCTGATCGTCAGGAGTGTTGGCCTCGGCGACGCTCTTCATGCCGATTGCCGGCCTGCCGACCCGTTTACAGGTTCTCCCTCGTTCCGCAGGGTGATATATTTCTAGAACGGGACCGGCACGGATGTCGGGGCCAATCATCTTGAGGGAACTCTCCCAGACTGACACGACGTCCCCCAGAAAGCACCAGCCATGGAGTTTCGCAACTGCCCGTCCTGCAAGGCGTCGGTCCTGGAGGACGATGTTGAGGACTGTCCGTTCTGCGGAGCCTCGATGTCGGGCAAGCCAAGTGCGAAGCCTGCCCCCAAGGCGGCTCCCCCCGCTGCCAAGCCCGCGGGTCCCGCCGCGAAGGGACCGCCAGCCAAGGGGCCCGAAAAGCCGGGGACCGGAGCTGCGCGGCCCCGCGCCTCCGAACCGGAGCCCGAAAAGCCGGCCGATGATGGCGATCCGTTCGATGTCGATTCACTGGCACTGAAGAACGCGATCGCGGTCAGTCCCAAACCGGCCAAGGGCCGGACGATCGAAATCAAATGTCCGATGTGCGAGACGATCGGATATATCGCCCCGGCGCACGGCGGCAAAGATGTCAAATGCTGCAACCCCGCCTGCCGCTTGCCGATCTTCAAGGCTCCGAAGACTCCTGTCGAAGTTAAAGCAGAACCGGAAAAGCCGAAGGGGCTGACAACGCCGATGCTGGCTGGAATCGGTCTGGTCATCGCCGGCATTGCTGGCGGGGGGATCTGGTGGTTCCTGCTCCGTGAACCGCCGACGCCAGATTTCGGTCCCGTAGATCCAATCGTCGGGCCCGTGGTTCCTGATGGAAAAACCAAGGTCATTGAGAACACTGTCAAGACGGAAGTGGAACGGGTCGTGCCGATCGAAGAGATCCGCAAGACTGCGCTCAGCGAGATTCCAACGATCGCTCTGAGCAACAGCATCATCAGCCGCCCGTTCGGTCGGCAGATCGCCGCCGAGGCCGCATTGACCAACGGCGACCTGACGGCAGCGCAAACCCAGCTTGAAGCGCTGACCAAGCTGGGGCCGGTGAACGAGCACTATCTGATTGAACCGGTCGCGATCATGCTGCATCAGATGATTGCCAACGGTCAGACGGCACAAGCAGAAACGCTGCTGACAAACACGATCCCGATCACGAAGAAATTGCCGGAAGTCGGACGGCATTCATTCGACGCAGCTGCGAACATGGCGGCTGCCATGGTACGACTCAATCGCAATAGCGATGCCCTCGCGCTGCTCGAGCGACAAGCGGAGAAGGACACAGCTGGCCGCGGACAGCTGGCGCTGTTGTGGAACGCTGCCATGGCCCGCGGCACCTACCATGCGGGGCAGGAAGCTCTGCTCAGTCATCTTGAGCTCTCGAATGATCCGCTGTGGGTCGCGACCTGTTTGCATCTGTGCCGGTACGAGCAGTGGGATCAGGCAATCGCGTGGTCCAAATCGGCCAGCAGCTCCGCGACGCAGGACGCTTCGCTGGCGGCTTGGGCTGGCATGATGGCATCCAGGCTTCAGCGAATTCCTGATGCTGCCCTCCAAGAGAAGCTCAAAGCGACGATCGACGGAGCCGGGCCCGTTGCCAAGGTCCGCATGCAGGTCGCTGTCGCTGAAGTCCGGCTGAATGCGGGCGACAAGGGCGTCACTGCAGCCAGTGCGACCGAGATCGAACAACTGCTGGCTTCTGCCGCGATCCCGCCGGCGATGGCTCCCGCTTCGCTGCTGGAGATTTACGGAGGGAAAGGCAAGCCGTTTGGAGGACTCCCGGACCCCAGGCCGACGATCTCGCGAGCGCTGGCACTGGCCGATGTCGCAAATCTCAAGATGCGGTTGGGAGACTCTGCAGGAGGATGGGCGACCCAGGAGAAGGCGATGGATCTACTCCGCTCGGTCGCCCCTTCACCCGCTGCGATGGAGTCGCTGCTCAACCAGACCAAAGGTGCGACCGCAGGCATCGAAGCTCAGCTCGACAGCGCGCTCAAGTTGGGTAACAACGGGCAGAAGATCAAGATTGCCCTGAGCCAGTACCGGACGCAGATCGAAGCGATCCTCAAGGTCTCGAACGAGCGGTTTGCGATCCAGCAGACCCTGCTGCGCCGAGCGGCCCGCTTTGGCCTGATCGACGAAGCCTGGAAAGTCGTGGTGGCTCGGAGCAGTGGAGAACTTAAGGACGTTGAGCCGTACATGCTCAAGACATCGCTGCCTTCGCACCTGCACAGCCGGGCGACTCAGGCGGGCAAATCGGCTCTGATGGATCTGATCGTTTCTCAACTCCCTCAGGATCCCCAGGAGAAGAAGCAGCTGATCATCGACTCCGTCGAGAACGCCATCGTGGCTGCGGAAACAGACATCACCAAGGGAAACAGTTCCAAGGCTGCGAAGTCGCTCAAGCCGATCTACAACAATTCGGCCAGTCGATACGTGCTGGACATCCATGTGATCGAGACGGCCAGTCGGTTAACGGACAAGTCGATCGGTGATGCCTACGCCTACGTCCGGGATTTGACCGACCCTACCATTAAGGGTGACGCCCATCGACTGCTGGCCGCCCGTGCGATTGTGATGGGGAAGGCTCCCGAATTGTGGAAGCTGATTCAGTCAGATCAGAACATCACGAAGACCGACACAGCCACGAGTTACCTGGGCTTTCTGGAAGCCATACAGCTGACGGGAGCCAAGTAATGTCACCATGGCAGATCGCCGCCGCCGGAGTGTCCGGTGTCGTGGCTGTGGCGCTGGCCGCGATTCCCCTGGCCAAATGGATGAGGCAGCGTGAAGTCGCTCAAGCCAGTCGGGAGTTCAAGCTTCAACGAGAAAACCTGGAGGCCAAGTTCTTCGAGTTGGCTTCGGGCTCGGGAAAACCGCGCGGCCTGAGGTGGGTCCGCTGCGACTGGCAGCCGGCCTATTCCCTGGCCCGTGATACGCAGTCCGGGCTGTTGACCGCGTTTGTCTCGATTGAATTGCACTTCGAGGCGATCGAGGGCGGCGACATGGAAGACGTCGCCGCCGTCGGAACGGTCCGGGACGCCTGTGCCGTGTTTCATTACCAGCAGGGGAAATGGGGTACCGGTGGCAGAGCCTTGTTCAACATGAATGCCTCTGACGCTGTTGAACGACTGGCAGGACAGTTCGTACGAGCCGAGTAGCGATTCTGCGGTCAACAAAGAGTGAAGGCCAAGACCGCACGGAGACCTTGAATAAGGCCAATCATCTCCCCGTTCTCGCTGAGCAAGAGCTGTCGTTGCGAATCATCCCGGAAGTTGGGAACATCGACCGTGACTGATGAGTTGTCGCTGGTTGCGACAGAGGATAGAGCGGATGGTCGATTTGAGATCGCATCGGAACTCAGCTGTGGTCCTCGCGCTGATGTGGCTGGTTGCCGCTTCGTGGCTGAGAGCTGCGGAGATTCCAGCGGCACCGGACTATGACCGTGACATCAGACCGATCTTGCGCAGCCGGTGTGTGACCTGCCACGGTCCGATCAAGCAGGAGGGGGGCCTGCGGCTGGATGCGGGGAAGCTGGTCCTGCAAGGAGGAGACAGCGGCGCAGTCGTGCAGCCAGCAAAGAGCGGCGAGAGCCCGCTGCTGGCCCGTGTGAGTACGACGAACCTTGACGAGCGAATGCCGCCCAAGGGGGCACCGCTGGCTGAGCAGGAAATCGCAGTCTTGAAGGCCTGGATCGACGCCGGAGCGCCTGTCCCCGCTGGCGAAACGATTGCACCGCGGCCCGAGGAGCATTGGTCGTTTCAACCGATCAGGCCGGTACCCGCTCCCGAAGTCCAAGATCGCGATTGGCCGCGAAATCCAATTGACCATTTCGTTCTGTCGAAGCTGGAGGCCCAGAGCTGGCGGCCCAATCCCGATGCTTCTAAAGCCGCTCTGCTCAGGCGGGTGTATCTCGACCTGATCGGGCTGCCTCCGTCCATTGCGGAGCAAGATGCGTACCTCGCCAACACCGACCCGAAGGCCTATGAACAGCTGGTCGACAGTCTGCTCGATCGGCCGGAGTACGGGGAGCGCTACGCCCGGCATTGGCTGGATGTGGCGCGGTATGCCGACTCGAACGGGTACGAGCGCGATGCCGCCAAGCCCGAGGTCTGGAAGTACCGGGACTATGTGATTCGGTCGCTCAACGGCGATCTGCCGTTCAATCAGTTCATCCTCGAACAGGTCGCCGGAGATGAACTCGCCGATGGAAGCGACAGCTCGATGATCGCCACCGGGTTTCTGCGGCTGGGGCCCTGGGACGATGAGCCCGCTGACTTTGCGACCGACCATTACGACCAGTTGGATGACCTGGTCAACACCACCAGCCAGGCATTCCTGGGGCTGACGATGGGGTGTGCCCGCTGTCACGATCACAAGTTCGATCCGCTGACTCAGGTTGATTATTACGGCATGGTGGCTGTGTTCCATCCGCTGAAACGGCCACAGTCGGGACGCACGGAGCTGACACTGCCGATCGCGACCCCCGCGCAGCGGAAGCAGATGACGGACGAGCAGAAGAAGGGGGCTCCGCAGGGGTACTTCCTCGAAGAGCCTGCGGGGAACGTCCCAGCCACACATCTCCTCGTGCGGGGCAGCCCGCATCAGCCTGCGGCAGAGGTGCCACCCTCGGTCCCCGCCGTACTGGTTCACGAGCCGCTGAAGTTCCTGACAGCGAGTGAGTTCACGACGCAGCGGCGATTGTCGCTGGCCCAGTGGCTGGCCTCGCCGGAGAACCCGCTCACGGCCCGGGTCATCGTGAACCGTGTCTGGCAGTGGCACTTTGGTGAGGGGCTCGTGCGGACGGGGAACGACTTTGGCCTGAACGGGGAACGCCCGACGCATCCGGAACTGCTGGGCTATCTGGCTCACTGGTTCGCACACGACGCGAATTGGTCACTCAAGAAGCTGCACCGGCTGATCGTCACCAGCCGCACGTACCAGATGAGCCGCGATGATCGCGAAGAGTACGCCGCCGTTGATCCCGAGAACCGGCTGCTCTGGCGACGGTCGCTCCAGCGGCTGGAGGTCGAGCCGATTCGGGACAGTATTCTGGCTGTCAGCGGCCAGCTGGACCGCACGATGTTCGGCCCGCCGATCTATCCTTTGATCCCGAAAGAAGCACTGGAGAGCCATGCCGACAAGACCTCGATCTGGCCCGCGTTCGATGAGAAGGCTGCGGCCCGCCGCACGGTGTATGCCTTCACCAAGCGGTCGCTGATGATCCCGCTCCTGGAGGTGCTCGACCTGTGCGATACGACGCGCTCCTCGCCCAGGCGGAACGTCACGACCGTCGCGACCCAGGCTCTGACGCTCTACAACAGCGAGTTCGTCATGCAGCAGGCGGCCCATCTGATACGCCGTCTGGAAACGGAAGCGGGCCCCGAGCTCAACGCCCAGATCGAACTGGCCTGGAGGCTCGCCTTGTGCCGACGCCCCACCGATGCGGAGCACCAGGCGATGGCCCAGTTCGTGGCTGAGGAGATCGCCGAGCTGCGTTCCCAGCGGGGTCCCGACGCCCCACAAGCGGAACTGGAGCAAGCGGCCCGGACACAACTCTGCCGGGTTCTGCTGAATCTGAACGAATTCGTCTATCCGAACTGACTACGAGATGCTCGAATTCGCGCCCGGATGTCGACCGTTCGCGAAGTCGCGAGGATCTCCGGGTTCACACTCTCACTGCCTGACCCACTTCCATGGCCGAAAACCGCAACTTCTCGCCCGCTCAGCAAAAGATCATCAAGCGGTTCTATGACAACCGCGACCAGCTGGATGAGCAGCATCTCGCGGAGAACGTGACGAACCTCTATCTGGCCACCAGCGAGAAGCAGAAGGCCAAGATCTGGAAAACGGTCGAGGAGATGATGGGCCGCCTGGGAGTTCCGGCCAGCCGCATTCAGCACATCCTGGACAAGAAAGACCCGGCGATTCTGGCCGAAGTCGTGAAGGACCTGCAGGCGGGGAAGATCAAGAAGCCCACCCCGCCAGCGGCTCCGCCCGCTCCGTAGCGGAGGTTTGCGGCACACGCCCTCCTCTTGTCAGCCGACTCTGATTGACGCAATAATCAAAGTTCACTGATCCGTCTTGCGAGGAGCCCGTTGATGCTGCAGCCCAGTTCGCTTCTGCCGTGCTCCAGCCTGCTCTCGCGCCGGGATGTGCTGCGAGTCGGGGCAATCAGTGCTGCTGCGTCATTGATGCCCGCAGGATGGGTGAGCGGGGCCAGTGCGTCTCCCAGCTCGGCGAAAGCTGACTCCGTGATCTTTCTCTGGATGGGCGGCGGGGTCACGCATATCGACTCGTTCGATCCCAAGCCGCAGGCTCCGGAAGAGATTCGCGGTACGCTGTCAGCGATCTCGACCACGGTTCCCGGCGTGCAGTTTGGCGAGCCGATGTCACAGCTCGCTCAGATCGCCGAGGAGCTCTGTCTGGTTCGCAGCTTCTCGCATGACAGCAACGATCACTTGCTCAGCCAGGCTTATACGCTGTCCGGCCACAAGGTCACGATGGCCCAGCTTTATACCGAGCCGAACA
>Ga0315901_10009527_pt1 | contig 11167 bp, 6 predicted proteins | sample LakEriMetagenome_10_FD_203761 | JGI IMG/M metagenome (GOLD analysis project Ga0315901, IMG submission 203761) | Freshwater fungal communities from buoy surface, Lake Erie, Ohio, United States - Buoy 2 MA116 | ecosystem: Environmental > Aquatic > Freshwater > Lake | place: USA: Lake Erie, Ohio...
CCAACCGTTGAAATAAGCGTACCCTTTAATGAGGGCTTTTTCGGCGTCGTAGGAAACAACCCACAGGATGCATTAAACATTGTTACCTTTCCTTCGCTCGGTATAACACGAGCGTTTTTTATTCAATCCTCCTCAACTGGCTTTTTCCAGGCACAGGGAAATGACATTCCACTTACGCTGAGGCTTCAGATGTCAAACGGTACCATAGTGGATATACCCGGTGGACTGGTATGGAGGGAAACAGCTAACGGTAAAGTCAGACTTTTTGGTTTCCTGGCCAATCAGGGAACTTCCTTTAATCTATCGTCTTTTGGCGGAGCCAATTATCAGATAACCGGTGGAACAGCTGGTGGAGCAACAGACTTTGGTCTTGAGAAAATTGGTTCAACGCTAACTTTTTCTGATGGAGATAATGTTAGCGGTAATGCGGCTACATCCGGTCTGATTGATGAACTCAATGAATACCTTAACGACACTAAATTATTACGTCCTGCAGGTCCCGTAACCGTTCCAGTTCAGCAGAGTTGTTCTACAACACCTACTATCTCAGGAACCGCAACGCTCATCGCCGGTGAAGCATTAACGATTCAGGTTAATGGAAAAACCTATGCTGCGCCAACGGTAGTTGTTTCAGGAACAAACTGGTCGTTACAAATTCCTCAGGCCGATGCCCTGTCAGCAAATACAACGTATTCCGTGTCAGCGATTATCACCAATGCTGGTGGCTATACACTTTCTGATGCGAGCAGTAATGAATTGTCGATTACTACAAGCTGTGATACCGATGGCGATGGTGTGTTGGATACTGACGAAGCCAATGACGGCACAGACCCGAACAATCCATGCGATTATAAATCCGCAAGCCAAACCGTTACGCCTTCACAGGCCTGGAATAACTTGGATTGTGATGGTGATGGTGATAAAAACGGTACTGACACCAAACCTCAAGACCCATGCGTGTTTGCTAACGGTTCTGTAGCCGATACAACCAATGCCGTATGGCGTGCAGCTGACTGCGATGGTGATGGTGTGACCAACGGTAAAGAAACCGATGACGGAACAGACCCTAAAGATTTTTGTAGCTACGTGGCCGCTAGTCAGACACTCGCCACTTCACAGGCATGGAAAGATGCCGATTGTGATGGTGACGGCGATAAAAACGGAACGGATACAAATCCCAAAGATCCATGCGTTAGCGCAAATGGCTCAGTAGCCAATACAACCAATGCCGTATGGCGTGCAGCTGACTGCGATGGTGATGGTGTTACCAACGGTAAAGAAACCGATGACGGAACAGACCCTAAAGATTTTTGTAGCTACGTCGCTGCTAGCCAGACACTCGCCACTTCACAGGCATGGAAAGATGCCGATTGTGATGGTGACGGCGATAAGAACGGAACAGATACGAATCCAAAAGATCCATGCGTTAGCGCAAATGGCTCAGTAGCGAATACAACCAATGCCGTATGGCGTGCAGCTGATTGCGATGGTGATGGCGTGACAAACGGTAAGGAGACGGATGATGGCACAGATCCAAAAGATTTCTGCAGCTATGTGACCGCATCACAAACGGTTGCTACCTCCCAAGCATGGAAAGATGCTGATTGTGATGGTGACGGCGATAAGAACGGTACCGATACGAATCCCAAAGATCCATGCGTAGTTGCAGCTGGCTCAACTCCAAACACTACGAATGCCGTTTGGCGCGCAGCCGATTGCGATGGTGATGGCGTAACCAACGGTAAAGAATCTGATGATGGCACCGATCCTAATAATTTCTGCAGCTATGTTGCTGCCAGTCAATCTGTGGCCACTTCACAGGCATGGAAAAATGCTGATTGTGATGGTGACGGAGAGAAGAATGAAACGGATAATAATCCTAAGGACCCATGCGTAGTTGTGGCTGGTTCAACACCAAATACTACGAACGCGGTATGGCGTGCTGCCGATTGCGATGGCGACGGCGTGACCAATGGTAAAGAAACAGATGATGGAACAGATCCTAACAATTTCTGTAGCTATGTAGCCGCAAGCCAGACTCTGGCTACCTCTCAGGCATGGAAAGATGCAGACTGTGATGGTGATGGTGATAAAAATGGAACAGACACCAATCCTCAGGATCCATGTGTTAGTGCAAATGGATCTGTGGCAAATACGTCTAGTGCTGTTTGGCGTGCAGCTGATTGTGATGGAGATGGTGTTACAAACGGAAAGGAAACAGATGATGGGACAGACCCCAAAGACTTCTGCAGCTATGTGGCGGCTTCTCAAACTTTAGCTACTTCACAGGCATGGAAAAATGCGGATTGTGATGGCGACGGCGATAAGAACGGAACAGATACCAATCCACAGGATCCATGCGCTTTTGCTGCAGGCTCCGTGCCCAATACGACTAATGCCGTTTGGCGTGCTGTGGATTGCGACGGTGACGGTGTTACCAATGGTAAAGAGGCTGACTTTGGAACGGATCCAAATGATCCTTGCTCGTTTAATTTAGCCAGTCAGACACTGGAGCCTTCAACTGCCTGGAAAAATGCCGATTGCGATGGCGACGGTGCCAGCAACCAGAAGGAAAAAACCGATGGAACCAATCCAAATGATCCTTGTTCTTTCTCCGGTACAAATCTTGTTGTGAACACCAACAATGCTGTTTGGCAAGGTGCCGACTGCGATGGTGATGGAGTAACCAACGGTAAGGAAATTACAGATGGTACTGATCCAAAAGACTTCTGTAGTTACATTGCCACCAGCCAGATGTTTGAAACATCACAAGCCTGGAAAAATGCAGACTGTGATGGTGATGGCGATAAGAATGGTACCGACACTAAACCAAAGGATCCATGTGTGTATTCCGCCGGATCCGTTCCAAACACAACGAATGCAGTTTGGAGAGCGGCTGATTGTGATGGCGATGGTGTAACCAACGGAAAAGAAACCGATGATGGAACCAATCCTAACGTGGCCTGCTCATTCAAATTGGCGAGTCAATCTCTAACACCTTCTCTGGCTTGGCAGCAATCTGACTGTGACGGCGATGGAGTGACCAATAAGCGCGAGAAAGAAGATTCAACAAATCCTCTTGACCCTTGTTCACTGATTCCATCAAGTCAAAGTGTGGCTACATCCCAGGAGTGGAAGGATCTGGATTGTGACAAGGATGGCGCCAAAAATGGTGTGGACAAAAATGTTCTTGAACCTGTTGCAGTCGATGATGAGACTACAGCTAAGGAAGGTGAGCGTATTACCTTGAATATCATCACCAATGATGACTTCATTGCTGGAGCTGGAATTTCGATCACCCGTGTGGGCGGAAATGCAGGAGGAGAAGCCACCTTCGACCCAGTTACAGGCCAGGTTAGTTACCGCGGATTACCAGGTGAAGTAGGAGAAGTCACCATCGAATACCGAGTGTGTAACACCCAGGTCAACCCTGCGGTTTGCGCAAATGCCACCATTACCATTACCATCGATGGCACAGAACTTTTGATTCCTGAAGCCTTTACGCCAAATGGAAACGGTAAAAACGATAAATGGATCATTCGTGGTCTGGCTGCTTTCCCGGATAACAAGGTTACCATTTTCAACCGTTGGGGTAATAAGGTTTACGAAGCTAGTCCCTACAACAACGATTGGGATGGATTCTCCAACAGTAACCTTACCGCAGGCGGTGCCCGAGTTCCGGCCGGTTCCTACTTCTATGTTTTGGAACTTGGTAATGGTAAAAAATTCACGGGATTTGTTTACGTAGCCTATTAATAACCTGCAGAACTAAAGACTAATGAAAAAGCAATTCACTATTTTCCTCATAGTCCTCCTGGCCGTATTTTCCTTAAAATCTTACGCACAGCAGGACCCCATGTACAACCAGTACATCTTTAATGCCTACACAATCAATCCGGCAGAGGCAGGTATTCGTACTTATGGTACGGCTTCTTTCCTTCACCGCTGGCAGTGGGTCGGCATCGATGGGGCGCCATCCACGACCTCAATGGGTATTGAAACTTCCTTCCGATCCAATTGGGGTTTTGGTCTGAACGTCATCAATGATAAATTAGGTCCTGAGACCAATCAGACTGTTAACCTCAGCGTAGGTTACCACATCAGTCTCACCGATAAGTATAAACTTGCGATGGGCTTGAACGGTGTGGTTAACCAGCGTCGGTTAGATGCCAATTCCTTTGATAACGTTTGGGATCCAGATGATCCGGATCTTCAGTCTATCAATACTCTTCGTCCAAATATGGGAGGTGGTTTGCTGGTGTACTCCGATCATTTCTTCTTTGGAGCTTCTTTGCCACGGATGGCTGAGTATAAAACCTCAGATAATCAAACCAACCTGGCGTTGGATCAGGTAAGACATCTTTTTGTTTATACCGGTCGAATTTTTGATATGTCTGAAAAGATTAAGCTGAAACCGAGTGTGCTGATGAAAGTGGTAGGAGGAGCGCCTGTTCAATTTGATCTTAATGGTGTAGTGTCGTTTGCTAATCTTATTGACGCCGGTTTCAATTACCGTCTTGGTGATGGACTTGGTTTGCTGGCCGGAATCACGGTTAAAGAGCGATTCATTTTCAACTATGCTTATGAAATTCCGCTTACGCTGATCCGAAACAATTCACGCCAAACTCATGAGGTTGGTGTTCGCTACCGTTTTGGTAAGGCGCATCTTGAAAATATCCAGTCACCCCGTTTCTTCAATTGATTATGAAATACTATTCTTTATTCTTTTTAGGGCTTTTCCTGGCTATATCGTTTGCTTCATTTGGACAATCCAGTGCTTCTGTTCAGAGAAAATTAGCAAGTCTGGAGGCCAAAGGACATTATGTTGAGGCGGCCAAATTGCACATGTCGCTACACGATAAAGGAGAGCGTGAAGCTTCCATTAATGCTGCCATGAATCTTTACAAGATTGGTAAGTATAAGGAGGCGCAATTTTATTTCCAGCATGCCGATAGTATTGGAAGCTTGGATAAGGCAGATGAGATCTTTGCTTATTTTGAATGTTTGAAATCAGCTAAGAAGTACAAGGAGGCCGATCAATTAATCCGTACGCATTTACCTAAAAACCAGGCTGCTGCTGAGTTGGTTCTGAATGCAGAGAAGGAAAGTTATTATGAAAAATTAATGGGTTATGGAAAGACAAAAATCACCACGGTGCCCATTAATTCCACATATTCTGATTTTGGTCCAACGGTACTTGATGGCTGGTTGTATTTTGAATCAACCCGGTTGACTGCTGAGAACAGCAAAATCCACGGCATCAATAACCAGGGTTTCTTTAATCTATATGGTCACCCAATTGGTGGCGGATCGTCTGCTATTGTTGCCCCACAGGGAGTTTTTGGTAAACCTCAGGTTACCATCTCAAGTGAAGGAAAGCAAACACTTTCTATTCCAGCAGATATCAATAAGACTCATCACGATGGACCGGTATTTCTGACTCCTTCCGGAAAATTTTTGTTTTACACCACCAACTGGGATCATGAAGGAAAAACTGATTACAAAAATCCTTACTTGAATCTTGGCTATTCCTACGATGCGTTGGAAAAATCCCAAAAGAAAGAGGTTGGTAAAATCCACCTGAATATTTATTACAGCACTCGTGAGAATTCTATTTGGAGCGCTCCCGTTCCATTCCCTTTTAACAACGATGCCTGGTCCAATCAACATGCTTATTTCGATGAGAAGACCAGTACAGTTTACTTCTCCAGCAACATGCCTGGTGGAATGGGTGGATTTGATATTTGGAAATCAGTCTTAAAGGGTTCAACCTGGTCCAAGCCTGAAAACTTAGGCCCCTTCGTAAATTCCGTTAAGCATGAGGTGTTCCCGGCGATCAGCTCTGATGGATATCTTGTTTTCTCCTCGAACGGATGGCCCGGTCTTGGTGGATTGGATCTTTTTGTTTCGGAATTCGATGATCAGCAGCCAATCAACCTGATGGCTGGTCTCAACACTGAAATGGATGACTTCGGAATGACCTTTACGGGAAAGGGGACGGGTTATTTCGTGAGTAACCGAAAAGAATCCATGGGAGACGATGATATCTTTCAGTTTGAGATCTTTTTAGATGATATCCTGGAATACAATAAGCCCAAATATCAGATTATACTGGTCGATGGAGCTACTGGTGCTCAGATTCCCGGTTCGGTAGTGCTTACCCAACGCGGAGCAAAACGAACTCTTCAGGTTGCGGCTAATGGTCAGGATTTCCGTTTGGCAGATCCAAAGGCTCAGTTCGAAGCCAGCGCAGAAGGATACTTCCCTGCAAAAATGTCTTTCAAAGATTATACCGGCACTGGCCCTGTAGTGATTCGACTCCAACCCGTTCCTGCTCCTAAGCCTGAACCTGTAGTAATCGAAATTGTTCCGATTTATTTCGACTACGATAAAGCAAATATCCGTAAAGATGCCGCGGCTGATCTGGATAAGCTTGTAGAAACCCTGAATGGAAATCCTACATTGACTATAGAGGCTTCTTCCCATACGGATTGCCGTGGAACAGACAGCTACAACCAAAAGCTTTCCGAGCGTCGCCTGAAAGCCACATTGGAATACCTGAAGAAAAAGGTAATAAATCCTGAGCGTTTGAACGGTGTTGGACTGGGAGAGACCAAGCCAGCTAATCCTTGTGATTGTGAGCAACCAGTTTCCGCAGGTTGTGAGGAGGATGTCCACCAGAAAAACCGCCGCACGGAATTTATGGTTGTGAAGTACTGATTTTATCAGGCCCTTTACGGCTAACAATTATACGGCCGGCTGATTACGATCATGCCGGCCGTTTTCATTGTTGCCGTATTTGGTACTTATTGTTTTTAATCTAACCCAAACAAAAAAGTTATGCCTGTTAAAACAGAATCACACAAGCTAATCCAGCTTCCCTTCCGTTGTCAGAAATCCTTTGAAAGCCGTTTGGTACGGGCCAAGGGAACACACATGCGCAACACAGGAGAAAAAATTTCCAACAATGACTTTTTCATCCGACTGCTTAATAGCGGTTTAGAAGAGTTTGAGCGCAAAGGCCGATAACACGTCAGGCTAAGAATCAGGGATATACCGATCGCACAGATTTCTTTAAATTGGGGCATGCGATGGATACCCCTGATTCTGTTTGTTGCTCTTTTCTCTTGTAAGAATAAAGAGTCTGAAGTAACCCTATATGCCGGAGCGGCTTCAGCTTCGGTTAATCCTCCAACAGGCACATTTATAGCAGGCGCTGACCGTAACCGGACGTTTACCGGTGTTCGGGATTCTTTGTTTGCTAAAGCTGTAGTGGTAAGTGATGGCCAGCGTTCGTTGGCTATTGTTACCATCGATTGCATTGGGTTACTCCATCCCGAGGTGAAGCGTATTCAGGAGCTGGCGGCCGCGGGTTCTTCTGTGCCCGCTGATCATATTGTTGTTTCTTCAACCCACACCCATGCCGGCCCTGATGTTGTCGGAATCTGGGGGCCAAACCCGTTAACGACCGGAAGGGATACGGCGTATATATCTTTGTTGGTCCGGACCGCGGCTCAGCAGATCATTGCTGCAGATAAGAATAAGGTCGAAGTACGGTTGTTGGGTTTAGAAGGTGTTTACCGTGGCGATTGGTTTGCTAACATTTGCAATGAAGAGTTGGATCCTTCCTTGTCGGCGCTGCAATTCAAATCTACCTCGGGGTCATCCATTGCCACGTTGACCAATTTTGCTTGTCATCCTACCTTTTTGGATACGCATTTCTCGGTGGTTTCGAGTGATTATCCCGGTGCCTTTTATAAGCAGATGGATAAGGTTCATGGAGGAGTTAATCTATTTCTGCAGGGAGCGATAGGAGGGTGGGTACAACCTAAAGATGATTTGTTTTCAGTCAAGGAAAAGTCTGAAGTTCCTTTTCAATTTCAACTTGCTGACCGTTATGGTCGTGATTTAGCCGATTCAGTGACGCATTTGTTAGCCGGTGCTCAGGAAATAAAAGATGGTGCCATTGATTTCCGGAAGTTGGATTTCAAATTTCCGGTTGATAATCCAAACTGGAAGTTATTGTCTCAGGCTGGTGTTATTCATCGGGAGGTTTCGGATTCTGTGCAGACCAGTATTGCCTGGTTTTCCATCGGAACAGTTCAGTTTGCCACGCATCCGGGTGAGACCTCACCGTGGCTTGGGCTTCAGACACGCGCGTTGATGAAGACTGGCCCTCGCTTTGTTTTGGGATTATCCCAGGACGCACTTGGCTATATCCTGAAGCCGGAATTTTTCACCGACAGCACCCGACTGCATTCGGGTTATCTGACCAGTATGTCGCTTGGTCCACAGACTACTCCGATTTTATTGGAGCGTTTGAAGCGGATTGTTCAGTAATTGTGAATATTTCTGATTTCTGGTTACCTACTTTTCTGTTAATCCTATGCCTTGAGCGCTCCTTGTGGATTAGGTAGCACTTTTTTAAATTTACAAGCTTCCTTTCCTCTAAACACCTAAACCTCTTTATAAAATGCATTTCACCAAACCATGCCGGATTATTCCGGTCCTGTCTGTTTTTTTACTTTTTTTTACGCTTAGCGCATCTGCTCAGCGTACACGCTTGATTACACAAGTTGGCTTTAGCGATGTGGGCTACAACGCCTGGTATGAAACTGAAGGCGATCTGACCGCAGCCTTATTATTTCCTATTGGAACCTCTGCTTCCTTTGGCCCATTCGTCACCCAAGGCGGATCGGCTCAATACTTTAATACGGTTGGACAACCGGCGCCCGCAAAAATGATTGAGTTTGGTGGGATCCTGCGCTTTCAGCTTTTTCGTTCAACCAAGTGGGAAATCTATACGCAGGGAGTCATGTCCAATCTAAAGGTTTCTTATAAGGATCTGGATAATCCTGCACCCGGTTATAAAACTGCTGATGAAGCTTCGTCACTTGCCATTGGATTTGGTGCAGGCTTTGTTTACAAAATTACCCCTTCAATCTATTTCAATATTTTTGAATTCGACCTCTCCTTTACAAACCTTAGTATCACAGATCGTAAGGAACACAAGGATTATAAAACAGGCCTTATCATTCAGTTTGGTAAGTCAAAATAAACTAGTGATATGAAAAAGCGGCTTGTTGTATATACTTTCCTGGCCATTTCTTGGGTTAGTGTCTATGCACAAGATTTTACCAGAGTCAAAGTAAAAAATTCAGGTGGCGAGGCGCTTGCCTATTCGCCCGATGGGCAATTGCTTGCTGTGAATTCAGTTGCTTCACTTAATATTTTTAATGCTGCTACAGGACTTCCTTTGAAAAGTTTTCCATTTGAGGGTTCAAAAATAATTTCCATTGATTTTGATGCTAAGAGTGAGCTCGTGGCCGCCTCATTTCAGGATGGTAGAGTTTTAATCTGGAAATTTGAAAATGGAGTTGTTGTCGGTGTTATACCTGAAAAGTCAGCAGTTCGTGGTGTAAGGTTTATTTCCGATGATCGTATTGTATTGCTTACTGATAAAATCATTCGGGTGCATGACTATGTTAACAACAAGACGATATGGTCAAAGCCGCATTCAGCAAAAGATTCACGTGGATTTGCCGTTTCGCCTGACTTTATTGCCTTTGGGGGATCTACAGGGATTATTTACCTCATGGATCCTAAGGATGGAAGAGATATTGCCCAGTTGGCTCGACATAATGATTGGATTCGCTCCATTGATATCAATCCAAAGCAGACCATATTGGCCAGTGGTTCTGATAATGGAGAAGTTTTTTTGTGGGATTTATCCACCCGTCAAAGAATAAACACTTTCACCGATGTTATTGGAAGAATTTATGGACTTAAATTCTCTCCGGATGGAAATGCCCTTGCTTACGCAGGAAATACGCTCAAGATGTATTCTTTTGAAAAGAAGTATTCAATCTTCGAGTTTGGTAAAATTGAACCAGTTTTGGCCATGGCCTTTGCTCCCGACGGTCAGACGATGAGCATTGTCGAGGATTTAGCTCCCTATTGGCGTATGCTCGATATTACAAGCCTGAACCTCCGACCTTCCATTACGGTAACGGATTCCAAAGACCAGACTCCTCCTCAAATTTTCATTTCCAGTCCACCCAATATCAGAGAGGACCGCGTTCGGGTTGCAGCAGATATTCTGCCGGTGAAGGGGTCCATTTTTGATGAAGCTGGAATTCAGTCATTGAAGGTTAATGGTATTGAAACGCCAATTAAGAATAAATCTAATTTCGTCATCAACATTCCGCTTTCCATGGGAGAGAACTACATTTCCATTGAGGCAAAAGATGTCAATGGAAATATCGCGTTGCGAAAATTTCTTGTTGACCGTAAGGAAATGGATGGTTCAGATTATAATCCTGAGAATGCGCGGAATTTCCTTTTTGTGGTAGGCATCAATGATTACAAACATATGACGCCGCTTAAAAATGCTGTAAAGGATGTTTCTGATGTAACCCGTCTGCTCATGTCAAAATATAATTTTGATTTTGAGAACGTTATCCTTTTGAAAAACGATCAAGCCACACGTGCTAATATTATTGAGGGCCTGCGCAGTCTGATCGAAAAACTTACTCCACAGGATAATTTGGTTATTTATTTTGCTGGCCATGGTTATTTTGATAAGCTGATGAATGAAGGGTACTGGGTTCCGGTTGAAGCCAATAACACGATCACGGATTATATTCCGAATTCCATCATTCTGAAAATTTTGGATAACATTAATACACAGCATACTTTCCTGGTTGCCGATGCCTGTTTTTCAGGGGCCTTGTTTGCCTCTACGAACAGAGGGTATGTCGAGAATGTGGAACGTTTCCGTTCACGTTGGGGCCTTACCTCCGGCCGACTGGAGGTTGTTTCTGATGGAAACCAGGGATCCAACAGTCCTTTTGCCAGACACTTTATGGATTTCCTAAATAAAAATTCAGATCGCAATTTTGCAGTCTCCGAGCTTGTCCAGTACGTCAAAATAAAAACTGCCGAGGAATCGGATCAGACGCCGCTGGGAAATCCTATCAAAAGTCTTGGCGATGAAGGCGGCGAGTTTATCTTTTACCCGAGAAAGGATTGATTGCTTTTTGGATCAAGGATATTCTTCTAACTTTTATCTCCGAAAGCTTAATTGAAAACTGAAAACTGAGCTTCGAAAATTTTTTCAGCTTCTCCTAACCTTAACTGTACCCCGTGATTTCATCGCTAATGAACA
>Ga0315901_10009529_pt1 | contig 11165 bp, 10 predicted proteins | sample LakEriMetagenome_10_FD_203761 | JGI IMG/M metagenome (GOLD analysis project Ga0315901, IMG submission 203761) | Freshwater fungal communities from buoy surface, Lake Erie, Ohio, United States - Buoy 2 MA116 | ecosystem: Environmental > Aquatic > Freshwater > Lake | place: USA: Lake Erie, Ohio...
TTGAAAAGCATAAGGAATTTTTACTCTTTCTAGTAAATATTTCAAATTAGAATCAAGCTCGCCTGCTGAAAGCTTCACTTCAATTGCCATCCAGGGCTTTTTATTTTTTAGAAGAATAAAATTCACCTCATGACCTACCGTGTTCCTAAAATATCTAAGCTCATACTTTTCACCTTGGGTATCAAGCGCCCAATGCACAAACCTTAATAAGTGAAAAGCGACCATGTTTTCTAATCGCGCCGATTCGTTTTTTACAAGCGCCCAATCCCAAAAATATAATTTTTGTTCTTTTTTTACAGCCTTAAGTTTTGAGGGTCCAAAAGGAGGAATTCTAAAACAAGCATAATTTTTTTCAAAAATTTCTATCCAGCGTTTTACTGAAAAATGATTAACCTGCAAATCCTCTCTAAGACTGTTAATCGAAAGCACCGAACCGACTGTTAATGGCAAGTGATCATAGAGAAGCTCCATTTTATCAATTTCTCTAATCAGCTCCAAGTCTCGAATATCTTCTCGCACCAAACGTGATCCATAAGCCAATCTCCAGCGCTGAGCCTCTTTTTGTGATGCCGAAAAAAAGGGCTCTGGAAAACCACCAAACGACAACAGATCTTGAACTGCGCTTTTAGTGCAGGATCTGTGACAGTTCACTAACAAAGGAATCTCTTCAAAATTATCTGAGATATTTATGCCCAAGATCTCAGATAAAGTCAAAGGGTGTAAACGATGCAAAAAATATCTACCCTGGAGTGAATCCCCGCCTCGATTATAATAATCAAGCTTCGCACTACCAGTCACCAAAATAGGATGCTCTTGACCATACAAATCAAAATTTCCTTTTAGCCAATTACGCCAATATTTATACTTATGCAACTCATCAAAAACCCAAAGCTTAGAATTGTGATCAATATTATTAGCAAGAATTAGTTTTCGGTGTTGGTCGGAATCCCAATTGTAATATTTACCTTCTAAATCTTTTAAAAGATTTTTTGCTAGAGTGGTTTTACCGCATTGTCGCGGGCCGGCAAGCAAAACCATTTTTTTTTCAAGGTCTTGCCTAATAATAGAATCTATGCGTCTATAGACAGTAGTTTTTTCTAGCATAACATAAAAAACTTCGAGGTTTTTTACAATATACCATAAAAAACATCGAAATTAACCTCTGGTTGTTAAAAACCCTAAATCACCCCAACTAAGCCATAATCGACTAATTTACGAAAGATTCATAAAAAACTTGCCGGCAGGTCTCTAAGTTTCTTGCCTAAATCGCCATTTCACCTGCATGGTGAAAATACGAGTCTGGAAAAGCACTTGAGCCCAGTTTGGTTTTGGCATTATCAAGCCCACGGTTATACTCAAAATCAACTTGTCCAATTCCAATTTCCTCAGCTAATTTTGCAAGCTGTTGTTTAATAGCACCCATAAAACCATGAGCAGATCCATCGACCGAATCTATAAATATTTTTGGTTTATCTTCATTATCTAAGGTCAAAAATACTCTAGCGTAACCAGTAATCTTACCTCCTGAGTTTTTAACTAAAAGATATTTAGTACCTGGATCACTTAATAAATATAAAATAGCTTTAGCGTTTTGTCCTAAAGCAGTACAGCTATTAGCTCTATTACCCGCAAATAAATTTTGCCCTAAATCCATTGGATCAGCAAAAGAAACAAACTGATTACTTCGTTTATCTACTTTTTCATTCAAGCAATTTAATAAATCTGATATCGCTTCAGGGATATTACCTGCTTGATACCTACTATCAATTGCAGTGTTAATTTTTTGGTTTAAATCTGTTTTTTCCTCTGAAGTTAGATTTTCTTTATTAAAACTATCGATATTCTCTATAGTAATATTGTTTGATTGAATAAATTGTCGGAATATACCAAAAAGCTGTAAGTAAGATGACGCGGTAGTATCGGAACCTTTAGTAGCCATGACTGATTCAACAGTAGTATGAGCATTTTGCCATTTATCAAAATCTAAGGATTTAGCTTCCATTTCTCTTTTTAAGGTCTTAAAAGCAGCTTGGATAGTTTTAGTGGTTTCATCTGCAGATTCTTCTACGTGGTCAGAGAATAGGGAAGCTAATTTACCATCAAAACCAGCTTGAACAAGAGTTTTAAACACTTCTCTATCTTGATCTTCCCATTGAGAGGTTGCCGCTAAAAGTGTTCCAAAATTATCAAGATCCCAGGTTCTTTCGAATTCATCCAGATTGAATTGGTCTTCATTAATCTGAATTTGAAAATTATTTTTTAATAAGTCAATTAACTTTTCTCCCATAAATTTAAAGATTCTTTCAGGTGGGACTTCTTTTAAATTTATCTCTTCATCTTTTAATGCAACTAAATATCTAGCTAGCTTGATGAAGTTTCTTTGGTCGTTTTGATAAAACTGTTTTTTATTAGTATAAATATAATCAAGAATCCCTAAATCCCTTTCACTAAGATCATTAAACATAGATATCTCTTGAGTAAATAAATTAGGATTTTTTCTATCATTTAACTGCGATAATAAAAAATTATTTATTATTGGATACTTAACTACAAGGTTTATTAGGGCATTATAATTATTTCCTAACCAATGGTCAATATCTTCTAACCTAGCTTCTTGATGGTCAGCGCTTGCGTTAATAGATCTTACTAATAAGTCTATGTCTATCAAATCCTGGAAATGATTAGTTTTAGCTGTTTTTACTAACTCTGTAAACGCTTGTGTTAAACCATTTGTAAGCCAACCCTGAGATTTATAATATTCAACTTGAGTATTATAGATTGTCCACTCTTCTTGACTGGGCTTGCTTTTTACTAACTCTGTAAACGCTTGTGTTAAACCATCTGTAGACAAACCCTGAGATTCATACAATTCAACTTGGGTGTTATAAGTATTTATTCTTGCCTTTAACTCTTCTTGACTAGATTTACTTTTTACTAACTCAGTAAACGCTTCTGTTAAACCATCTGTAGACCAACCCTTAGATTTATACAATTCAACTTGAGTATTATAAGTTTTCCACTGCTCTTCACTAGGTTTACTTTTTACTAACTCTGTAAACGCTTGTGTTAAACGAGCTATAAACCAAATCTTAGATTCATACAATTCAACTTGAGTATTATAAGTATTTATTCTTGCCTTTAACTCTTCTTCACTAGGTTTGCTTTTTACTAACTCTGTAAACACTTGTGTTAAACCATATGTATCCCAACCCTGAGATTTATACAATTCAACTTGAGTGTTATAAATTCTCCACTGCTTTTGACTAGGTTTGCTTTTTACTAACTCAGTAAACGCTTCTGTTAAACCATCTGTATCCCAACCCTGAGATTTATAAAATTTAACTTGAGTGTTATAAATGCTTTGAATTTTATTAATTACATCTAAACCCTTATTGTAAGATGCGCCTAAAGCAAAAACAACTTTTTTTGCAGATAAATTTTCTATCTGGTTACTTATATTAAAATATGCTCTTGCAATATTTTCTAGATTAGAAGCATGGGGGGGAGTCGTTGTTGGGGCTTGACTATTTGTTTCAGTTGGAAGTAAATTTCTAAAAATTGCATCAAGCTTAGTAAAAAATTCGTCCGGCAAATGTTTTATTGCATATGAACCATAAGATTCAAAAAAGTTTTTTATGTTAGTTTGAAATGCATGAATTTGCATCGTGGAAAGTTCCGAGCAACAATACATAGCGATCAAAAATCTTATTTTGATGGGTGTTTTTACTTATTTAGCTAAAATTTTGGGTTAAAACCCCTAAATCACCCCAACTAAACCATAATCGACTAATTTAGCCTGGGCTTGCGGGGAGCGCATAAAATCTATAAATTTAGCTTGGGAGTCTGTAAGCTCGCCAGCTGAAATCAAGTATAAATACCTGGTAAGTGGATATTCACCGCGCTGAATAAGAGTAGAATCCATAGAGCCGCTATCAGTAAGAGGCTTAGTGCCAGTTTCGTTAAACACCGAAGAAATTTTTAAGACCTTAACATCCTTGCGGTTCATCAGCGCAGATAAGCTAGCAACTCCAATAGCATAAGGATTACTAGCCACTAGATCTATCATTTTATCTGGGGTATAAATGTGAATTACCGCATCAGAAGTAGGCTCTGAGTACATCACTCTATCCATAAAAAAAGCATAGGTTCCGCTTTCTTTTGATAGAGAGAAGCGCGCGATTTTTTGATCTGAACTGTTTTCTTTTTGTAAATCTTTCCAGCTTAAATCAGATTTGCTGTAGATTTTTTTTAGGTCTTCTACAGATAGCACCGAAATTGGGTTTGAGGCGTGTACAAAAACTACTACACTATCAAGAGCGATCTTATGATCCGAAAGAGGCTTGCCTGCTTGAATAGCTTTTTTACGCTCAATTACAGTCGGGATGCGGGAGCTAGCCGCTAGTGAAACCCTACCATCAATAAGATCTCGAATAGCAATACCACTATCGCCGCCCTCAATACTAAAAGGGATTTTAGGGTTACCAGATTTAAAAGCGGTCTGAAGATCTTCAAAAACATTTAAAATGGCTTTTGTACCATAAATTTTTAATTCTGAACTCTGGTCAGGACGATCGATAGAGCTAAGTTTCCGATCAGAGCGGTATTCTTTAACCAGGGAAACAGTCTTGGTAGCGGACCTATCAAAAAAACTATTATAAACCACCACACCAGCGACCCCCAAAACAATAAAAAACATCAAGGGAGCCATTAAGCCTACGCTTTGTTTTTTTGGCGCAGGGAGCGGTTTTTTAGTAGGAGTGGGAATTGGTCTGGGGGCTTGTTGGGGAGTGGGATTCGGGCTTACTGCAGGCATTTTAAAATCACGGTTTTTTATATTATCAAAAATATAATCAATGCCTTTTTGTAGGTAGCGATTAGTAGAAGAAAGGTTCTCTCCGATATCAATAGCAATAGAATTAATATCAGATTTATACTTAAGACTCAGTTCTAGAGCACGTTTCATCTTGCTTAATTCAGCAACAGGCATATTAGGTTTTATGAGTGCTGGGGTGTATTTAGAGCCGTCTTTGTCCAAAAAATTAATCAGGTTATTGATTTCAATAGCAAGTGAAAGCATCTCGCTGATTTGGTTTAGAGAGTATAAGCCTGATTTTTTATTAGAATCAATGTTAATAGAAAAATCTAAAATAGAATGGATTATGTTTTTTTTGATTTCTAAAGTGTTTATAACCATTTCTATTTATTTTTTTTGACTAACTAATTTATAAATCAAATCCTTGGTCTCCAAACTCACCGATTCTGCCAAAACCTCTTGAATAATTTCTTTTATTTTTTCTAGAGCAGGATCTGCCATAAATTAACCTTCATGCTTGATAGGCATGACTAAATGGATATAACTCTCACTAGCAATGGGTTTTACGATGACTGGATTAATAGCACCAGACATTGAAAACTGGATTTTATCAGAATCAATAGTTTTAATCGGATCAATCAAAAACTTAACATTGAAATAAATAACTATCGGATCTCCAGCGTAATTGATATCAATACTATCAGCGGCTTGCCCGAAGTCTTGATTAGAAGATTCGATTTTTAGCTTGCCACTAGTAAAACTAAGTTTTACTAGATTAGTGATCTCATTAGCCATAATAGCGACCCTCTCTAAGCAAGATAGGAGTTGCTTCCTGTCGATCTGGGCGATCTTGTCTTGATCTTGAGGGATAAGCTGTTTGTAGCGCGGATAAGTACCTTCTAGTAGCCTTGATGAGATGAATCTATCGTCTGTAAAAAATACGATTTGATTACCAATAAAAGATATTCTAATGGTTTCATCGTAGCTAGTATCAAGAATTCTTTGGACGTCTGTTATGACCTTAAGAGGGACTACCACTTCTTTTTTTGCAAAATTTGGATTGCAATTAGGATCAGTGATTTCATACTCATAGCTTGAAAGCCTGTTTCCATCAGTCGCCGCGACTTCTAAAATATACTTAGAAGAAATTTCAGGATTAGTGTTTTCTCTTAATCCAAAAAATATTCCGCCTAAAATATTATTCAAATCATATCTAGAAGCTGAAAATTGGACTAGATTAATAATTTTTGAGAATCTTTCTTTGCTGATGCTGATATAAGCTGAGGTATCTGGTTTAGCGATTTTTGGAAAATCATCAGCTGGAATACCCACTAGATCAAAGTTTGACTCGTTACAAGTTAAATGGGTTTTTTGATTTTCTGGATTAACATCAATAAGGACATCATCTTCATCAAGCTTGCTTACTATCTCTTCAAGTTTTTTAGCTGATAATGTAATTTTGCCAATCTCTTGATTTTCTGAAGGGATAATCGCTTCGATAGAAAAATCTAAATCTGTGGCATTTAATTTTAGATGTCCATCTTCGTTTTCAAGTAAAATATTATTGAGTATTGGCTGGATGCCTTTATTGGGAACCGCTTTAGATACAGATTTGATCGCTTTATCTAAAATATTTTTGGGAACTTTAAGCTTCATAATCTATAATAATACTCTTTTTTATAAAATCCAGGTATTAAACACCCCTCTAATTATCTTTTATTTTATTTAAAAAAATAGTAGTAATAGAGAAAGGTTTTTTTGGTAGAAAACTAATAAAAACCTTTATTTATCTAGGTTTTAGCCTGTTTAAAACTTGTAGATAACTTTTTACATGGATAATATATGTCAATAGATAATATATTAATACCTGTTAATAAATAATTTTCTACAAGTTTTCTACAATGCTTTAACAGCCTAAAAAACCATGGTTTTTCAAGTGATTGATGATTTTATTACAAGAATCATCTACGCTCATAGTTTCAGTCTCGATTAAAATATCTGGGTTTTCTGGGATTTCGTAAGGATCTGAAACACCGGTAAAGTTTTTTATTTCACCGCTAAGAGCTTTTTTGTATAAGCCTTTTGGATCTCTTGATTTTACAGTTTCTAAACTTGCCGATATAAAAACTTCTACAAAATTTTCGCTTAATTGACGTGCTAGGTCTCTTGCTGATTGGTAAGGAGCGATAACGGGCACTATTACTAAAACACCGTGTTTTGAAATTTTCCCAGCTAAAAAACCGATTCGCTCGATATTTTTTAATCTATCTTCTCGGCTAAAACCAAGATCCCGGCACAAATGTTCTCTAATCTCGTCGCCATCAAGGATTTCGATTTTTATTTCGGGGTTTAGGTCTTTTAACTTAGTGTAAAGAGCCTGAGTAATAGTAGATTTACCAGAACCAGATAAACCAGTCAGCCACAGGGTTAGACCCTTATTTAGATTAATAGAGTTTTGCTGGGTATTATGCATTTTTAAATTTCAAACTCCATAGAGTAATCATCGGTTAATCTACCTTTTAATTCCATTTCTAAATTTTGACTAGATTTAGAATTAATCAAAATTGGCAAAAATAAAGTTTTTGGTTTTAGGGGATTAGTAAGAGCGTTATTGGTGCCTCTAAAATTAGCCTTATTAGCGTTAAGAATAATATTAAAAGGCAAATCTAAATTATAAGTACTACCATTAAACACTGTTATAGCCGGTTCATCAAGACCACTTGGGTCGATAGGGAGGCTTATTTGTTTTTTGTATTTGATTTTTGGTTTTATTACCTTGCCTTGTGAATTTAGAGTCTCAAAACCCACCTCAGTAGTGCTTGCAACTGTATGATTAGCGCTAGTAAATTTGGCTTTTAGATTTAGATCTTGAGTTTTATAAATAAAATTATTTCTCGTACTTGCTGTTTTTGAAAAACTTAACAGGTTTTGCTCTAGATCAATGTCTTCCAGTTCGATTTGGATAGGCTGAATGTCAATCTTGGTGCTTGCTTTAGGGATAGTAGTCTCAGGAATACTAACATCATATTTATCTAAATAATTAGTTAGATCTACTTTAAATCTCAAGGTCATTTTATCTTCGATAATTTTTGAATTTGAAATATATTTGGTAATTAAATAGCCAGTTCGCTCAGAGCTAGTCGTACTCCCATTTTCAAGATCAAATTCAAACTCATCTGTAATATCTACTTTTTCTCCGTCTCTTTCAGCGCTAATGGTGAGGTATTTAAGAACCACATCTTTTGAGGGGTTAAAAAACTTTTTATCTACAAACGATACATAGTTTTCATCATGCTCTACTATCAAGCGGAGTTGTTTAGGGGTTTTGGAGACTTGGGCTGTGTCTTGAGTGCTCGTATCTTCAATATCCAAATAAAGAATTTTACTTATTTGTACTACGTCTCCGTTACTAGTAGATCCATTATCTGTGCCTCCACCAGTGCCGCTTCCAGAGCCAGAATCGCCGCCACTACTAGTATTTTCCCTACAATAAATAGTAGTTTCTTTTGTAGCTAGAGGGTTTTTACTGTTGACTCTGGTTAGCCAATACTCAAGCTTAAAGGTGTTTTCTGTTTTGGTAAAAGCAAGATCTACAGTGGGTTTAAACTCGACCCTGATAGTTTCATCATCAATAGTATCTAAAATAGTAAAATCCTCAGATTTGGTTTGGATTTGGGTTTTATTAACAAAAACTTTTATTCTATTAGTATCAAGTCCTGATTTAGATTTAAGTTTAAATACCGCACTAAAGCTTTTTACTGCCTGATTTACTCTTGGGAGTTTTGGGCTAATAGTCAGGCTAAGTCCCGTAATAGAGTGGCCTTCAGCGGCGATTACGGATTTTACAAAAAAGCCAGATGCTAAAAACAATAGTATTATCAATAATATTTTTTTAGGCATATATATTTAATTTAACATCATTTTTAGCTTATTATTAGTTTAAGTGAATCCTAAAGCCCTGGATGAAAATTAGAGCAGACGATTTATTGGTAGAACTAGGGGTTTTTGATTCTAAGCAAAAAGCCCAAACCTGCATTATTACTAATGGCTTATTTATCGCAGGCAAGCTTATTAATAAACCGGGCAAACAAATCAACCGCGAAGATTTTTTACTCAATTACGCTAAAGACCCTGAGTATCTAAAAGTCAAAAACGCTGTCCTTGAGTATGTTAGCAGGGGAGCTTATAAGCTAAAAGCCGCTCATGAAGCTTGGGGGCTGGATTTTAGGGATAAAACCATGCTGGATATCGGCGCTTCGACTGGAGGTTTTACGGATTATGCCCTCAAGCAAGGCGCTAGATTGGTTTTGGCCTTAGATGTCGGGCACAGCCAGCTCCATTACAAGCTCCAGCAAGACCCGCGGGTTATAAATCTCGAGCAGGTTAATTTTAGATATTGGCAAATGCCGGATTATGATTTTTTGATAGATATTGCTGTGTGTGATGTTTCGTTTATATCGATAGTAACAATACTTGCTCGCCTAAAAGAGCTCGTCCAGTCCCCTGAAACTAGCCGCTATTTTAACCCCGATCTAAAAATAGTTTTTTTACTCAAGCCGCAATTTGAGGCTGGCAAAGAGCTGATGGACAAAAACCAAGGCGTGCTCAAAGACCCTGGCACTATTAATCAAGTGGTCTTGCTGACTCTAGAAAAAATCCAAGCTCTTGGCTACTCGCTGATCGATCAAATCCCCTCACCTATTAAGGGCGCTAAAGGGAATCAGGAGTTTTTACTCGGTCTAAAATTGAACGATCTTTAATTTTGGAAGAGATTTTAGGCTATACTCAAATCAGCCCCTAAAATGAGCAAGGTAATCATATTTTATAACCCGCGCAAAGAAAACGCCGCTACGAAGGCGCAAGCCCTCGCTCTTGCCCTAAAAAACCTGGGTATCAATGTTTTGAGCAAAAAAACCGAAGATCATACCCAGGACTGGGGAGTTTTGACCGGTGATGAGAGCTTGGTTGTGGTTTTGGGCGGAGACGGGACTTTTTTGCTTACTAGTAATCAAGTTTTGGCTTATCAAGTGCCTTTGATGGGTGTGAATTTTGGACATTTAGGATTTTTATCTGAGTACGGCGATATTAGTATGGAAGATTTAGCTACTGAAATTGCTGAGGGCAATTATACTATTGAGAACCGCACCGTGCTAAAAGCCCAGCTCAATAACTCAAAAGAAATTTATTACGCTCTCAATGATATCGCTGTAAACCGCTCCCTGACTGCTAATCTTCTTCATGTAGATCTTTATATCGATAATCATTTGCTTCATTCTTTTAGATCCGATGGTATTGTGGTCTCGACCCCGACTGGATCTACAGCTTATGCGCTCTCTGCTGGCGGTGCGGTGATGGATCCTAATATACGAGCTTTTCAAATCGTTCCCATCGCGGCACACTCTCTTAATTCCCGTCCCCAAGTGGTTTCTGACGAGCAAGTAATCGAGCTAGTCGCGAGAGACACTAATAAAAATTTTTATTTGCAAGCGGACGGCCATAATTTAGTCGAGTGTCCGCCAGAGACTCATATCATTATTTCTAAGGCTGAAAAATATCTCAAGCTAGCTAAGCTTAATAAAACCAATAAGAGTTTTTATCAAATCCTGCGCGATAAGATGAAGTGGGGAGTGATTAATAATTAGTGAAAAAATGAAATTAAAAAAGCATGGAAAATCCACTTCAAAAACTGAAGTCGTAGGCGTAACTCAGCATGGTTTATGGATTTATGTAAATTCACAAGAATTTTTTCTGCCATTTACTGAATACCCCTGGTTCAAAAAGGCTTCACTTTCTGATTTATTAGATTTAAAACTTATTCATAATCATCATTTAAGATGGGAAAATTTAGATATCGATCTTGAATTGGAATCTTTGAATAATCTAGAAAAATATAAATTAAAGTATCTTTAGACTTTTACAAAAACACAGTATGCTCGACTTGGAAAGCTTTGGCGAGTTTTTTAGCGGTTTTGGGACTGATTTTTCTTCGACCTTTTATCAGATCATTTATTCTTGAAGGACTTAAGTTTAATTCTTTTGCAAGTTCAGTTTGGGTCATACCCTTTACATCCAGAAAAGTTTCGATTAACTCATGTCCGCTAAATTCGCTTCGGGGATCCCAGCATTTTTTATCTTCCTGTGGCAGACTTAGTTTTATTAGTTTTAAAATTTCTATTGGTTTAACTTTGCCTTTTATATATTGTTCTAGACAACTACTTAGAACACCTAAAAAATCCATATTTATCTTTTTACTTTTTGCCATAAGGGTTCCTTATTGATAATATTTATGCTTACTTATTTCAATAATATCTATAACTTTGATTTCTTGTTTAACATCAAAAATAACTCTATA
>Ga0315901_10009532_pt1 | contig 11164 bp, 12 predicted proteins | sample LakEriMetagenome_10_FD_203761 | JGI IMG/M metagenome (GOLD analysis project Ga0315901, IMG submission 203761) | Freshwater fungal communities from buoy surface, Lake Erie, Ohio, United States - Buoy 2 MA116 | ecosystem: Environmental > Aquatic > Freshwater > Lake | place: USA: Lake Erie, Ohio...
CATTGCTGGGCAGGGCCGCGCCGGCACCCGTCACTGGCCAGAACTGAGCTTGCGCGGCCGCTGCCTCGGCCGCTGGGCCGGCGCGGTGTAGGTGGCCACCCAGTCGCGGAACTCGCGCGTCCACTGAAGCGCGTTCGCCGGCTTGAGCACCCAGTGGTTCTCGTCCGGAAACCACAGCAGGCGTGCCGGCACGCCACGCGCCTTGAGCGTGTGGAAGTAGGCCAGACCGTTGGCGTCGGGCACCCGGTAGTCGCGCGCGCCGTGGATCACCAGCGTCGGCGTGGCCATCTGCGCGGCAAAGGCGTGCGGGCTCTGCGCCAGCACGCGCGGCATGTCGTTCCAGTACTCGGCCGCCAGGTCCTTGGGCCGCACCGGCCAGCTGTCGGCGCTGAAAGTGCTGATGCGGTCGAAGACACCCGCATGGCACACGTACGCCCGGTAGCGCCCCTCGGGCCAGGCCGGCACGTGCCCGTTCATCCACGCCACGAGGAAGCCGCCGTAGCTGCCGCCGGTGGCGACGATGCGATCGCGGTCGACCCAGCGCTGTGCGCAGAGCCAGTCGGTGGCGGCCTCGATGTCCTGCAGCTCGAGCTCGCCCTGGCGGCCGATGAGGCTGTGGCGGAAGGCGTGGCCGAAGCCGCTGGAGCCGTGGAAGTTGACCTGCGCGACGACGCGGCCGGGCTCGCCGGCTGCGCCGGGTTCGTCGGGCGCCGCAAACACGTGCGAGTTCCAGCGCCAGCCGAAGCTGTCGCCCGCGGCCGCGAAGGGCCCGCCGTGGATCATGTGGATCGCGGCATGCTTCTTCTTCGCGTCGAAGCGGGGCGGGAAGGTGAGCCACACCTGCACCGGCTCGCCCAAAGCGCCGGTGACGCTGATCTCGCGCACCTCGCCCAGCGTCACGCCGGCCAGTTCGCGGTCGTTGAAGTGCTCGATGCGGCGGGGCGCTTCGTCACCCTGGCGTGCGAACACACGCGCCGGGTGCTGCGCCGAATCGGCCAGCACCAGCAGGGTGTCGCCGGCGGCGTCGAAGGCCTGGACCCAGCCGCCTTCGTGCACAGACGCAGGTGCTGCGGCGTCGTCGCCGAGGGCCAGGCGCCAGAGGTGGCGCCGGCCGCGGTCTTCGGCGCCGAACAGCAGCGCAGTGCCGTCGGATGCCCAGCGCAGCGGCGCATCGACGGCGCGGTCCCAGCCGGTGGCGAGCGGGCGCAGCGTGCCGTCGGCCGCCACCAGCGCCGGACGCGACAGCGCGGTGTGCGCGCGGCCGACCTCCGCCGCCAGGCAGGCCAGTGAACGCCCGTCGGGCGCGTAGGCCGGCGCGTCGAGATCCCAGCCCGCGGGCGCCGCACGCGGCGTGATGCGCCGGGTGGCGACGTCGAGCTCGGCCAGCGCCAGCGGGTTGCCCAGCCGCGGCTCGGTGGCGGGGTCGAAGACGAAGCAGACCTTGCGGCCGTCGGGCCGCACGTCGTAGCCGCTGTTGCCGTCGTTGGTGCGCGGCAGCTCGTAGGTGCTGCCCGCCGTGAGCGGCGCGATGCGGCCGGTGTCCACGTCGAGCAGCCACAGCTGCAGCCGCCGGCCGGCGGGCATCTCGTGGTCCCAGAAACGGTGGAGGGCCTCGGAGGTGGCCACGCCGGTGGCCTTGTCGTCTTTCTGCGCCTTCAGCGCCTTGGCCTGGGCCTCGGGCGTGCGCGCCTGCGGAAAGCTCCACGACGCGAAGACGATGCGGCGGCCGTCGGCAAACCACTTGAAGCTTTCGATGCCGGGCGCGAAGTGCGCCGCGCGCCGGGCTTCGCCGCCGTCGGCCGCGATCAGGTAGAGCTGCGGCGTCTCGTCGAGCGTGCCCGCGGCGTCGCGCCGGCGCGCGATGAAGGCGATGCGGTCGCCGCGCGGCGACCACGCCGGCTGGCCGTCCTTGTCGCCGGCCAGGGTGAGTTCGCGCGGCGGGCTGCCATCGACGAACAGCCGCCACAGGCAGGATCGGCCCTGGTTCTTGTCGGCGTCGAAGCGCGTGACGCTGCACACGGCCTGGCGGCCATCAGGGCTGATGGAAGGGGCGCCCAGGCGGGCCAGGCGCCACAGCGTGGCGGCGTCGAGGGGGCGGGACTTCTTGCTCATGCGCCGGAGTGTGACCGCTGCCGCGCCCCCCGCTCCCGCCCCCGTTCGAGGGCCCTTGCTCAGCCGATGCTCTCGACCTGCCGGCTCTGCTGGTACGCCGCGCCGAAGCGGTTGGCCAGGAAGTCCGGCAGCGCCACCTGCTCCTGGCGCACGAAGCCCTGCTGCGGCAGCTTGCCTTCGCGGAACAGGTCGACCGCGGCGCAGATGCCGGCGGCGGTGGTGATCTGGATGGCGCTCAGTGGCGCGGCCTCGGAGCGGTCGGCGAAGATCTTGCGCGCGAAAACCTCCTGCACCAGCTGCCCGTCGCGCAGGCCGCTGACGGTGACGAACACCAGCACGACATCCTGCATCGTGCTCGGGATGCTCTTGCGCATGATGGCCTTCAGCGTCTCGGTGTCCTGGTTGAGCTGCAACTCCTCGAGCAGCATCTTCATCAGGTCGCGGTGGCCGGGGTAGCGCACGCTCTTGTAGTCGAGCGTCTGCACGCGGCCGGCGAGTGTTTCGCACAGCGTGCCCAGGCCGCCGCTGGTGTTGAAGGCCTCGTACTCGGTGCCGTCGAGGCTGAAGTGCTCCAGGCCCTCCAGCGGCAGCACCTCGATGTTCTTGCCGCCGCGAATGGCCTCGCAAGGGTGGCAGTACTCGTTGATGAGGCCGTCGACGCTCCAGGTGAGGTTGTATTTCAGCGAGTTGGTCGGGAAGGCCGGCAGCGCGCCGACGCGCATCTTCACGTCGACCAGCGTGTCGAAGCCCTGCGCCAGGTGGTGCGCGACGATGCCGATGAAGCCCGGCGCCAGCCCGCATTGCGGCATGAAGGCCGTCTTGGCCCCCGCCGCCAGCTGCTGGATGGCGCGCGTGGCCGCCACGTCTTCGGTGAGGTCGAAGTAGTGCACGCCGGCCTCGCGCGCCGCGGTGGCAGCGATGGTCGCCAGGTGGTACGGCAGCGCGTTGACCACGGTGTCCTGCCCGCGCAGCACGGCCAGCACCGAGGCCGCATCGGCCGTTTCCGCCACGAGCGTCTTCACGCCGGCACAGGCCGGATCGGCGCTGATCTTGGCCAGTGCCTCGGCACTGCGGTCGACCACGGTCACCGCGTAGTCGCCGCTGCCGTGCAGCAGCCGGGTGATGGTCTGGCCGATGTGGCCGGCGCCGAGCAGGGTGATGCGCATGAAATCCTCCGAGGTGAACAAGCCTGAACTGCCGGGCAGTCTAGGCAAGGCTCACGTCAGAAGAAACAGCAGAATCGTCGAAACAATGCGGCGCTACGTCGAAACGTAGCGCGATCTACGACGATGAGTCAGCTACAGCGCACCTTCGGCCTTGAGCTTCTTGCGGTACTCGCGGGCTTCCGCGCGCCGCGCCTTGGTGGCGGCGGCCTCGTAGGTTTCCACCGCTTCCTGGCGCAGCAGCACGGCTTCCTTCAGCGCTTCCTTGAAGCGCTTCTGGGTGTACGTGTTCTCGGTGCCGATGTAGACGCTCTTGCGCTGCGGCGTACCACCGAAACGCGGAATCAGCACCGCCAGGCTGCAATCGCGCAGTTCCGAACCGCGGCGTTGCCGCACGATCGGGCCCGAGATGCCCACCGGCAAGCCGCTGCGCTTGTTGACACTGGGCCCCCGCTGCAACAACGAAGGCGCGGGCAGCTCGGCGATGCGCTTGAGCAACTCGCGGGTCGCCAGGCGCAGGGACTCGGTGGCGCCGCTGCCGTCGTTGGTGTGATCGGAGTACAGCTTGGTGCCGCCGTAGCGGAGCTGCCAGCCGTGCGTGGCGCGATGATCGATGCGCTGGATGCTTTGCGGCACCTCGAACACCTGACCGCTGAAGATCGTGACTGTGCGGGTCTTCACATGGGCCCCTTTAAGAGTCTGGTTCGGGTCCCTCCCTGAACTTCGGACGCGGATGCTCTGTGGCCCCTCGCGCGGATGCAAACATGCATGGTGTGAATATGCACGTGCCGCCGACCCCGGAATGTAGTCCATGCCGCCGCGGCCACCTTGCGCGGGCTTTACCGAATGTCGCGGCGGCACCGCAACACGTGCAGGAGAAGACCGATTGGACCTTGACGAACTCGACCGCCGCCTTCTGGCCCTGCTGCAGGCCGACGCCCGCACACCGGCCGCCGAGCTGGCCCGCCGCTTGGACGTGGCCCGCACCACCGTGCTGGCCCGCCTGGCCCGGCTCGAGAAGCAGGGCGTCATCGTCGGCTACACCGTGCGCCTGGCGCGCGACGACGACGCTCGCGGTGTCGAGGCCTATGTCGGCATCAGCGTGCAGCCGCGCGCCGGCGCCGGCGTGACGGCGCGGCTGGCGACGCTGCCCGAGCTGCGCCAGCTCAGCAGCGTCAGCGGCGAGTTCGACTACCTGGCCCTGCTGCGCGCCGAGAGCACGACGCGGCTCGATGCCGTGCTCGACGAGATCGGCAGCTTCGAGGGTGTGCTCAAGACGATGACCAGCGTCGTGCTGGCCCGCCGCATCGACAGGACCTGAACTCAGCGGGCCAGTTCGGCCCGCATCGCGTCGATCACGGCCTTGTAGCTGGGCTGGCCGAAGACGGCGCTGCCGGCCACGAAGGTGTCGGCGCCGGCATCGGCCACACGGCGGATGTTGTCGACCTTGATGCCGCCATCGACCTCCAGGCGCACGTCACGGCCGCTTTGCTCGATGAGCCGACGCGCCTGCTCGCACTTGCGCAGCGTGTGGTCGATGAAGCTCTGGCCACCGAAGCCAGGGTTCACGCTCATCAGCAGCACGACGTCGATCTTGTCGAGCGTCCACTCGAGCACGTCCAGCGGCGTGGCCGGGTTGAACACCAGGCCGCACTGCTTGCCCTCGGCCTTGATGAGCTGCAGCGTGCGGTCCACGTGCGTGGTGGCGTCGGGGTGAAAGGTGACGATGTCGGCACCGGCCTTGCAGAAGGCCTGCGCGAGCGCATCCACCGGCTGCACCATCAGGTGCACGTCGATGGGCACCGTGGTGTGCTTGCGCAGCGCCTGGCAGACCATCGGCCCGAAGGTGAGATTGGGCACGTAATGGTTGTCCATCACGTCGAAGTGGATCCAGTCGGCGCCGGCCTCGACCACGGCGCGCACCTCCTCGCCCAGACGGGCGAAATCGGCGCTGAGCAGGCTGGGGGCGATGCGGTAGGTGGTCATGCCCGGCATTTTAGGAGGGGGCTCCTAGAATGACCCGCATGAGCGAGCGAGCCGAATTCACCTGCAGCGTGCGTGTGCAGTACCTGCCCGAGCAGTCGCAGGAGCCCGACGGGCCCTATGCCTTTGCCTACACCGTGACCATCCACAACACCGGCGGGGTGGCCGCGCAGCTGGTGGCCCGCCAATGGCTCGTGACCAACGCCCACGGCCGCACCGAAGAAGTCCGAGGCCTCGCCGTGGTGGGCCATCAGCCCTTGCTGAAGCCGGGCGAGCAGTTCGAATACACGAGCTGGACCCGCATCGACACGCCTCACGGCAGCATGAGCGGCACCTTCTTCTGCATGAGCGAGCAGGCACACGCCTTTGAGTCCCCCGTGGCCGAGTTCGTGCTCGTGCATCCCAATGCACTGCACTGACACGCGGCACTGACGCGCGGCCCCCACGCGCCGAGCCGACGCGCCGCCTCGATGTCCGGCTCCTGAGATCTCACCGCCCTCGTCAACGCCGCCGACCCCCAGGCCGGTCTCGCCGAACGCCACCTGTGGCTCGCGCGCCTGACCGAATGGCTGCGCCACGCGCCCACGACCGCGCTGCTGCGCACCGACGACAGCACGCCACTGCCCGCCCTGCGGCTGCGGCCGTTGCTGCGGCAACTCGACCAGCACCCCGAGCCCGCGGCCCGGGTGCGCGGGCTCGCCGACGCCTTCTGGCGCGACATCGACACGCCCTCGCGTCTTGCCGACTTCGGCCTCGGTGCGCGCCTGTCCTTCGGCAGCGAACAGCTCGCACGCGTGCAAGCGCGGCTGCTGCCCGGTACGCCGGAAACGCGCGACCTGGGCACGCTGTTCAAGCTGCTGTTGGAGGGCGCTGACGCCGCCTGGATCGCCGCGCTCGACGACGACAACGGGCAGCGCGCGCTGCTCGACCACTGCCGCCGCGCCTCGGCCAGCGTGATGCCGCAGCTCGAGAGCCAGGGCGTCTCGGTGAACATCGTCTACGACCTCGACCAGCTCGACGCGCGCTGCCAGCGCATCGAGGCCCTGCTCGATGCGCTGCTGGCGCGGCAGGTGGCCGAGCGCAGCGCCAAGACCGGCGAGCACTACATCGCACGCGATCGCGCCGAGCACCGGCTGATGCGGCAGCGGGCCTATGGCGGCGGCGCCCTGGTCGCGGCGACCGCCTTCGCCAGGTTCGCCATCGGCGCGCTCGGCCTGTCGGCCTTCTGGACCGGCTGGTGGAGCGGCGTCAACTGCGCGCTGAGCTTCGTCATCGTCATGCTGCTGCACTGGACGGTGGCCACCAAGCAGCCCGCGATGACGGCACCGGCCCTGGCCGCCACCCTGCCGAACCAGCGCTCGGGCCGCGAGAGCACGGCCGAAGAGATCGAAGGTCTCGACGACCGCGCCCGTGAACGCCGACGCGGCGCGCGACGTGCTCGATTCACAAACCTTGCTGGGCCCGACGCTGCTGTTCGCGGCCTTCACCGGCGTGCTGCTGTTCGCCAGCTCGCTGATCGCCGGCTGGACGGAGAACTGGTTCGTCTTCCACCGGCTCGACAGCGCCATCGCCTGGAACCCGCGTGTCGAGGCGCGGCTGGGCACCGCGCGCGCGCAGCGCTGGGCCCACTGGTGGCGCCGCCACGTCTCGGGGCTGGCGGGCAGCGTGTGGCTGGGCTTCATGCTGGGCCTGGTGCCAACGGTGGCGGGCTTCTTCGCGCTGCCGCTGGAGGTGCGGCACATCACGCTGTCGGCGGGACAGCTGGCGGCGGCGCTGGGCGCCCTGGGCTGGGACGTGCTGCGCGAGCCGGCGTTCTGGTGGTGCGTGGCGGCAATCCCGCTCATCGGCGCGCTCAATGTCGGCGTCAGTTTCCTGCTCGCCTTCCGCGTGGCGCTGCGCTCGCGCGGCGTGCGCGTGGGCGACCGCTCGCGCATCTACGCCGCGATCCGGCTGCGCCTGCGCGAGCGGCCGATGAGCTTCTTGCGGCCACCGAGGTTCGGCTCATGTGCTGCGCTTGGAGTCCTTGAACCCATTGGCGTAGGGCAGCGTCGGTTTCACCGCGGGCCGGCTTCACGCAGTCGGTCCGGAGCGGCCGTTCAACCTACACCTGCTCACCCCCCCTCCGTTCGGGCTGAGCGTGTCGAAGCCCTGTCCTCAGCATCGCCCGTCGCGGCAGGCGGTACACGGTGCGGGCGCTAGGTGTGGCGGTCGGTGCTGCGCACCGACTCCCCTGCGCTGCTCGACTTGAGGGGGCACCGCAAAACTCGCTGCGTTCGCTGGCGCGAACTCCGCTCAAACACTTGCGGTGAGTCAGTCCACGATGCGCGCTGCGCGCGCGCCCCTCAAGCCTGCGCTGCTCGGCGCCCCACATAGCGCCCGCACCGTGCACCGCCTGCCGCTCATCCACCACCGTGGTCTTTGGTCCGAGAGCCAACCCCGGTTGTTGCGAAGGGCTGTGCGGGTGGGGGCTGCGGCGTGATCTTGAAGCGCCGAGCAGCGCAGTCTTGAGGGCGGCGCGCGCAGCGCGCATCAAAGACTGACTCACGGCAACTGTTCGAGCGTAGCGGGCGCAGCCCGCGTAGCGAGTTTTGCCGTGCGCCCTCAAGACGAGCAGCGCAGGGCAGTCGGCCCGCAGGGCCGACCGCTTCAACTCACGCCGCAGCCTCCGCCCGCACAGCCCTTTGCTCGCGCGGTGCGTCGAGTGGGAGCGGTGGTGCGCCACCAGGCTTCGACAGGCTCAGCCCGAACGGAGGGGGTGGGGCGACCGGCTGCAGAAGGCCGTGGACGATCCTTCGACTTGCCGATCGACAGCAGACACCCAGGTTCGCCGATGACCCGACTCACGTCGCCAGAAAGGTCCACAACGGAACGGCGCGTCACGCTAAGGCTTCGCCCCCGGCTCGTCGTCATCGTCACGCCGCTTGCGGCCCGAGAACATCGTCCACCAGACGGCAAACAGCAGCAGGGCCAGCGCGGCCATCGCTTCAAGGATCAACAGCCACATCGAGGCGACACGTCCGCATCAGGGCCCGCGCTTCTGCGCGAGCAGGTTGAGCACCAAGCCGCCGATCACGAGTGCGGCGGCGCCAAGTTTCCAGGCGGGCAGCGGCTCGGCCAGCCACCACGCCGCGCTGGCCATGCCGAACACCGGCACGCCCAGTGCCATCGGTGCGATGGTGCCGGCCGGGTGGCGCGCCAGCAACCAACCCCAGGCAGCGTAGCCGAACAGCGTGTTCCCCACCGCCTGCCAGGCCACCGCCGCCCAGGTGGCGGCATCGGCCGCGGCGAACGCGCCACCGATGCGCGCCGGCCCTTCGGCCAGCAGGGTGAGCAGGGCCAGCGGCGGCAGCGCAAAGGCGCTCGACCACACCACCACGCCGAGCATCGGCACCCGGCCCATGCGCCGCGCCACCTGGTTGCCGCCGGCCCACGACAGCGCAGCCAGCAACACGAGGCCGAGACCGAGCGCCGAGACGTCGCCGCCGGTGTTGACGCCGATGAGGACGACGCCCAGCACGGCCAGCGCCAGCGCCACGACCTGCACCGGCCGCAAGCGCTCGCCGTCGGCCCACATCGCCAGGCCGATGGTGAAGAACACCTGGGTCTGGATCACCAGCGAGGCCATCCCCGGAGCGATGTGGCCGTCGATGGCCAGGTACAGCAGCCCGAACTGCCCGGCGCCGATCAGCCCGCCATAGGCCGCCAGCAGCGGCCAGCGCACCGCTGGTCGCGGCACGAACAGCAGCGCCGGCACCAGCGCGATGGCAAAGCGCAGAAAGCCCAGCAGGAACGGCGGCATCACCGCCAGCGCCCACTTGATGACGACGAAGTTGCTGCCCCACACCGCCACCACCGCCAGCGCCAGCAGCAGGTGGCCTGCGGGCAGCCGCGCCGAGGGCATCAGCTGGCCACGACCACGCGGCCGGAACCCTGCGCCTTGGCGTCGGCCAGCGCCGCCGTGGCGCGCTCGAGCGTGCGCTCCAGCGATTCACCCGCGATGTGCTCGGCCATGCCCGCCGAGAGGGTGACGTGCACCGCCGCCGCGCCGTGCAGGATGCGCAGCGCCGCCAGCCGCTGCTGCAGACGCTCCAGGCCACCGCGGGCCAGCGCGGCCCGCGTGTCGCTCATCATCAGCAGGAACTCCTCGCCGCCCCAGCGCGCCAGCACGTCGGACACGCGCACCTGGCGCTGCGCCTCCTGGGCCAGCGCCGAAAGCACGGCGTCGCCCACTGCGTAGCCGTGGGCCTCGTTGATGGGCTTGAAGCGGTCGACGTCGAGCAGCGCCAGGCAGAAGCTCTGGCCACTGCGCACGCAGCGCTGGTGCTCCTGCGACATCAGCGTCAGCATGTGGCGCTTGTTGATGAGGCCGGTGAGCTCGTCGCGGGTCACGTTCTCGCGCAGCCGGGCCAGCGCCTGGGCGAGCTCGACACGCTGCTGGCGCGCGCGCATGCGCATGCGAGAGAGCCGCCCCGCCAGCAGCGACACCGCCGGCAGCATCGTCGCCACCAGCAGGAAGTGGCCGACCTCGATGATCAGCGGGTACTGCCGCGGCTGTGTCATCGTCATGAAGGCCATGGCCGTGCCCAGCAGCAGCACGGCGTAGACGCTCAGCCAGCGCATCTGCCGTGGCGAGACCACGAACATGCCGAACATCAGCACCACCATCACCACCGGGAACACCGCGCCGCGCCCGGCCCCGAGCAGCGTGTAGGCCCCGGCACTGCAGGCCAGCGCAAACAGGATCTGCGGCACCGTCAGCGAAGGCTCCGACCAGCGGCGCGACACCCCGCTGCGGATGAGCGCGAAGAACACCAGCATGCCCACGAGGGTGAACGCCGACCAGGCCATCACGGGCACCAGGGCCGCCACGCCGACGGCGACGAAGTAGTGCATCGCCGCCACGCCGGCGGCCATCAGCAGCATCGCCAGGCCGGCTTGCGCCAGGCGCACGCGCTGCACCGGGTCGGTGGTCAGGAGGACGTCGAGGAGCCGGTTCATGGCGGTCGGCGAGCGTAGCACCGCGGGCTCGGTGTCCTCGGGCAGCGGCCGCGGCGCCGGCATCAGCGCGGCCTCGCCAGATGCGCCAGCGGCAACGCGCCACCGGTCTTGACCTCGCCGAGGCTGAAGCTGGTGTGCAGGTCCTTCACGTTGGGCAGCTTGAAGAGCACGTCCAGCGCCAGCCGCGAGAAGGCATCCAGGTCGGTGGCCACGACGTGCAGCTCGAAGGTGCCGGTGCCGCTGATGTAGTGACAGGCCAGCACCTCGGGGCGGGCGCGGATGGCTTCTTCGAGCGCGCGCGTGCTGGCACTGTTGTTGCGCTCGCAGTCCAGGCGCACGAAGGCCAGCACGCCGAGACCGACCTTTCGGCGATCGAGTTCAGCCCGGTAGCCGGTGATGTAGCCCTGGTCCTCGAGCCACTTCACGCGGCGCCAGGTGGGCGCGGCACTCAGGCCGATGCGCGTGGCGAGCTCGGCGTTGCTCAGGCGCGCGTCGGCCTGCAGCTGGGCCAGGATGGCGAGGTCGTAGCGGTCGAGCGTGCCGGGGGGTTCGGGGCTCTCGCCCGCAGCAACGGTCGCCCCCGCTGCAGCACGGGTTACCCCCGATTTCGGGCCCTTGGGCGTCATTGCTTGCTTGTGGGGCATGCGGGAGCATAAAGCTTGCGCAAGGCCCCGCCTGCAGCGCCGAAAACGAAAGGACATGCGCGCGCGATGTGCCTACACTGCCGCGCAGCCCGGCGTGCCCGAGTCCGGGCCTGGAGCCGTGAGCATGAACGCCCCCCTGCCCGAGCACGTCCGCAAGGCCCTCGAAGCCGCCACGCTCGACGACAAGTACAGCCTGGCCAGCGGCCGTGCCTTCATGAGCGGCGTGCAGGCACTCGTGCGGCTGCCGATGCTGCAGCGCCAGCG
>Ga0315901_10009545_pt1 | contig 11156 bp, 16 predicted proteins | sample LakEriMetagenome_10_FD_203761 | JGI IMG/M metagenome (GOLD analysis project Ga0315901, IMG submission 203761) | Freshwater fungal communities from buoy surface, Lake Erie, Ohio, United States - Buoy 2 MA116 | ecosystem: Environmental > Aquatic > Freshwater > Lake | place: USA: Lake Erie, Ohio...
ACCCCGAAGGAACCTGCACGCCATAGACCAAGTAGTGCAGGTTAGCCAGAGTTGCACCTGCTGGACGTACTGCGATACGGATAGTATCTGCAGCGCCTCCTGTGTTAGAAACATTAAGGCTAGATACAATGACAGCGTTTGCTGCTGTGTATAGCGTGGTAGCAGTTGCAGCACTAGGCGCAGACTGCGCTAAGACTTTATATGTTGGCATTAGGATAGATCCCCAATCACTGTGAAGTTGTTACTAGATGTGCAGATAATTGTGCAGGCACTGTATTGAGCACGTAGGTCAGGCGCTGTTGATGTAGCACCAGTTGATGTAAGAACAGTAGTTCCATCGTTTCTAATCTGGACTGCTCCTGCTCCAAGGCGCTGAACGTTAATCTGTTGGCCTGTTGTAAAGACACCATTAGGCACTGTTAGCGTTAGCGTTCCTGCATCGCTCATAGTGATTAACTTGTTAACATCTCCAGCAACCAATGTGTAGTTAGCAGTCTTAGCATTGATAGTTAAGTCTGTAGTTGTTGGTGTTGCCCACTTGACCCCCAGTGTCTGCGTGGAATCTGCAGTGAGCACCTGTCCGTTGGTTCCAACGGCGAGGTTATCTGGTACTGCACTTGCACTTGCTGCGATGATATCGCCCTTAGCTGTTACTAGAGCGTTTGGTATTGCTGCGTTTGCTGTAGCAACTCCTGTTGTATAAAAGGTTAAATCGGCACTAGTAAGAACGTGCTTTACTGTTGCACCTGCAGTATGGCTAATAGCAGATGTTCCTGCTTGGTTTCTAACAATTGTCAGAGTATCTGTGGATACTCCAGTAACATAGACGACTTCTTCGTTCTGTGTGTCTACGTCAATTGCAACCGTAAAGATATCTACGTTACCTGGATCAAGAGTTACACCACCCATCAAGGCAGCGCCTGTACCAGATGCAACAGTCATAGATGTTGCACTGTTAGAGATTGTCGAAAGCAGCGTTGTTTCAACACTGATGGACGAATACTTGCGGGTCATTGGCTTTCCTTACCTAGCGGGTATAGTGAATACGGATTGGATACTTGTCTGCCAGCTTCAACGCTTCTTCTTGTAGTCGTTGTTGATAGAGGGCAAAGATATAACGAGATGCGGCAACGCCGGCAGATGATGGTAACTTGGAATCGTTTAGATCTGCTTCAGCACTAGAGAGATTGATTCGTCCAGCGTCAAGATAAGACAGTAGTTTGTATGCTGCTCCGAGAGTAACAACATCCTTACAAGAATCTGGTAGGCCAGTAACGTCAACAAAATCATCTGTGTTGGCGTCAAGAGTGTTCGGCGTAGAGGTATACCAAACTTGAATAGTACGACCAGGTTGTACGTTTTCATAGATGTTAATTGTATTCTGTGTATTAAAGGTGGCAGCATTTGCCATACCATCTAAGCGCCAGCGATTTACTGGTAACCATTCCTGGCTAGAACCTGTTGTCTGCCAAGAGATAAACAAAACATCTTCGCAATCGTCAGGCAATGGGTATGTAGTCTGAGATGCGTTAAAAGTAAATGTATAAGAAGAAGCAATCCAGAGTTTAGGATAGAAGCTGTTGATTGTGTCGTTGATAGCCTTCTTGATGTTATTGCGTGGAAAGGTTGGAGATAGAGTTACCGGTGCATACTGTGAATGAGGTGATGCTGTAGTTCCCTGGTATCCACGACCAAAGCCTGGGATAACGTTCATTACGTTATTGGCCTTATCGAAGGAATCAATCCAGATCAGTTCATCATCAATTTCGATGATACCTTTGGCTAGGTTATTTCCAGAGCCAACAGTAATTGCAGTGCTAGTAGTTGTTAAACCAGCAGCGTTAGCGACATAGGTAATACGGTCTTGACGTAGGGCGTAACCTTGTAGGTTAGCCTTTACCTCGTCCACCAGTTCGTTCAGTGTTGGCATTATTTCCTCTCATACCAGCCATCTCCCCATAGAGTTAGCAGTCGTGCAAAATACTGTTCATATTGTGGTGCAATAGCATCCAAGGAATACAAGGACACTGCTCGCTTATGTATTGCTACTGGGTCTAAACTCTTTACCCACTCTGTAGCTACTGCAAACTCCATTGCATTTCTGCAACGATATCCAGTAACACCCTGTGGATTAGTCTCTGTAAATGCTCCCCAGTCTGTGGTAATCGTTGGAGTCCCACAGGCTTGTGCTTCGATAACAACGTTACCAAAAGGTTCTATGTAAAGTGTTGGTGCAAACAAGGCAATAGCACCGCCCATTAACTTTGCTCGCTCTTCAGGTCCAACTGGTCCTACCCATTCGCCATACTCAATCTTTGGGTCTTTACCAGGTCCTGCCATAATCAGCTTCAAGCCCATCTCTTGACAGACGTGCTGAGCAATACCGATACCTTTACGATCTACCATACGTCCAACGTATAGGTAGTAATCTTCTTTCTTTTCTTGCAATGGAAACATCTCAGGTTCTAAGTATCCTGGGATTACCGCATCATAGAAGTTACCATCTACTAGCGTTGGGTTCTTAAACATTGCATAGATGCTGTGCATCCAAGCGTAAGATTCAAACACCTTAAACTTACTAAATACTCCACCGTAACCCACACCAAACTCTACGCTGATGTGATTAGGATAAGCCTTAGCAATAGGTTCTTGTGATGCTCCACCGATAAGACAGATAAAGTCTTTCTTCTCTAGGCGCTTGCCTAGCTCTTCAATAGCCTTGCCATTAAAGATTTGCCAGTGCGGTAAACTATTATCAAAGGCTGCCTCTGTAAAATGTTTACCATCTAAAGCCTGTACTTGTTGCTCTTTAGTAATACAAGTAATTAACTCATCTACTGGAGCTTCGTTATCCTCGCTTGCATAGAGATAGACCGTATGGCCTAACCCTTTCATCATTATACAAAAGCGCCTAACCTTTTCGGTATAAGCGCAGTTGACGTAATCTTTAGTTGTTTGCGTATGGGGCAGGCTAATAACGTGGAATCTCATAGGAGAATCCTACATTCCGCCTAGCATTAAAATATCAGGCAACGCGGTAGCGTTTGTACCAGATGCACCAGTAGGTCCCGTAGCACCAGTAACACCTGTTGGTCCAGTAGCACCAGTGGCACCATCTAAACCAGCAGGACCAGTTGCACCTATCGGTCCAGTTGCTCCAACAGGGCCAGTAGCACCAATAGGGCCAGAGGCACCTATAACACCAGTAGGTCCGACATCACCTGTAACTCCTTGCGGTCCTGTAGCACCTACTGGACCTGTTGCACCAGCAGGTCCTGACGGACCAATATCTCCTGTAACACCTTGAGGACCTGTTGCTCCAATGGGTCCTGTAGCCCCTGCAGGGCCTGTAGCGCCCGTTACACCTGTCGGTCCAACGTCACCTGTGGCACCTGTTACTCCTGTGGCACCTTGTGGGCCAGTCGCTCCTGCAGGTCCTGTCGCACCGACTGCTCCTGTCGTTCCAGTTGCACCAACTGGTCCCGTAGGTCCAGTAGCTCCCGTGACTCCTGTAGCGCCAACAGGTCCTGTTGCACCTGTGACTCCCTCTGGACCCGTTGGGCCTGTAAGTCCTGTGGGTCCCGTAGCTCCAATAGGACCAGTGGCACCCGTCGGGCCAGTCGGACCAGTACTTCCTGTATCACCTGTTGCTCCTGTCGTTCCTGTCGCACCTGTTGCGCCAGTAACTCCCGTAGGACCAGTAGCACCAATAGGGCCAGTAGGCCCTGCTGGACCAGTCGGTCCTGTAGCACCTACTCCACCCTGTGGACCTTGATCCTGGGAGAGTTCTACACCAACCTGTGGTGTGATGTTTTCAATAACTATAATTGTGGTCAAGTTGTTACCGCTCCTGTCACAATAAATTTGCCTTCAAGTATTCTTGTAACTTCTGCACCAGAATCTAATACTAGGTCATACGAGTAGCGACCTGCTGCAATAGCTGCAGTAGTTGCTGCACTCAGTGTGACGTTAATACGTCCTGTCAGTGCGGTAAGAACCATAGCGCCATTGGCTGTGCTTGCTACTACAGTTGTAGTAGATGCACCAACGAATGGGCGTACTGTCATTGTTCCTGTATATCCAGTCAAGTCCCAAGGAGTTGAATCGTTCTTAATCTGGAACTGAAAGTTAAATGTAGTTGCTTGGTCACAGACCAAGTTGTATTTAGCACTCAAGATGACACCGCTCTGAGAGCTTGCGCTGCAGGTAGTTGAAAAGTACCAGCGATGAGGTTACATACGCCACTGTAATCAAGACGATTAGTGTCAGTCGTACCCGCAATCGCATTAAGAACTCCTACCGTGTCTGTTAAGTTTGTAGATACTGAACGTGCAACTGCCCATTGACGAGCAGCAAGTGCTTCACCAACCATTTCGCCTGGTGCTCGATAGGTGCCACCATTAGCCAAACGATTAAGTTCATCTAATAACGTTGTGCCATATTGTCCTAGTGCCACCTATGTCTCCTACTTCTTCTTAGTTCGAGATACTGCTGCGTTGTCTACTAGATTGGGATAAGGTCGTCCTGCTGCCTTAGCCCGTGCTTTTGCTGCAGTCTTTTGCTTTGGCGTTAGCGCCTTTGATTTCTTTTTAGGATTTGGTTTATCCCAGAATGCTGTCTTCTTCATTTGCAACTACAATCCCAAGCACGAAGTGACTTGTTGATTCTTGAGTTTGGATCTCTAGCAGTCTTACTAGAAGTGTTCTTGGCTTTCATCCCACACATACGACCACAGAAAGACTTGCGCCTTGCTGCAGACTTAGGAGATTTAGCAGCCTCAGCCTTTTTAACTGGAGGCTTGAGGTTCATCCCCTGCGCTTTGGCAGAGGCACGACCCTTTGCGTTGAGGCCACCCTTTGGGTTCTTGCCCTCTGCTCTTTGCCACGCTGGAGATTTAGCCAATTACTTCTTCTTGCCCATCTTCTTGTTAGACATCTTTGCTGAAGCTAGAGCAATAGCAACTGCTTGCTTCTTGTTCTTTACTACTGGTCCTCTACTAGAACCAGAGTTAAGAGTTCCTGCCTTAAATTCTTTCATTACCTTGGCGACTTTAGCCTTCTGTGCTGCCTTCTTCATTACTTAGCAGCCTTGCCTAGAGCACCAGTTTGGAGCGATTCGTATGTCTCATACTTCTTAGCACCATCGTATTGCTTGTCAGGTGTTGGGTACTTTGTGATGTCTTCTTCGTAGTTTTCCATTACTTCTTCTTCCCCATCTTCTTAATGGCTGCCTTCTTCATCATCTTCTTCTTCATTTCTTTCTTTGCATCCATCTTACCTTTTGCTGTGTATGGAAACTTCTTTCCGTCTACGTTTGGCATTGCATCTCCTTAGTTCTTGAAGGTCATTGAGATTCCATCGAAAGCCTTACCAGCCTCGTTGGAAAGTTTAACTGCTGCATCTATATCTTTGCTCTTTGTTGAACGCGGTTCTATACCTTGCCTTGTAGCATCATAATAGGACTGTAGTTCCCTATCGTGTTGCTTAGCAGTAGGTAATTCTCTGTGGTTTGCCACGCCTACGCTCAACTCTAGTTCTCCCACTTTGCAACCAAAGCAATCTTCTACATACTCAAGATGCGTGGTGCGTCTATGTAAACTCATACTGGAGTCAACCAACTTCCATATCCTGCAGCAGTAAGCACACCTGCCTGGTAGTCGCTAATCTCGTACTCGTGTCCACCAAGGAAATAGTAACTAGCTGCTGCTAGATCATCTTGGCTTGGAGTTAAAGTAGCAGTTACTGTAGTTCCATTAACAATTAAAGTCTGTCCTCGTGGGATATCAGTCATACTAGGAGCGATAGCCCCATCAATAGTGCCACCATTAAAACGACGACCTGCAAGGCGTGAGTATGGAGTGAACTCGTTATAGTCCGTTCCCCAAGTTTGCCACTGGTAGGGAGTCATTAGTGTGTATGGCATATCCAACCTTTCCTAAGTGACAGAGGTGGGTTTGACCCCACCCCTGCCGTTGCACTAGCGGAATTATCCGTTTGTTGCGGCTGACTCAATGCGATAGAGCGCAGCTTCACGAAGGCGTGCAAAGCCTCCGAAGTAGTACCAACCGATTGTGCGGAAACGACGTAGCGCATCAATCTCTGGACCGATAACGGTTGAGATATCTGCAGCTTGTGCTTCAGCCAATGCTTCACGACCTGCGATAATTGCACGGTAGTTGTTAGTAAATGTAACAGTACCTGTGTCAGCAGCAGATGCAATGTTGCTTGCTGTTAGAGCATAGGTAAATGTTGTTGTTGATGGAACGGATGCAATTGTGTATGTTCCGTTAACGCCTGTGCTAGTTACTGCAGCAACTGTCACAACCTGGCCTACGCCAAGACCGTGAGCAACTGCTGTTGTAATAGTTACAACGTTTGATGTCAAAGCAGTATTAGTGATTGACACTGTAGGTGTGATACCTGTAGCTAGCTTTAGACCGTTTAGAACACGTGGTGTCTCAACGATGAAAGCGCCTTCGATAACGCCTACTGCACCAGCAACGAACGGTGTACGCTCAACGTACTTTGTTAGCTCCTGGAATCCACCTGTACCAGTTTCAGCACGAAGATCGGCTGACTGACGTGGGTGTAGGTATGCAGCATATAGTTCACCCATACGAGGCAATGCCTTGTTTGTGCGTAGTGAAACAACAGCGTTGCGGATATCTGCAACTGACATTGTATCTACTGGTAGAACTGTTGCTGATGAAGTTGGAGCAGTTCCTGAAGGACCGTTTGCGTAGATTGCGTTAGTTCCTGCTGAGAGGACCTGACCTACTACGTTGTCAATAGAATCTGCTGCGTTGTAAGCGATGATGTCAGCAAGAGCTGAGTCAACATCGTTAAATGAAGTTAGGTTTAACTTCTTTGTTGTTGTAACTGCTGAACCGTATTCGTTCAGTGTTACTGTAACCTGTGATGGGTTACCTAGTGCGATGCTTGAAACATCTGAAGTTTCTGTCAATGTAGATGTAGCCTGAGCCAAATCTGAATAGATTGAGAAAACAACTGATGATCCTGGCATAGCCTGTTGCACGGGCTTAACATCAGCTAATGAACGCATAACAGGAATGGAACGTAGTGCCATTCTTACATACTGGTCGTATGCTGCTTGTACGAGTGAGCTGATGCTAGACGTGGTAGTGGGGGTACCTGTTGGGATAGCCATTTGGTCTAGCCTTTCTGTTTTAGGATCGGATTAGAGTCCAGACAATCTAATAACATCGTCCAGTTCTTCTTTGCTGTTTGCATTCATTAGTTTTTGCATAATGTCTCCATTGTGCTCTGGTGAAACACCAGAGTCTGCGGAGTTTGTCATACGCTTATATGCTGCAGCATCGGCTGGATTTACATTAGGTGTCTGGGTTTGGCTTACTTCAATGCCGAATACATCGGCATAGTCTTCAAGCCATTTAGATACAGACTCTTCAGTTGGGTCTATATCCTGTGGGATAAATGAAGCAATTTTGCTGTTTACCCCGCGAGCTGCGAGGGCATCCTTTATTGCTCTTTCGCGTTGGCCCTTACTTAAAGTTTCAAACTGAGAACGAAGTTCTTGCAGTTCTTTATCTTTTTGTTTTGATGCCTTGCGTAGTTGCTTTACTAGATCGTTAGACGTATCTTCTGTGAAGTCGTCGTCATCCTCGTAGTCGTAATTGGACATAGTGGTCCTTCTCCCTATTAGTTGTTGGCATAGGCCTCATATTCGTTTGGGGAAACGGTATGGCTCCTACTTCTGGTCTTGTTATCGCTCCACTAGGCCAGTCGTTCTAGTGGCAGGCTTTATAGTACTCCGGCTCTGTCTCGTGCTATTGCACCAGCACCGGCACTGCCACCAAATGCGGCAGTTTCTAGTTGTGTTAATTTTTTACGTTGCTTTGCAGCATCTACTGAACCAGCAAGTCCAAAGACTTCAGCTTCTGCTGTTGTCTGTGTATATGGAGACTGCTTGTAAATTTCTGCTAGTTGTCCACCACGAGGGGCTACTTCTGCAACTGTTTGGAAACCTTGTTGGGCTTGTGCCTTTGTAATACCCGCAGCACCTAGTTCCTCAGCACGAGTACCTGTTAATCCAAGTCCTGCCTGAGTTGCTGCTCCACCAATTTCAGCAGCAGTTACCTTGCGCTTGATATCAGTTAATGCCTTAGTTGGATCTAGTGTATAAGCCAAAATATCACCATTAGTGATACCAGGATAGAACTGCTTAAGAGATGCAAGCACCTCTGGGTTAGCGTTCATAACACGAGACTGTGCAGTCATTACACGGTCTTCTAATTCTGTAGCAGATACATCGTTAGCAATAAACTTGTTGAATCCTTCTTGGATTCCCATATCGCCACGTGTGTAATACTCTGCAGGTAGACCATAGTTACGCATAATGTTCTGGTACTGGTCCTCAAGGCCTAAATACTCAGCCTCTGAGATAGCCTTTAGACCTTTGTTAATACGTTCAGCATTAGCTGCAAAACGTTTCTTGTAAGCCTCTGTCTCACGTAGTTTAATTGTAAACTCTGATGGTGAGGCACCTGATGTAATCAAGTCCTTTAATGGTGTTACTAGAGCACCTAGTCCATACTGACTAAATTGCTGGTATAGCAAGTCATAGGCTGATTGACGTTCACCTTTTGCTGTTGCTGCTGCAGTATCTGCTGCAATTTGTGTAGCAGTTTTTAATCCTGCTGTACTAGTAGTACTAGTAGTACTTGTTGTACTTGATGTACTTTTAGTAGATGGTTTTACATTCCCTGAAGAATCTCTTTCGAATGTAGCTCCATATGTTGCAAATTGAAGACCGCCATCAGCATCTCCTTGTGGCAGAGCAACTGATATACCTTGACTTCCATCAGGGTTAGTAACAACTTTCCATCCAATAACTGCTGGGTCATTACCGTAAAGTTTTTGATACTCAACAGGTATTGGACCTGGAGTAAACCCTTCACGTATAAACATTTGAGAATCTGCAATGCTAGCACCTGCTACTGGTTCTGCTTTACTAATAGGAGAAAATAATTCTGTTGTTTGAAATTGTGCGCTTGCTGGCTCTACACCCAGTTCTGTAGATGCAGCATCAATAGCAGCTTGTACTTCTGCTGCAGTTGCAGGAGTAGTTGGGATGCTTCTACGGCGACGACCAAATGTGGCGCCTTCGTCAATTAGCATATCTTCTCTAGCCATTATTACCCCTGGAATCCGAAGTCACGAAGGACTCCTAATGCAGCGTTTGAAACTTCTTCTTTAGCCGCACCTGTGTACTGCCAACGATTATCTTGACGTAACGCTTTTTTGAAATCGTACAAGTTCATATCACCCTTATCGGTAATAGCCATACGGAGAGTACTATCGTTAAGGTCAATCTCATCTGGTTGTAGTTCAAGTTCAGTTGCCATAGTTCTACGATATGGTGCGTAGATAGCTTCTAAATCATAACCTTGACCAAGCAAGCCACGTACATATTGTGGTTGTCCTTGTGCAGCTAACATACGAGCATCCTGTGCTACGCGGTTAATATCAATAGAGCCATCTGCTAGACCACGCAGTACTGCTGTCTCAAGATCGCCACCTGCAGTAATTGCAGATACATTGGGCAAGACATCCTTAAGACTAAATCCGTTTGCCTTAGCAATACCTTGTAATGTCTGGTAGTTCTGTAGTGCTTGACCACCAAAGCCAGTTTGCTTTGTACCTGTTCCAACGATGCTTGTTGTCTTTCCAATGAAAGGAGTAATCAAAGCATTGATTGCTAGTGGATCATCTTCTAAATTACCATCATAAATCTTTTGAGCAACGCTTTGAGCTTGCTCGTCTGTAAGAGTTACACCAGCAATTTCTTTTGCCTGTGCTTTAACAGAACGTATTTGCTTGCCAAGATACATACCGTATTCGGTATTCTTGACATCTTCGCCAGCCTTAAGAAGATCATTATACTTCTCACGGTTAACAATCTTTGTACGTACTGACTCAGAGTTTCTCTGCCACCAAGGAGTTAACTTTGCTTTAGAAAGAAATATCGTTGGGTCCATATCAGTAGCTACTGCTTCTACAAGAAGTTCACCAAGTTTAGGATCTAACTTAAAGATATAATCAGGTAGGTCATACCAGAACTCTGTCTTAGCAAGAAGAGTATCTAGTGGAGTTTTAGTTCCGGCTAAGCGTGCTGCATTTTGTGAATCTGTGAAGCCACCTCCAGGAGTTACTGTAGGTGTTTCAACAGTCGCACCAGGTGTACTAGGCGCTGGCTTTGTTTTGCCTCCAGTGCTTGGCAAAGGTGTCTTAGTTAAAGCACCAGGCTTTACCTCAGGCTTAGCGCCTGCAACTACTGATGGTTTTGTACCAGTTGAAGTTATTGTTTGAAATCCAGGCACTGCAGTTTTAGTTAACTCTGCACGAGCTTCAATCTTATTAACTGCTCGCTTATTTATGGATGTCAATGCACCCTTGTAGTCATCTACAAGGTCTTCCATATCTGTTTTAATTTTTTCAGCAGCAGCACTTGTTGGGTCAAGTTGGAGATCAAGGGCTTCCTGTAATTTTGCATACTTGCCTTCAATAAGTTTTGCTTTTTCTTGGCCCTTTTTTGAGCGCTCTTCAGCAACAAACTTTTTTAAGACTGTATTAGCTTGCTTTAGATCTTCTTGTAATTTTTCTAATTCTTTTTGGTCTAGCTTGTAATCTCTTAAAGACTTTGCACGTAAATCTTCTGAGTAGTCAACACCTTCAGCAAATTTCTTATTTGTATTAAGGCTTCTTTTAGCTGTAGAGATAGCACGTTCTATGCGGTCTACGTTTCCTTTGAGGCGGTTAAATCTTGCTTCAGCCATTAGCGACCACCACCCAATGCGTTCATAAATGTCTCATAGAAGCCGAGGACCTTGTTAGCCTTGCCTTCATCTGTACCTGAAATCTGATCTACTAGGTATTGTTTTGGATCTAAGCCAGCCATAGTTGTCTGTGTCTGCTTAGCACCTTTACCGTAGGTTGTTGTGCTTGCTGCTTTACCTTCAACAGCCTTAAGCATTGATGAATACTTCTTAATTTCAGCAGCAGTAGCTTTGCGTCCCAAAGTATCTCTGATGATTGAATCAACTAATTGTTGTGCAGCCTCTGGCTTGTACTTAGTTACGCTAGTAACTGTAGTTGGGCCTGTATCTGTACCTGTGC
>Ga0315901_10009547_pt1 | contig 11154 bp, 11 predicted proteins | sample LakEriMetagenome_10_FD_203761 | JGI IMG/M metagenome (GOLD analysis project Ga0315901, IMG submission 203761) | Freshwater fungal communities from buoy surface, Lake Erie, Ohio, United States - Buoy 2 MA116 | ecosystem: Environmental > Aquatic > Freshwater > Lake | place: USA: Lake Erie, Ohio...
GATCCCAGTCCATCGACCAGCCGACCCGAACGCGGACCGATCCCGCGCCTCGGACTCTACGGCGGTTCCTTCGACCCCCTGCATCTGGGACACCTGCTGGTGTCGCAGTCGGCGCTCGAGGAACTCGCCCTCGACCGGTTGTTCTTCATCCCGGCGGCCCAGTCCCCCTTCAAACCCGGGTCGCGACCGGCCAGCGACGCGGCCCGGTTGAGGATGCTGCGCCGGTCACTGGCTGGCCAACCCCGGATCGAGGTCCACCCGGGAGAGCTCGGACGGGGCGGCATCAGCTACTCGATCGACACCGTCCGGGAATTCCGCGCCCGCTGGCCGGAGGCCTGTCTGTTTTGGCTCATCGGGGCGGACCACGTCCCCACGCTGCCCCAGTGGCGGGATGCGGACACCCTGGCCGCGGAGGTCACCTTTGTCGTGATTCCGCGCCCCGGCCAACCGGAGACCTCGCTGCCCGCCCCCTGGCGCCTGCGCCACCTCCAAGGATGGCCGCTGGGGGTGTCGTCCTCCGAGATCCGGGACCGGATCCGCCGAGGGTTGCCCCATGCCCACCTGGTGCCATCCGGCGCCGCCGGGGTCATCGCTTCCGAGGGGCTCTACCTCGGGCCGACCTGACCACGGGCCGGGGAACGGGATCGGGGGCGAGGGAAGCACCCCGGGCCTCGACCAGCGTGTTGATGCCGCTGGCCGCGTAACCCGCGCCAAATCCATTGTCGATGTTCACCACCGTCAGGCCGCTGGCGCACGAGTTGAGCATCCCCAAGAGCGCGGTGAGCCCGCCGAAGTGCGACCCATAGCCCACGCTCGTGGGCACACCGATGAGGGGTTTGCCAACCAGACCGCCCACCACGCTGGGCAGGGCGGCCTCCATGCCGGCCACCACGATCACGACGTTGGCCGACTGGAGATCGGGCAACCGTCGCAGCAACCGGTGCAACCCGGCCACGCCCACGTCGTAGACACGACGCACGGTGTTTCCCATGAACTCCGCGGTCACCGCCGCCTCCTCGGCGACCGGAAGGTCGGTGGTGCCGGCGGCCACCACGGCGATGACCCCGGGGCGCTTGGGCAGCGGTGTCCGCTCCAGGGTCAGGCAGCGGGCGGCCTCGTGGTGCACGGCCTCCGGGAAGCGCTTGCGCAAGGCCCGGGCGTGATCGGGGGTCACGCGGGTGGTGAGGACCCGGCCGTCGGCCGCAAGGATCTCGGCGGCGATCGCCACCACCTGGGCGGGAGTCTTGCCCGCACCGAAGATGACCTCCGGGAAGCCCTTGCGCAGGGCCCGGTGCTGGTCGACCGCGGCGAAGCCGAGCTCGACGACGGGGGCGGCCTGGAAGGCGTGCAGGACCTGCTCGGCCGGCACCTGGCCATGGCGGAACCGTTCCAGGAGTTCAAGGGCTTCGGCGGGGATCATCGTGGCATTCAGGGTCGGGACTGAGGCAGCGGGTCGGCCGCCTCGAGCAGGCGGCGGCGGCCTTCGGCAAGGATTCCGGGATTCTCCGGGCCGACGTCCCGCGAGGCCCCGGGGTCGCTGCGGAGATCATGGAGGCCCAGCCGGCCCCCGGGAGTCGCCTCGACGACCTTCCAATGGTCCCATCGGAGGGCCCGTCTCGGGGAAGCCTCGGCCGTCTCCCAGTAGAGGCCACCGGCACGGGGCGACGGGGATGGAGACGGTGCAGCGGCATCGACGGCCAGCAATTCGGGGGCGAGGGACACGCCGTCGAGGCCCTGCGGCCCGGGGACACGCGCCAGGGCGGAGATCGTCGGAGCGACATCCCACAGCGCCACAGGGCGGTCGTTGGTCCTGCCGGCAGGGATGCGCCCGGGCCAACTGAACAGGAGCGGCACCCGGAGCCGGGACTCGTCCAAGGGGGCGACCGACCCTCCAACCGCCCCCGTGCCCGTCACCACCAGGATCGTCTCCCGGCGGATCCGGCTCCGCTCCAACTCTCGGACCACCGCCCCGACCAACCGGTCCCAGGTCGCCAGGTGGGCGGACCGGATGGCGGCATCGGACGATCCTCCGGGCAGCGGGTGCGCCACGTAGAGGAAGAACGGATGGTCCTCATGCACCTGGATGTAGTTCGTGGCGAACCTGGCGAACCAGTCGGGAGCGTAGTTGGCCAAGGCACCGCGGTTGTCGATGAGGTTGTCGAAGAGCTCGTCGTTCCGCCACAGGGCCTTCGGACGGAGGTTGAGCGCCTCGCGGGCGTCGAGGAATCCGAACCAGTCGGAGAATCCCTGTCGCAACGGGTGCCCGGGGGTGCCGTTGCCCCCGAGGTCCCAGACCCCGACGGCCGCGGTGCGATGGCCGGCGCCTCGAAGCACCTCGGCCAGCGTGACGTCCTCGTTGGCCAGGGCCACGGCGTCGGGCCCCCGCAGGCGACCATGACCGGAGTGGCGGCCGGTGATCAGGGCCTCGCGGCTGACCCTCGCCGACGGCGCCCCGGCGTAGGCGCTGGTCCAGCGCACCCCCTCGGCAGCCAACCGCTCGAGGTGGGGCGACGCGCCGCGGGTGACGATGTCGGATTCGGTCCAACCCTCGGCGACGAGGATCACGACGTTCGGCAGGGGGGAGCGTCGGTGGAGGTTGCCCGATGGACTGCCCGCAGGCCGTCTGCCGTCGCCCGTTCCTCGGACCGTCGGGAATGGAGACGGGGGGGGCGGCGTCTGTGCCAACAGCGGCCCCCATCCCGGGAGCAAACCCATCCACCACGCCAGAAGCATCGCCAGGGCCAAACCGGGGAGACGGTCCACTCGGGTCATCCGGGGGCTCCTACTCCTTGCCATGATGCTTGACCAGGTAGTTGACCAGGGCGGGCACGTCATTGGTAGGGATGGGCGCGCCGTACTTCGCCCGCATCTTCTCGACGCTGGCCGCCCACCCGGCCCGACCGAGCCGGGGTTGCGTGGTGATGTAGTCGTGCGAATGGCACAGGGCACAATGACGGCGGACGGGTCCGGCCTCATCACCCGCCGGCATGGCGGGCTCCCCCGCGGGAAGCACCCAGGGATCATCGCGGTGCGGGTTGGGTCGCGGCGCTTCCACCGGCGACGGCGTGGCGATGGTTCCGGAGGTCGCCAGGAGCGACACGACACCGACCAGCGACAAGGCTCCGAGCGGGATCCAACACCCGGGCGACGGCAACCGGGGACGGCGTGGTTTCATAGGCTCAGGATGGTGCGTTCCACGACATTGCGCATGTAGCCGGCCGGGTTCCACAAGGGGTCGAGGGGCTGGCTCTGGCCCAACCGGTTGGTCGCCCGGACCAGAACCTGGGCCGAACCACCGGAGCCAGGCCGCCAATCCAGGGTCCACTCCCGGAACGCATAGCGACCGAGGTCGGCCCCCAGGCGGGCGGTCGTCCAGGTCCTGCCTCCATCGGTGGACACGGTCACGTCCCGGATCCCGCTCCCCCCGTCGAAGGCGATGCCGCGCAGGGTCACCCCCTGCCCCGCAGGCGACACGCGCTCGCCGTCGAGGTGGCTGGTGAGGAAGGAGCGCACATTGAACCGCTCGATCGGCACGGTGCGTTTCGGCGTGGATCCCGGAGCCACGTGGGCGCAGGGATCATCCGGGATCCGATAGGCCGGATTCATCCAGAATCCGGAGAACGTGGCATCCACCACCTGGATGGAGTGCAGGTGCTTCACCCAGTAGGTGCCGTAATGACCGGGCACCACCAGGCGCAACGGGTACCCGTTGAGCCAGGGCAACGGCTCGCCGTTCATCTCCCAGGCCAGCACCACGTCCGGATCCAGCGCCTGGTCGACCTCGAGGGCCTTGACGAAGTCCGGGACACTGGCCACCAGCGGACGATCCAGGCCATCGAAGAGCACCTGTTTGGACTGGGGGAGCAGGCTGGAGGCCTTGAGCACGTCCGCCAGACGGACGCCCCGCCAGCGGGCACATCCCATGTTGCCGTTGCCCGATTGACCGCCAGGAACGCGGGGCTGGAAGAACCCGCGGCTGTTGCCCGAGCACTGGTTCACCGCCACCACTTCGACGGTTTCAAAGCGTCGCTTGAGCTCCCCGAGGCTCAGGGTCAGCGGCTCCTTCACGGTCCCGCGGACCTGAAGCCGGAAGGTCTCGGGATCAAGGACCGTGCGCGGGGGCGGTGAACCGGCCAGGTGGTAGCGGACGAAGAACGCGTCGTTGGGGGTCAACAGGCCCTCGTTGAAGACCGGGAACGGAGTCTCAAGCTGGGGCGGCCTCGCCGTATGCCTGAGGAGCGGGCGCTTCTGGGGATACTTGACCAGCGGTCGATCGCCGTTGTCGAACGGCAGCCGTGCAGATGGCTCCGGCCCGGCGGAGGCCGCCCCGACGACCCAGCCGCCCAAACCCACCGCACCGGCGGCGATGAAACGCCTGCGGTCCATCCCGCGAGTGATCGAATCCCGGAACACAGGGTCAGGCTATCGACAGGGCGCCCGATGGGAAAGCACCGAACCGGCCGGTTGGACCTCTGCCAGATCGGGGTACACCGGCTCCCGGCTGAGGACCCGGGCCAGGTGCACGGCGCTGGCAAAGGCGTCCTCGTGGAAACCGTAGCGGAAGTAGCTTCCGGCGAAGAACACGGTCTGCCCGTTGCCCCGTCGGTTGAGGTCCGGGAGTTCCTTCTGTGCGGCGATCGCCTCAAGGCTGAAGAGCGGGTGGGTGTAGGGGATCTTCCGGTGCACGAGGGCCGGGTCGATCTCATGCTCGCCGTTGATCGAGACGAAATAGTCGGTGTCGGTGGCCAGCGCCTGGAGCCGGTTCATCCAGTAGACGGTCTGGGGCAGCACCGCGCCCCCCGGCGTCGGGGCCATGCGGTAGTTCCACGCCGACCAGGCGAGCCGGGCCTTCGGCATCACGCGGCGGTCGCTGTGCACCGTGGCGAGGTTCGACTGGTAATGGAACGTTCCCAACAGGCGGCGTTCGTCGGCGTCGGCGTCGGTGAGCAGGCGCAGCGATTCATCGGCGTGGGCTGCCAGGATGACCGCATCGAAGCGTCGGGTCTGCCCATCGGCGGTCGTCACCAGGGCCGCACCCGCTTCACGGCGGACCGAGGTCACGCCGAGCCCCGTGCGGATGCGGTCGGCGAACGGCGGGATCAGGCGGCGGACATACTCGCGCGCCCCGCCGGTGACCGTCCACCACGGATGCTGGGTATGCAGGCCGAGGAACCCGTGGTTGTGGAAGAACTGGATCAGGGTCCGGGCCGGGAACTCCAGCATGCGGTCCGGGGGCGTGCTCCAGACCGCGCCGCTCATCGGGATGAGGTAGTGCTCGAGGAAATCACGGCCATAGCCCCGCTGCGCGACATAGTCGCCGATGGTCACCGACTCCCAGCGCGGATCGGTCAGGGCCGGGACCGCCTCGGCGTTGAACCGGTTGACCTGCAACAACATGCGCCAGTAGCGCGGCCGGAACAGGTTGCTCCGCTGGGCAAAAAGGTGGTTGAGGCTGGAGCCCGAGAACTCCAGCCCGATGGGCACATGCTGGACCGAGAACGACATGTCGGTCCGCTGGACCGGAACCTTCAACTCCTCGAACAGCGCGACAAGGTGGGGATAGGTGACCCGGTTGAACACCATGAACCCCGTGTCGAACGGCACCGTCCGTGCGCCGGGTTCGGTCACCTCGATGGTGTTGGTGTGGCCGCCGACATGCGCGTTGGGATCGAACAGGCTCAGGTCGTATTGCCGGTGCAGGAAGTGGGCGCAGCCGAGACCGGCGATGCCGGTGCCAACGATGGCGAGGGTGGGACGCGGGGACATGGTGCGAGGCTCTCTCTGGGCGACAAGACTCCGACAAAACCTCCGGAAGTCCAACGTCCGCACGGGTCCATTTCACGCAATTTGCCGGCAATCGGGGACAACCGCCGCCCGCCTGTCCGGCAAATGGCCCTTCCGCCGCGCCGGCGGGGCGTCCTAGGATCGCCCCATGTCGCCGAGCGAAGCTCCCCGAACCGCCAAGTGGCCGTACCTGCTGGCAGACCTGGTCCTGGTGGCCGTCGCGGCCGCGGTGGCCTGGAAGGCCGCCCCCGTGTGGAGCTGGCGCGAGATCGGGCTCGTCGGCGGCCTCACGGCACTCGGGGCCTGGATCCTGATCCAACCCTTCCAGAAGGATCACGAGGCCGCCGTGAAGCTCTTTGAACAGGTCAACCTGGCCTCGGCGGCCGAGAAGCTTGGGGCGCTCGACCGTGCCGCCCAGCAGATCACGGCCGCCACCGCCCAGTGGCAGGAGATCCAGGCGATGTCCGGCAGGACCGTGAGCACCGCGGGCGCCATCGCCGGCCAGATCGCCGCCGAGGCCAAGGGGTTCTCGGAGTTCCTCGCCAAGTCCAACGACGGCGAAAAGGCGACGCTGCGCCTGGAGATCGAGAAGCTCCGGCGCAGCGAGAAGGAATCCCTGCAGGTGGTCCTGCACCTGATGGACCACTGCTTCGCGCTCTTCCAGGCGGCCTTGGCCTCGGGACAGCCCCAACTGATCCAGCAACTCGGCCATTACCGGAACGCCTGCATCGACGTGACCCGCCGGGTGGGCCTGCTGCCCTTCGAGGCGCAGCCGGGCGAGGCCTTCGACGCCGAGCGGCACGAGGTCGCCGACGGTTCCGCGGCGGTGCCGGGAGCGGTGGTCGGGCACACGGTCGCCTGGGGCTACACCTTCCAGGGCGTGGGCATTCGCCGGATCCAGGTGGCGCTGCAAGCCGGGACGACGCCGGAGACCGGCCCGGCCACCGATCCGTCCTGACGGGCGGCGCCGCCTTCTCAGACCAACGGCCGCGGGTAGTCGGGCAACAGGCGGACGTCCACCGCCTCCATGCCCGCGGCGCGGATGGCCTCCATGCCGAGATCGGTGTCCTCGAAGGCCCGGCAATGGACCGGATCGACCCCCAGTCGACGGGCCGCCTCCAGGAAGATGTCCGGGGCCGGCTTCTGGCGTTCGACATCCTCGCTGGTGACGATGGCCGCGAACCAGTCATGGATGCCGAGGTGCCTCAGGACCGTCGGGATGCCCGGCCGGGAGCCCCCGGTGGCGATGGCCATGGGCAGGACCCCGAGGTTTCGGCGCGCGATCTCCACCACCGGTTCGACCGGTCCGACCTGGTGCAGGAACTCGAGGTAGGCCTCCTCCTTCTCCTTGGCCACGGCGACCGGGTCGAGGCCCCGGATGCCCTGCTCCTCGAAGAGCATCCTGAGGATGTTGCGGCCCGGGACGCCGCCCAGGGCGTAGAACCGCGTCTCGGGGAAGTCGATGCCATAGCGGCCGGTCACGGACTGCCAGGCCCGCCAATGCAGGGGCATGGTGTGCGCAACGGTGCCGTCGCAGTCGAAGATCAGGGCCTTGGGCGATGGGAGGATGGTCATGGGAAGGCAGGTCGGGATCAGGCTTCGATGGCCGCGAGGCGGCGCTTCACCTCGTCGTCCATCAACGGGTCGACGATGGGATCGAGGTCGCCCTCCATGAAGGCGGCCAGGTTGTAGAGGGTCAGCTCCAACCGGTGGTCGGTGACCCGGTTCTGGGGGAAATTGTAGGTGCGGATCTTCTCGGAGCGCTCGCCGGTGCCCACCTGGTCCTTGCGCTGCTGGGCGTACTTGGCGTTCTCCTCGTTCATCTTGCGCTCCAGCAGCCGGGACCGGAGCACCATCATGGCCTGGGCCTTGTTCTTCTGCTGCGAGCGCTGGTCCTGGCAGCGCACTTCCAGGCCCGAGGGCTTGTGGAAGATCCGGACGGCCGAATCGGTGGTGTTGACCCCCTGCCCTCCATGGCCCCCGGCGCGGCAGACGTTGATCTCGAGATCCTCGGGCTTGATGACCACGTCGACCTCCTGGGCCTCGGGCATCACGGCCACCGTCACCGTGCTGGTGTGGATTCGACCCTGGGCCTCGGTCGCGGGCACCCGCTGCACCCGGTGGACGCCCGACTCGTGCTTGAGACGCTTGAAGACATCCTCGCCGGTGACCATGAAGATGACCTCCTTCATGCCGCCCAGGTCGGACGGGCTGGAATCCATGGGCTCGACCTTCCAGCCGCGATCCTCCGCGTAGCGGGTGTACATGCGCAGGAGGTCGGCGGCGAAGAGCGCGCTCTCGGCCCCGCCGGCGCCGGCCCGGATCTCGAGGATGGTGTTCCGCGAATCGGTGGGGTCCGGGGGGATGATCCCCCGCTGGACGGCCGCGGTGAGGCGCACCTCCTCGGCCTCCAAACGCTGGATCTCGTCGGCGGCCATCACCGCCATCTCCGAGCCGACCGGCTCGGCAGCCAGGAGTTCCCGGTTGTCGGCCAGGTCGCTGCGCACCTTGACCCAGGCCTCCCCATCGGCCACGAACTGCCGCAACCGGGCATGTTCACGGGTCAACTCCTGTCCCCGGGCAGGGTTGCTGAAGGCATCCGGAGCCCCGAGCAACGCCTCCACCTCGGCGAAACGCCGGCGGAACTTCTCGATGAACGGCAGCAGGTCCATGGCGGAGGCGTCTGGGGAATCGCCGGTCGGGTCGGCGGGTCCGGGACAAAAGCAAACCGCCCGCGGGTCGTTGGGATCGACCGGCGGGCGGTTGACGGGGCAGAGGCTACTTCTTCTTCTTCTTGCCGGCGGCGTCGGCCAGGGCGGCCTGGGCCGCCTGGGTCTTGGCCAGGCGCTGCTGGAACTTGTCCACGCGACCGGCGGTGTCGACGAACTTCTGCTGGCCCGTGTAGAACGGATGGGTGAAGGCGCTGATGCCGAGCAGGTAGAGGGGATACTCCTGCCCGTCCTCCCACGTGGCGGTGAGATTGGTGTTGGCGCAGGACTTGGACAGGAACGACTGGCCGGAGGCCGAGTCGCGGAAGATCATCGTGCGGTAGTTTTTCGGATGCACATCAGCTTTCATGGCAGCAAAGAACCCGAAGAATGAGGGATGCCACCCTTGGGAAACAAGCTCCGATTTGGAGATTCCAAAAAACCGGATCCGGAGGCCCCGCCGCCTGCGCACAAAACCTATCCCCAAGAACCGGGGTGGCGTCTACCCTGTGCGGCACACGAATCCTCCATGAAGCCCTACAACGTCGGAATCATCGGCCACGGATGGGTGGCCTCGGCCCACATCCCGGCCATCAACGCCACCCGGCAGGCTCGGGTCACCGCGATCTTCTCACGCCGGGATCTGGATCCCGCGGTGGCCAGCGCCCAGTACGGCTCGCCGATCCGGGTCTTCAAGGACCTCGACGCAATGCTGGCCGATCCCGACATCCATGCCGTGTCGATCTGCAGCTTCCCCAAGGACCACGCCAGCCAGTTCATCCGGGCCGTCCGTGCCGGCAAGCAGGTCATCGTCGAGAAGCCACTGGCCTTGAGCGCCTCGGACCTCGAGGCCATGGCGGCGGCCCTGCGCGACCACCCGGTGAAGACCTGCGTCTGCTTCGAGGTGCGCTTCTCCTCCCAGTTCCAGTCGATCCACTCGATGATCCGCTCGGGCCTCCTGGGCGACATCCACTTCGCCGAGGTCGACTACTACCATGGCATCGGCCCGTGGTACGGGCAGTTCCGCTGGAGCCACCGGAAGGCCGAGGCCGGCAGTTCGCTGCTCAGCGCCGGGTGCCACGCCCTCGACGCGCTGCTCATGGTGATGGGCGGCGAACCCGAGGAGGTGACCGCCTACGCCACGTCCTCCAAGAGCCATCACTTTGCGCCGTACGACTTCCCGACCACGCAGGTGAACCTCGTGAAGTTCCGCGACGGCCGGATCGGCAAGACCACCTCCTGCGTGGACAGCCTGCAGCCGTACTACTTCCACACCCACATCGTGGGCAGCGAAGGCTCGATCCTGGACAACAAGTTCCACAGCCAGAAGCTGGGGATGCTCGACAAGCACAAGTGGAGCCAGTTGTCCTTCGCACCGGTGGACTCCGGCGATGTGAAGGATCACCCGTACCAGACCCAGTTCCAGGCGTTCTTCGACGCCCTGGATCGCGGTGAGGACATGCCCCTGACCTCCTTCGCCGACGCCTACCGGTCGCACCGCCTGATCTTCGCGGCGGACGCCTCGGCCACCTCGGGCAAGCCGGTCCGGCTCTGAGGCCGGTGTTGCACCGACGCGCCTCGCCCACCGCCGCGGCCAGGCCCGGAGGCCTCAGGGGGCGACCGACGCGGCCAGGGCGAGGGCCCCGACCGGCACCGAATCCTCACCCAGTCCGGCCAGCGCCACCTGTGGGCCCGGATGGAAGGCGTCCATGAGGTATCCGGGCAGGGCCTCGGCCATGGCCGCCCGCAGCGGTTCGCCCACCAGCGAAAGCCCCCCGCCCACCACGATGACTTCGGGGTGGAACAGGTGGACCGCATGGGACAGCGCGAAGGCCAGATCGTCGGCGACGGCGCCCAGGAGTCCCCGGGCCACCGGATCCCCGGCCTCGAGGGCCGCGCGCAGGTGTCGTGCCTCGCCCCCCTCGGCCGACTGCGAGGCCACCGCCACTGCGAGCGCCCCGTCTCCGCCTGCCACGGCCTCGCGGATGCGGCGGTCGACAGCCCACCCGGAGCAGGCGTCCTCGACGATCCGACCCGATCGGTCCAGGCGCAGGTGCCCGATCTCCGCCTCGCCGGGGCGGGCCCCGTGGTACAACCGGCCATCGACCACCATGCCTCCGCCGACGCCGCTGCCCATGTTGATCCAGAAGACGGAGCCGAAGCCCCGCCCCGCCCCGTGCAACGCTTCGCCGAGGGCGGCGACGTTGGCGTCGTTCTCCACGGCGACGGGGACCGAGGCCAGGTCTCTCAGCCAGTCCCCGAGCGGGAAGTCATGCCACCCGGGCACCTGATGGGAACAGCAAATCCGTCCCGTCCTGGGATCGACCGGCCCCCCGAAGCCCACGCCCACGGAGGCGATCGCATGGCGGGCCAGCAGGCCTGGGACGACCGAGGCGATCTGTTCCCGGATCCCGGCCCCGCCCCGGGCCCGGTCGGCGGCGAGCCGATGCCGCTCCAGGATGGAGCCGTCGGCCTTGCCCGCGACGATCTGGATCTTGGTGCCTCCGATTTCGATGCCGATGTGATTCATGGGCGTGGAGGAAAACCCACCGCATTTCGCCGACCCCGTCCAACCTAATCCGGAGGTTCCCCCGCGGATTCACCCCCCGGGGCCGGGGACTCCGGTCCGGATGTGGGCCGGGAATCCGGATCCATGAGCATT
>Ga0315901_10009548_pt1 | contig 11153 bp, 9 predicted proteins | sample LakEriMetagenome_10_FD_203761 | JGI IMG/M metagenome (GOLD analysis project Ga0315901, IMG submission 203761) | Freshwater fungal communities from buoy surface, Lake Erie, Ohio, United States - Buoy 2 MA116 | ecosystem: Environmental > Aquatic > Freshwater > Lake | place: USA: Lake Erie, Ohio...
CTTCATCCAGCTGGCCCCAGGCCGCGATCTCGTCGATGGTGCGCGCGCAGCCCTCGCACCACCCCGTGCCGGCGTGCATGCGGCAGATGTTGATGCAGGGGCTGGCCTGGGCCATCAGGCGGCTCCTGGACGTCGGGCGAGCAAGCCCCGGGTATGGCTGGGATGGGCGGTGCGCCTGATCACGTTCATGCCTTCATTCTGGGTCAAGCCGCGGCCTTCTTGGCCAACAGGGCCCGGCCCACCCTGGACACGGGAGGGCGGCCGAGTTCCGAAGAGATCCAGGCACCAGCACTGGCCAGGGCGTCCAGGTCCACCCCGGTGTCTATGCCCAGACCGTTGAGCATGAAGACCACGTCCTCGGTGGCCACGTTGCCGGTGGCGCCCTTGGCATAGGGGCAGCCGCCCAGCCCGGCCACGCTGGTGTCAAACACATGCACCCCCATCTCCAGGCAGGCGTAGATGTTGGCCAGCGCCTGGCCATAGGTGTCGTGGAAGTGGCCACTCACCTCTTCGAGAGGGAAGTGCTTCAGCGCCCGCTCCATGGCGGCCTGCACCTTGCGCGGCGTGCCCACGCCGATGGTGTCGGCGATGCCGCAGTGCTGCACGCCCAGCGCCTTCATGCCCACCACCACGCGCTCCACCTCGTCGGCGCTGACATCGCCCTGGTACGGGCAACCCACGGCGCAGGACACAGCCGCGCGCACCTTGATGCCCTGGGCCAGCGCCAGCTGCACCACGGGGCGGAAGCGCTCGATGCTCTCCTCGATGCTGCAGTTGATGTTGCGGCGGCTGAAGGCCTCGCTGGCCGCGCCGAACACCACGATCTCGTCCGGGCGCCCGACCAAGGCAGCCTCCAGCCCCTTGAGGTTGGGCGTGAGGACCGAATAGCGCACGCCAGGGCGGCGCTCGATCCCCGCCATCACCTCGGCGGCGTCGGCCATCTGCGGCACCCACTTGGGACTGACGTAGCTGGTGACCTCGATCTCGTGCAGCCCGGCGTCCTGCAGGCGGGACACCAGCTCGATCTTGGTGGCCGCCGGAATGGGTTGCGCCTCGTTTTGCAGACCGTCGCGCGGGCCCACGTCCACCAGCATGACCCGTGAAGGCAAAGGCGTGCTCATGCAGCGATCTCCATCTTCAACAATTCGGCCCCTTCGGCCACCTGGTCGCCCACGGCGTGCAGCCACTCGGCCACCACGCCGTCGCGCGGTGCGCTGATGGTGTGCTCCATTTTCATCGCCTCCATCACGGCCAGCGCCTGGCCCTGGCGCACGGCCTGCCCAGGACTGACGAGCTGGGAGATGACCTTGCCGGGCATGGGCGCTACCAAACCCCCGCCGGCACCCGCGGCGTCGCCGGCGCCGCGGGCGGGGTCCAGCAGCTCCAGCACCGCGTGGCCGGCAGCGCCGAAGACACTGAAGCGTCCGCCCACCGCGTAGACGCTCAGGCTCTGTCGGTGACCGCCCATGTGGATGTCATGCCGGCGCTCGCCCAGGGCATCAGACTGCACCCGGGCTTGCAGCGCCAGACGCTCACCTTGCAGGGTGATGACAGCCAGGCCATCGTGCGTGCGCTGCAGCAGCACCTCATGGGGCTCGCCCCCCTGCTCGAAGCTCAGGCGTCGGCGCGACAGACCATGGGCGCGCCAGCCGTCGGTGTGACTCCAGGGGTCCGCCCCCTGCCCTTGCGCCTCCTGCGCCAGCAGGTGCGACACCGCGCCCGCCACGGCCCAAGCCAGGGGCAGGCCCGGAGCGTTGAACAGCACCTCTCGCTCACGCTCGATCAGCGCGGTGTCCAGATCGGCCTGGGCAAAGGAGCGGCTGCCCACCACGCGGCGCAAAAAGCCCACGTTGGTGTGCAACCCCACAAGGTGCGTGTCGCGCAGCGCGGCGTCCAGCCGGACCAGCGCCTGGGCGCGGTCTTCGCCCCAGACGATGAGCTTGGCGATCATCGAGTCGTACCAGGGGCTGACCGCATCCCCCTCGACAAAGCCCGTGTCCACGCGCGGCTGCACCTCATCAGCCTGGAAGGCCACGTGCACCGGCCAACGCGCCACCTGCAGCGTGCCCGTGGCCGGCAAGAAGTTGGCGTCCGGGTTCTCGGCGCAAATCCGGGCCTCGATGGCATGGCCGCGCATGGCCAGCTGTTCTTGGCACAGCGGCAGCGGCTGGCCGGCGGCCACGCGCAGCTGCCACTCCACCAGGTCCTGCCCGGTGATGGCCTCGGTGACCGGGTGCTCCACCTGCAGCCGGGTGTTCATCTCCATGAAGTAGAAGCGGCCGTCCTGCTCGGCGATGAATTCCACCGTGCCGGCGCCCACATAACCGACGGCTTGCGCCGCCGCCACCGCCGCCGCGCCCATCTCGGCGCGACGCTCGGGCGTCATGCCCGGGGCGGGGGCTTCCTCCAGCACCTTCTGGTGGCGACGCTGGACCGAGCAATCGCGCTCGAACAGGTAGACCGCGCCGCCCAGGCTGTCACAGAACACCTGGATCTCGATGTGGCGTGGGCGCGTGACGTAGCGCTCCACCAGCACATGGTCGTCACCAAAACTCGCCTTGGCTTCGCGCTGGCAACTGGCCAGCGCTGCAGCGAAGTCTTCCGTCCGCTCCACGCGTCGCATGCCCTTGCCGCCACCGCCGGCGCTGGCCTTGATGAGCACCGGGTAGCCAATGCGGTCGGCCTCGCGCTGCAGCAGGGACGGGTCGTTGTCTTGCCCGTGGTAGCCGGGCACCAGCGGCACGCCGGCCTTCTCCATCAGCGCCTTGGCCGCGGCCTTGCTGCCCATGTCGCGGATGGCCGAGGGCGGCGGGCCGATGAAGACCAGCCCGGCATCGGCGCAGGCCTGGGCGAAGTCCTCGTTTTCCGACAGGAAACCATAGCCCGGGTGCACCGCCTGCGCCCCAGTGGCCTTGGCGGCTTCAAGGATGCGCTTCCAACGCAGGTAACTGTCGCGCGGCGAGCTGGCCCCGATGTGCACCGCCTCGTCACAGGCGCGCACATGGCGAGCCTCGGCGTCGGCATCGGAGTACACCGCCACGGTGCGGATGCCCAGGCGCCGCGCGGTGGCGGCGACGCGGCAGGCGATCTCCCCCCGATTCGCGATCAGGATCTTGTGGAACATACATCCTCCGCAGCTTCTCCGCCGTTGGCGAGTCTCGGGTTTCGGCTCATGATGCATTCGCACCCAATGGATACCGTTGGACAGGTCATCGCCACGCCGGCTCGCGTTTGTTCAGGAAAGCCTGCACGCCTTCCCGGCCCTCGTCGCTGGCGCGGATGTCGGCGATGCGGCGTGCGGTCTCGGCGCGCAGCTCCGGGGTGATCTCTCGGCCCGCGAAGTCTTGCACCAGGCGCTTGCAAGCCTTCACGGCCGCCGGGCCGTTGGCCACCAGCAGGGCCACGATCTCGTCGACCTTGGCGTCCAGTGCGTCGGGGGCCACCAGTTCGTGCACGAAGCCCATCTCACGCGCTTGCGCAGCGCTGAAGCGCTCGGCGGTGATGAAGTAGCGCCGCGCCGCCTGTTCGCCCATGGCGCGCATCACATAGGGGCTGATGGTGGCCGGCAACAGGCCCAGCCGTGCCTCGCTCAAACAGAAGTGCATGCCCTCAGCTGCCACCAGCACATCACAGCACGCCGCCAGGCCCATGCCGCCGGCGTAGCAATCGCCATGCAGGCGGCCCACCACGGGCAGCGGGCAGCTGTAGATGGCCCACAGCATCTCCGCCAGGCGGGTGGCGTCGGCGCGGTTGTCCTCCCAGCCGTAGCCCGCCATGGACTTCATCCAGTTCAAATCCGCGCCAGCGCAAAAGGCCTTGCCATGCCCACCCAGCACGATGACCCGCACACCCGGGTCCTGCCCCAAGCGGCTGAAGGTCTCGGCCAACTCCGTGATCACGCCGTCGTTGAAGGCGTTGCGGACCTCAGGCCGGTTCAGAAAGACCTTGGCGACGTGGCCTTCGGTCCGTATGTCCAGGGTGTTCATGCTTGTGTTCCTGCTTTGTACGAGCCGAGCAGGACTGGCGATCCCCTCCGCTCATGTCCCCCGGCCTCGGCCTGACGGCCGAGCCCTCCTCCTTTACTTCGCTGCAGGGACCACCAGCCCCACTCGGCCTGCAAGCGGATCTTCACGAGGTCGTCGGAAAGCCATGGTGCTGGCAGGTCTGGGCGCGTTGGGACTGTGCGGAGCGAAGTCAAGGAGGAGCCATCGGCCCGTGGCCGATGGCGGGGGACATGAGCGCAGCACAGCCCCGACGTGCCCAGACCCCGCGAGCCCAACCCCAGCAAGCCCTGACCGCGCAAGCCAAACCCCATCTCAGTACCGCTTCGCCGCTTCATCCAGCATCACCTCCGTCGCCCCGCCCCCAATGGCCAGGATGCGGGCGTCGCGCCACAAACGCTCGATGGCCATGCCGCGCATGTAGCCCATGCCGCCGTGCACCTGCTGGCAGCCTAGCGTCACCTCATTGACCAGCTCGCCCGTCAGCGCCTTCAGCAGCGACACGTCCTGCACGATGTCATGGCCCTGCGTCTCGCCAGGCGCAGTGGTACAGGTAGGCGCGGGCGGCGCGCGTCTTGGCGTCCAGCATCGCCAGCTTCTGGCGCACCGCCTGCTTGTCCCACAACGTGCCCCCGAAGGCCTGGCGCGTGCGGGCGTGTTCCACCGCCAGCTTCAGCGCCTGCGTGCAGTGCCCCACCGCCATGGCGCCGAGGGCGATGCGCTCGGTCTGGAAGTTCTTCATCACCGCATAGAAGCCCTTGCCCTCCTCGCCCAGCAGGTGAGCTGCGGGCACCCGGCAGTTGTCGAAGTGCAGCTCCGCCGTGTCGGAACACAGCCAGCCGGTCTTCTCAAGCTGCCGGCCCACGGTGAAGCCGGGCGTGCCCTTCTCCACCGCGAAGATCGAGATCTCATGCCGCGCCGTGCCGGTACGCGCGGCGACGAAGTACAGGTCGGCGTGCACACCGTTGGTGATGAACAGCTTGCTGCCGTTGATCACCCACTCGTCACCGTCGCGCCGCGCTGTGGCGCGCATGCCCGCCACGTCCGAGCCCGCACCGGGCTCGGTGACGGCCACCGCGGTGATGGTGCGGCCGCTGGTGATGCCCGGCATCCAGCGCGCTTGCTGCGCCGGGTTGCCGGCGTGGTGCAGATGGGGGCTGGCCATGTCGGTGTGCACCAGCACCGTGACGGTGAAGCCGCCGAAGGTGCACTGGCTTAAGCCTTCGGCAAACACCAAGTTGGTCATGGCATCGGCACCGCCGCCGCCATGTTCCGACGCGTACATCAAGCCCAACAGGCCGGCGTCGCCCATCTTGCGAAGCACCTCGCGCGGCACCATGCCCTGGCGCTCCCAGGCCTCGGCATAAGGCTCGACCTCGCGTGAGAGGAAGCGGGCAATCTGCTCGCGCAGGAGTTCGTGTTCGGGGGTGTCGTGGATGGAGTGATTCATGATTTCAATGCTGCCAGCCCTGCAGGCCGCGCAGTTGTTCGAAGACGTCAAAGTCTCGATCGCGGTGCAGCAGCACATAGTCGCGCTCGATGCAGAAGGTGGCTATCAACACGTCGATGGCGCTGCGCACAGTGACACCGGCCGCACGCAGGCTGCGGTAGTGGCGGGCGGCCTCAACGGCCAAGGTGGCGCCGGCCACGGGTTCAACAGGCAGGCTCTCCAGCAGCAGGCGGGCGCGACGATGGTCATGGTCGTCACGAAAGCCGCGCAGAACCTCGAACAGCACGAGGTCTGGCACGACGATAGGCACTTCACCCGTCTCCAGCAGCTTGGCCAGGTGTTCCACCGAGGGGTGATCGACATCGTTGAAGAAGTCGATCCAGACACTGGAGTCAACGACCAGCACGACGCTTGCGTCCGGCGGCCGGGGTGGCTTCGGCATCGACCACGGCAGGCCCCGCCGCTGTTTTGCCTTCCGATCCGTAGGGCGGTGATGTCGGCTCCTGGACTGACACCACTTTGGCACCCTCTGCAGGCGCCTTGGTCCAGTCGATGGACTCGTCACCTTCCCACTTGAGCTTGCCACGCCACTTCAAGATCTCCTTGTAGGCAGCCTGGCGCGCAAGCAGCTTCAGGCCCGCCTCGACGGCCTCGCGTTTGGTCTTGAAGGGGCCGGCCTGCATCGCGCGAGCCATCAACTCGTCATCGATATCGATGTTGGTGCGCATGATGTGTATGGTGTGGATAAAAGTGACACATCGTACACCCAAAGAGTCACATCCGGAAGACCCCGAACTTCGGGCTCTCGGGAATGGGCGCGTTCAGGCTGGCACTGAGCGCCAGGGCCAGCACGCGGCGGGTGTCGGCCGGGTCGATCACGCCGTCGTCCCACAAGCGGGCGCTGGAGAAGTAGGGGTGGGCCTGGTGCGCGAACTGGTCCAGGATGGGCTGCTTGAAAGCCGCCTCCTGTTCCGCCGTCCACTGCCCGCCCTTGGCCTCGATGCCGTCGCGCTTGACGGTGGCCAGCACGCTGGCCGCCTGCTCGCCGCCCATCACCGAGATGCGCGCGTTGGGCCACATCCACAAGAAGCGCGGCGAGTAGGCACGGCCGCACATGCCGTAGTTGCCGGCGCCGAAGCTGCCGCCGATGATGACGGTGAACTTGGGCACCGTGGCCGTGGCCACCGCCGTCACCATCTTGGCCCCGTGCTTGGCAATGCCCTCGGCCTCGTACTTGCGCCCGACCATGAAGCCGGTGATGTTCTGCAGAAAGATCAGCGGCACACGGCGCTGGCAGCACAGCTCGATGAAGTGCGCGCCCTTCATGGCCGACTCGCTGAACAGCACGCCGTTGTTGGCCACGATGCCCACCGGCTGGCCCTCGATGTGGGCAAAACCGGTGACGAGCGTGGCTCCGTAGCGCGCCTTGAACTCGTCGAACTCGCTGCCGTCGACGAGGCGCGCGATGACCTCGCGCACGTCATAGGGCTTGCGCGCGTCCGTGGGCACGATGCCGTGGAGCTCCTGCGCGTCAAACAGCGGAGCGCGCGGCTCGGCCAGGCGCATCTGCTCGGGCTTGCGCCAGTTGAGGTTGGCGACGATGGAGCGGGCGATGGCCAGGGCGTGGGTGTCGTTGTCGGCCAGGTGGTCGGCCACGCCTGACAGGCGGGTGTGCACGTCACCGCCGCCCAGCTCCTCGGCGCTCACCACCTCACCGATGGCGGCCTTCACCAGCGGCGGCCCGCCCAGGAAGATGGTGCCCTGGTTGCGCACGATGATGGTCTCGTCGCTCATGGCCGGCACATAGGCGCCGCCGGCCGTGCAGGAACCCATGACCACCGCGATCTGCGGAATGCCCTGGGCGCTCATGTTGGCCTGGTTGTAGAAGATGCGGCCGAAGTGCTCGCGGTCAGGGAAGACATCGTCCTGGTTGGGCAGGTTGGCGCCGCCGGAATCCACCAGGTAGATGCAGGGCAGCCGGTTCTGCAGCGCGATCTCCTGCATGCGCAGGTGCTTCTTGACCGTCACCGGGTAGTAAGTGCCGCCCTTGACCGTGGCGTCATTGCACACGATGGCGCACTCCACGCCGCTGACGCGCCCGATGCCGGCGATCATGCCGCCGCCCGGGGCGGCGTTGTCGTACATGTCCAGACCGGCCAGCGCGCCCACTTCCAGGAAGGGCGTACCGGGGTCGAGCAGGCCCTCCACGCGGTCGCGCGGCAGCAGCTTGCCGCGGGCCGTGTGCTTGGCTCGCGCGGCCTCGCCGCCGCCCAAGGCCGAGCGGTCCAGCTGCGCATGCAGGTCATCCACCATGGCGCGCATGGCCTGGGTGCTGGCCTTGAAGTCGTCACCACGGGGGTTGATCTTGGAACTCAGTACCGGCATGCGCGCATCTCCTGTTCCTGCCGCCGGGGCAGACCTCCCCCACAGACGGGCCGACCTTAGCCCACGGCTTCTGTTCTTTCAATTGACGTTAACGTCAACGTCAATCAGGATTCTAGAGACGCCACCCTGAGCCCCCGCCAACGCAGAAGTCAACGGCGCATTCAACGCCGCCCTTAACGCCGCCAGAACGAGGGCGTCAGCAACACCAGCACCGATAGCAACTCCAAGCGGCCCAGCAGCATCGCCACGGAGCACACCCATGTCTGGAAGTCGGTCAGGCTGGCGAAGTTGGCAGCGGGGCCTACCTCGCCCAGGCCCGGGCCGATGTTGTTGACGCAGGCCACCACCGCCGTGAAGGCGGTCACCGGGTCCAGGCCGCTGAACAGCAGCACCATGGTCAAGCCGACGATGGTGACGCCGTAGACCATCATGAAGGCCATCACGCCCTGGACGGTGGCGTCGCTGACCGTTCGCCCGCCGATCACCACCGGGTTGACCGCCCGGGGATGCACGATCCGCACCATCTCCCGGCGCGCCTGGGCCAACAGGATCAGCAGGCGGATCATCTTGATGCCGCCGCCCGTGGAGCCTGCGCAGGTGGCCAGACAACCCAGCAGGATGATCAGCATGGGCGCAAACAGGGGCCACTGCGCGTAATCCTGCGACGCATAGCCCGTGGTGGTGGCGATCGAGACCACGTGGAACGCCGTGTGTCGCAGGGCCTCCAGCGGATCGGGGTAAGTGCCGCTGACCACCAGGTAAGCCACGATCAAGGCGATGCTGCCCAGCAGCACCAGGTAGAAGGCCAGCGCCTCCACACTGCGCCACAGAGGGGCCAGCGAACGGGCGCGCCAGGCCACGAAGTACAGCGTCAGGCTCACCCCCGACAGCAGCATGAACACGATGGCCACGGCCTCAATAAGAGGGGAATTCCAGTGGCCGAAGCTCGCGTCGTACGAAGAGAACCCCCCCAAGCTGACGGTGCTGCACATGTGCAGGAAGGCATCGACCCAGCTCATGCCGGCCCAGCGGTAGGCCAGGGTGCAGGCCACGGCCAGCAGCGCATAGGCCACCCAGATGGCCCGGGCGGTGTCTGCAATGCGCGGGGTGAGCTTCTGGTCCTTCATGGGTCCGGCCGTCTCGGCCCGGAACAACTGGCTGCCGCCCACCCCCAGCAAGGGCAGGATCGCCACCGCCAACACGATGATGCCCAGCCCCCCCACCAGCATCATGAAACAGCGCCACACATTCACTGACAGGGGCATGCCGTCCAGCCCGGTGAAGACCGTGGCCCCCGTGGCCGTGAAGGCTGACATGGCCTCGAAGTACGCGTCGGTGACGCTGAGATCGGGCAAGGCCAGCAGCAGCGGCAGCGCGCCAAAGGCTGGTAGCACCAGCCAGGTCAGTCCCACCAGCAGAAAGCCGTCCCGCGGCTGAAGCTCCCGGCGGAAGCGTCGCGTGGCCAGGCTCATCACGACACCCAGCACAAAGGTCACGCCCATCGCCGTGCCAAATGCCCCCTCCGCGGGGTCGCTTCCTGTCAGGGCAAAGGCCAGCGGCACCGCCATGAGCAGCGAGAAGATCAGCACCATGCGCCCGACCAGCGCAACGACGGCAAGCGCACCCATGTGAATTCGCTGCTGCAAGCGCCTCAGAAAAAGGTGGCTGACACCTGGAACAGCTTCTCGACCTGCCGCACCATGCGCTTGTTCGGCACGAACACGATGACGTGGTCGTTCGGCTCGATGACCGTATCGTGGTGGGCCATCAGCACCTGGGGCTGGGCGTCCTCGCCGGCCTCGGTACCATCGGGCCGGTGCAGGCCGCGCACGATGGCGCCCACCTGTGCGCCTGGTGGCAGGCCGATCTCCTCCACCCGCCGGCCGGCCATGCGGCAGGTCTTGCGGTCACCGCGCACGATGCCCTCCAGCGCCTCGGCCGCGCCCCGGCGCAGCGAGTGCACGGCCTCCACGTCGCCACGGCGCACATAGGCCAGCAGCTCGCCGATCACCGTCTGGCTGGGCGAGATGGCGATGTCGATCTGCGTGCCCTGCACCAGCTCGGCATAGGCCTTGCGGTTGATGAGCGCGAGCACACGGCGCGCTCCCATCTTCTTGGCCATCAAGCAGGCCAGGATGTTGTCCTCGTCGTCACTGGTCAGCGCCACGAACAGGTCCATGTCCTGCACGTTCTCCTCGCCCATCAGCTCCTCGTCCGTGGAGTCGCCGTGCAGCACCAGCACGTCCGAGGGCAGTTGGGAGGCAAGATAGTCGCAGCGCGGACGGTTGGCCTCGATGATCTTGACCTGCAGCTCGTCCTTCACCTGACGCGCCAGGCGCAGGCCCACCTTGCCGCCGCCGGCGATCATCAGGCGCTTGACCGGCCGGTCGCGCTCGCGCAAGGCGCCCAGCACCGGGCCGATGTGCTGCGTGGCCGCCAACACAAAGACCTCGTCGCCGGGTTCGATGCGGGTACGTCCGTCCAGGTCCGTCAAGGCCTGGTCTTGCCGATAGATGGCCACGATGCGCATCTCGGTGCCCGGCACCAGCGCCGGGATCTCGGCCAGGCTGTGACGCACCAGCGGACCGCCCGCCACCGCCCGCACCGCGATCAGGCTGACCAGCCCCTGGGCAAACTCCAGCACCTGCAACGCCTCCGGGTGCTGCACCAGTTGGCCGATGTAGCGCGTGACGCTCTCCTCGGGGCAGATCACCCGGTCCACGGCAAAGCCGGTGGCCTTGTCCATCATCGGGGAGCCGTCCTCGAACTCCGGCGAGCGCAAGCGGGCGATGGTGGTGGGCACGTTGAAACGGTCGTGCGCCACCTTGCAGGCCACGAGGTTGGTCTCGTCCATGGGCGCGCAAGCGATGAACAGGTCGGCATCGCCAATGCCGGCCTCCTCCAGCACCGAGGGCTGGATGCCGTTGCCGGGGACGCCGCGCAGGTCCAGCCTGTCCTGCAGCGCGCGCAGGCGCTGCGGGTCGGTGTCGATGACGGTGATGTCGTTGCGCTCGGAGGCCAGACTCTCGGCCACGCTCTCACCCACCCGGCCAGCGCCGAGGATGACGATGTTCACTGCTTGGCGAAGAGCTGGCCCAGATCGGCGAAGGCCTTGAACTCGAGGGCGTTGCCCGAGGGGTCGAGGAAGAAGAAGGTGGCCTGCTCACCGGCCAGGCCCTTGAAGCGCACATGCGGCTCGATGATGAATTGGGTGCCCACGGCGGTGAGCTTGTCCGCCAGCGCCTGCCACTCGGCCATGGGCAGCACCACGCCGAAGTGGCGCACGGGCACCGCATCGCCGTCCACGGCGCTCGTGG
>Ga0315901_10009553_pt1 | contig 11150 bp, 6 predicted proteins | sample LakEriMetagenome_10_FD_203761 | JGI IMG/M metagenome (GOLD analysis project Ga0315901, IMG submission 203761) | Freshwater fungal communities from buoy surface, Lake Erie, Ohio, United States - Buoy 2 MA116 | ecosystem: Environmental > Aquatic > Freshwater > Lake | place: USA: Lake Erie, Ohio...
ACGATATTACCCTGCTTACTTCTCAAAAAGAAGAGGTGCCCGGTAAAAAAGGAAAAAAACTGGTGGAAAGAGAAATAACCATTCCCTTCACCGAAATAACAGAAGCGAAAGTGATGATTCGCTTCAAGTAACGAAGAAAAGAAAAACCCTATAACGATCATTAAAAATCAAATCCGATGAAAGGTTTAAATCTGATGGATGCGTTCGGCGACTTCAAAGAATTGAAGAACATCGACCGCGAAACCATGAACCAAATCCTCGATGATGTTTTCCGCAGCATGATTCTCAAGCGCTGGGGCGCCGATGACGGCTTCGACATCATCATCAACCCCGACCGTGGTGACCTCGAAATTTGGCGTACCCGCGAAATCGTTTCCGATGGAGAACTCGACGACGAAGTAGCACAAATTGAGGTGAGCATGGCTCAAAAAATCGTTCCCGATTTGGAAATTGGTGAAGAATTGATTGAAGAAATCAAGATTGAAGATTTCGGCCGTCGCAACATTTTGGCTATGCGCCAAAACCTGCAGTCGCGCATCATGGATCTGGAAAAAGATCACCTCTATCAGAAATACCGTGAACGCGTTGGAGACATCATCTCTGGCGAAGTGTATCAGGTATGGAAGAAAGAAATGCTCGTACTCGATGATGAGGACAACGAGTTGATTCTTCCAAAGGATCAGCAAATTCCTTCCGACTTCTATAAAAAAGGAGATACCATTCGCGCGGTTGTTTACAAGGTAGACTTGCGCAATAACTCTCCGCAAATCATATTGAGCCGCACTGCTCCTGAATTCCTCGAGAAACTCTTCGAACAGGAAGTACCGGAAGTATTCGATGGTCTTATCACCATCAAGAAAATCGTTCGTGAGCCGGGCGAGCGCGCCAAGGTGGCTGTTGAAAGCTACGACGATCGTGTAGATCCTGTAGGTGCTTGCGTAGGCATGAAAGGAGCGCGTATTCACACCATCGTGCGTGAATTGCGCAACGAAAACATCGACGTTATTCAGTTTACCAACAACGAACAACTTCTCATCACTCGCGCTTTGGCTCCTGCCAAAATCTCGAGCATCAACCTCGACCGCGAGAATATGAAGGCCGATGTGTTCCTGAAGCCTGACCAGGTTTCTCTCGCCATAGGTAAAGGTGGTAACAACATCAAACTAGCCGGTCGTCTTACCGGTTTTGAAATCGACGTTTACCGCGAAACAGATACCGACATCGATGATGTGGATTTGGAAGAATTCTCAGACGAAATCGATGCATGGATCATCGACGAGCTCAAGAACATCGGCTGCGATACTGCGCGCTCAGTGCTCGCTATTCCGAAAGAAGACCTCGTGAAGCGCACGGATCTTGAAGAAGAAACCGTGGAAGAAGTGGTTCGCATACTGAAGGCAGAATTCGAATAATTCTCGCTCATCACAAAATAAAAGGGGCTGCATCGTTTGATGCAGCCCCTTTGTTTTTTCCGGAATCTATCACGAGAAACTCGAGTCGGCGGACGCGCAGCAGCGCGTCCCCCAACCCATCCTTGCAATTAGGCGCTCTATTCGAATTCTAACGACTCACAATAAATCGCTGCGACTCATCAAACCCATCCCCATAAAGATGGTAGATATACGTCCCGTTCTCCAGCTCATTCAGCATGAAACGCTCGCGGTGATAACCCATGCCCATCGATTTACGATCGAAAACCGTTGCAACTCGCTTACCTTGCATGTCCAGCACTTCAAGCGTTAGCTCATGCGGCTCTAGCAAATGGTATCCAATTACCAACTCTGTATTGGCCGGATTGGGATAGCATGCAAACAACTGCTCCTTCGGATACACCATCATGTATTCCTCGTTGAGTGTGGGTAGCGAAATATTCTCATCGCCGGGCTGATAGAAGACAAACTGAAGAAAACACAAGTACATTTCTTCGGTGGTCGACTCTCCCCACGTCATGATCTGTGGAGGGTCATTGGGGTTCATTGGGTTCTCCGCAGTATTGTCGAATGTACCCCAACAATGGATTGTGTATCCCGCCGGAATCCTCAACAAATTGGGAAAGGCAAATAAACCCTGCCAGTTAAAATCCCATTCCGGAATCTTAATCAGGTTGATAGTGTCTTGTCCATTCGGGCTAACGGCATATACCTCATAGCTTCGGCATATCAAGTGTGCATGCGGCGCAATGTCTATCAGCGAAACATCAACAGGCACCTCAATAGTTCCATGAAATGTTTTCACCTCATTGGGCATGATGATGAAAGGCTCATCGAGATTATACGGGTTGATTGGATAAGTCTGAACGTAGCGCGCAATCGGTTCATCCGCAAAAAATATGTTCACACTTGTTTGGTCCAATTGATCAATACTCGACCGACCGTAGTGCATCTGAATCAATAAATCTGAGTTCGCATACAATTTCTTACCCAGTGCTGGCGGAAAAACCAACGGACTGGAGCCTGGCACCCACGCACTGAAGAAATTATCGATTGGTTCAAATCCAAATCCTCCGAACTGGGTGTAACCATATTCCGGAGTAGCTGCATCCAATTGTGCCGCCTCACCGCTTGTATCTACTCCCAAAATCGCGTGGTGGCAAATGTCCTTGTTATCGGGACGAACCTCGATGGCTTCGATGTCGCGGTCTTCTGTGAGGCCTGTTGGCAGCACGAACACTTGGTACATGTCCTCGTTATTACCCTCGTGCTGAAAAGGTTCAGCCAGTGTGAGCACCAAATCGGGTGTACCCACTTGCGAACCTTCTGGATAAATAGGAACCGGTGGTGTTAGCGAAGGGTCGCCCTCCGGTGAGCCATTGGCCACCCACTCTGCAATGGCTGCGATTTCTTCATCGGTTAGAACGTTTTCATCACGAAACGTGCTGTAGGTATGATCGGGAGTCCATGGCGGCATGTAACGTATCCCCGTGACATACTCTACAATAGAACCATACGCAGAAACTTCAGCATAACTAGTGAGGGGCATCGGGCCTATCTCGCCTTCGCGATGACACTTCGTGCAGTGCTCAAAAATGATGGGAGCAATGTCCTCCGAAAAGGTAATCTGAGCGCTGGCAAAGGCACTCCAAATCAATCCAAAAACAAGAAGTATTCTTTTCATTTTACCTATTTTTCAATGATACAACCAACGGCAGGGACGTGGCTCACCTCGGGCTGCTGCCCCTGCAATATCGCCTCGAGCGCATTGCGAAGCTCCCTGTTTTTCACATGAGCTCTTCGCTTTCCTACTCGCACAAAACTATCGTCAATACGCCCATGATACATGACCGAATCGTTGCGAATCAAAAATACCTCGGGCGTCACAGTCGCAGTTAGTTTCCGATGCATCTCGTCATCGAGCCTCACCGGAAACGGAATTTTATACTCTTCCCGAAATGAGCTCACCAAACTATCGTTGAGCAATGGCCCCACCGCATAGCCGATGAATTCAACTCCTCGATCCGAATACTCTGCCGATACTGCGCGCATCTCCAAGGCGTAGTAGCGACAAATCATGCAGGTCGGTGATAAAAAAAACGCCACCTTGATTTGACCCGCGCAAGTAAAACAGGGCATAATCGCGAGAAACAAGATTGTTATGCGTTGAAGTAAATTCATCTAACCAATCAGAGACTTCCAAAAACGAAATCCGCTTAAAATTACTATGAAATTCATCAAATTATCGTAAAACCCGACAAAACAAACTAACTTGCACCCGCAAATAAATTTATAACAACGGCAAACGTCAACAGATCACAAAGCAATGAAACAGTAAGCAGAAGCAAACATATAGCTCCCTGAATCTGGCCATTGCGTTGTGCACTCCTCGACAACTTTTTGGATTATGTCTGAAGTAAAAGGACCACAAAGGCTTGGAAAAGCAGCAGTAACGCTCGGCGTTAGTAAGGACACTATCGTAGAATTCCTTTCAAAAAAGGGAATTTCGGTAGATAACAACCCGATGGCGAAGATTGAGGCAGATGCATATGAACTGCTACTGGGTGAATTTGCCGGTGACCAGGCCGCAAAGGAAAAATCAGCTGCAACCGCAGCCAAAGTGCGCGAGTCACGCGCCACTATCACATTAGAAGATAAGAAGGGCAAGGTAGGCACCAAGGAAGAAGAGGAGCCCGAAATCGATTACAGCAAGTTCAAGCGAAAAGTTGAGGTAAAGGAGAAGCCTGTTGCAAAACCGGTTGAACCCGTTGCGGAGGTTCAGGCTGAACCCGAACCCGAAGTAGCGCCTAAAAAGACAACCAAGAAGAAAGAGGAAGCTCCGGCTCCGGAAGAGGAAAAGGTTAACGAGGTGAAAGTGGTTGGAAAGATTGATTTATCGAGCCTCGAAAAACCAAAAACAAAAGGTCGCAAGAAACAAGAGGAACCGGCAGAAGAGTCGGCCACTAAGAAACCTGCTTCGAAAGCAAAATCGAAAACGGAGACTGAAGTTCCTGCTACTCCGGCTCCGGCCCCCACACCAGAACCTGAGCCTGAAAAAGCACCTGAACCCGAAAAGGAACTTATCCGTGTAAATGTTCAAAAGCTATCAGGTGTTAAACTGATGGGTAAAATCGAACTACCCACAGAACCTGAAAAGAAGAAGGCCGATTCCAACAGTGCGTCTGAGGCTGAAAAGCGCAAGCGTAAAAGAGTCGGTAAGGTCGATATCCAACGTCAACAGGAAATCGATCGTCGTCAACGCAATACTGTAAAGCCTGCTGAACCCAAGAAAACAGAGCTCAGCGAACAAGATATTCAGAACCAGGTTAAAGCAACACTCGCTCGCCTGGGCGGACAAGGAAAATCAAAGTCCAGTAAGTTCCGCCGTGAAAAGCGTGATTTCGTGGCACGACGTTCCGAAGAGGAAGCAGCACGCCAACAAGCCGAAAATCTGGTGTTGAAACTCACCGAGTTTGTTACTGTTAGCGAACTGGCATCCATGATGAACATTCAGCCTACTGAAATCATCAAGGCATGCATGCAGCTCGGCATATTCGCTTCGCTCAACCAACGTCTCGATGCCGAAACAATCAATATTATTTCGGGTGAATTCGGATTCGAAGTGCAATTTGTTAGCGCCGATGTAATCGAACAAATCGCAGAGGAAGAAGATAAGGCCGAGAATATGATTACGCGTCCACCGGTCATTACGGTGATGGGTCACGTTGACCACGGTAAAACATCGTTGCTCGACTTCATCCGTAAAGCAAACGTTATCGCAGGTGAAGCGGGTGGTATCACGCAGCACATCGGCGCATACAGCGTTGAGCTCGCCAACGGAAGAAAAATCACATTCCTCGATACACCGGGTCACGAAGCGTTTACCGCTATGCGTGCTCGCGGTGCGAAAGTTACCGACCTTGCAATTATCGTGATCGCGGCTGATGATAGCGTGATGCCGCAAACCAAAGAAGCCATCTCGCACGCTCAAGCGGCTGGCGTTCCAATGATCTTTGCATTCAACAAAATCGATAAGCCCGGAGCTAATGCCGACAAGATTCGCGAACAACTTTCGGCCATGAACATTCTCGTAGAAGAATGGGGCGGTAAATTCCAGACACAAGAAATTTCTGCCAAGAAAGGACTCAACATCGATGCTCTCCTCGAGAAAGTATTGCTCGAGTCAGATATGCTCGACCTCAAAGCCAATCCAAACAAACGTGCCGTGGGTACGGTTATCGAATCTGCGCTCGACAAAGGACGCGGATACGTTACCACGCTTCTCGTTGAATCGGGAACCATGCGCGTCGGTGATGCTATTCTTGCCGGTCACAACAGCGGTCGCGTGAAAGCCATGTTCAATGAACGCGGACAAAAAGTATCAGAGGCAGGCCCTGCAACACCGGTTTCATTGCTCGGTTTTGAAGGAGCTCCCAACGCCGGTGACCGTTTCAACGTAATGGAAGACGAGCGCGAAGCACGCAACATCGCCCTCAAGCGTCAGCAGTTGCAACGCGAACAGAGCTTGCGCACCAAGAAACACCTCACCATCGAAGAAATCGGCCGACGCATCGCGCTTGGCGACTTCAAAGAGCTTAACCTTATCGTTAAAGGTGACGTGGACGGATCAGTGGAAGCACTTACCGACTCATTGCAAAAACTCTCTACCGAGAAGATTCAAGTTCGAATCATTCACAAAGGTGTGGGACAAATCAGCGAGTCCGATGTATTGCTTGCCAGCGCTTCCGATGCGATTATCATCGGATTCCAGGTGCGTCCAAGTGCTACCGCGCGCAAACTCGCAGAAAACGAAGAGATTCAAATCAAGCTATACTCTATCATCTACAAGGCCATCGAAGAAGTTAAAGAGGCCATGGAAGGAATGCTCTCTGCACGTATCGAAGAGCAGATTACCGGTACCGCCGAAATTCGCGAAGTATTCAAAATCAGCAAGGTGGGAACCATTGCGGGTTGTATGGTACTCGACGGAAAAATTGGCCGCACCAGCAAAGTGCGCGTAATCCGCGATGGTATCGTTATCTACACCGGCGAACTGGGATCACTCAAGCGCTTCAAGGATGACGTGAAAGAAGTAGTGAAGGGTTATGAGTGTGGTTTGAATATCGACAAGTTCAACAACATAGAAGTAGGTGATAACGTCGAGGCATTCGAAGAAGTAGAGGTTAAGCAAACGCTTTAGAAAACTGTTTAACAGTTCCTTTGTTTTATATTTGGAATAGGCAACCCTTAACTACTATTCCTTGTCGATGCGAAGTATTCGATTTATTCTACTTCTCGTGTTGTGGCATTCAGTTGCGACAAACGGCTGCTCGCAAGATATTTTACTGTTCAGCGAAGACTTTGAGACCGGTGGCGCCTCCTTCAGTCTAAACAATAGTGGGCCGGGTTCCAATACTGGCACCAATCAGTGGATTGTAAATAATACCTACACCGGAACGGGAGGATGCCAAGAAACACCCAATCAGAATAATACGAATGGCGGTAATGTCGGTGGTGCTCCATTTAGCCAATACCTTCACATTCAAAATACATCCGCTCCATCATCCAATGCTTGTTTTGAACAATCACAGGCCAGCGATCAATTCGCCTACATCGGAGCTGGCTTTTGCACCTACGGCCTTGATGAAATTCATATTAGTTTCTTCTGGATTGGTGAAGGAGGTACAGATGCATCGGGATCACTTTGGTATCAAGCGGATGGTGGGGGTTGGATTTTACTAGCCGGCAATCTAGATAATTCATCCGTTTGGCAATACGAAGACATTACGAACCCTGCATTTAGTGATGTGGGAAGCCTACAATTCGCGTTTCGATTCGAAAGTGGTGGAAGCGGTTCGGGTACTGCAATTTCCTTTGGAGTAGACGATATCAATGTTGTTGCAACACTCTCTGTTGCTGATCCGGTTGAAATCAATATTACTTCAGTCAATCCCAATCCTGTTTGTGAAGGAACCTACCTGACAATCAGCTATGAACTCTCTGAACCACTTTGCAATGGCACTTACCTATTGGAGCTTTCCAACAACGGCGGAACGTATCCATCAGCATTTACATCGTGGGCACTTAACATCAACTACCCCACGACCTCAGGAACTACGTCTATTTTACTACCCAATGGTGCAGCAGCAGGCGATTGCTATACGATAAGGCTAAGTCGATTGTCACCCGAACCGGCAATTACGGGCATTGCATCCGATTGTTTTGAAATTATTGAATGCCCCAACGAAATAACAACAGCACCAACAGGACCGCCCGTTGTCACTATGGATCCCTTGCCAGTTTGTGTAGGAAGTGTTATAGATATCCCCTTCTTCTCAACCGGGATATTCAACGGCAATAATGCCTACGTATGCCAACTTTCCGAACCCGACGGAACCTTCTCTGCAACACCTCTCATCGTAGGTAGCTCACCCGATCCGGCAACCTATGATCCTGCCATTGTTCCTGCTCCCGGCAGTGTATCAGGTCTTATCCCGGATACTGAACCAGGCTGTAACTATTACCTGCGCATCGTTTCAACAAACCCATCTGTGATTGGAACTGTTTGGGGTCCCTTCTGCATTCAACGATGTGATATCACCACTAACGAGCAACAGGATATCAGCTTCTGTATTACTGAATGTGCCAACAACCCGGATGGCGAGACTCAGGAAATTGTTCTCGATATCAATACGAATAACCAATCGGTTCAATATGGCCCCGGAAATATCTTTACCACCCAGCTTTTCTCAAGCCAAGACTTCATGCAAATTGGTAGCGATGGAATTCTCGGTGAAGTTCTAGCGAATGAAGACGCCATGCTCGAAATTACTGTGCCTTGCCTGGAAGAAGCACTGGCTCTTGGCATACCTATCGGCATGAGCTATCTGCGTGTGAGAGCCACCAATCCCTCCGACCCTACTAACACCTTCAGCACACTGATCCGTATAACTGTCGGTATAATCACCACTGAACCACAGGTTATTACTTCATATGACTACGCCGACTTCACACCACAAGATACACTCTGCGCTCCTGCAAGTATATTGCTTATGTTCGACCCATACGATCCTTCGGACGGTTCAACCTATGAATGGAGTTGCAGCGGAATAAACAATGGAGCACCTTTCGAGTCACCTAATGGAGCAAATTCCAACGTGCTGCTTGTTACGGCAAATACACCGACAACACTTGAATTTTCTGTGCAACGGACCAACAATGGATGCGTGAGTCCATGGAATCCTGTCCATACCGTTGTGGTCGCAGGACCTCCTGTGGTTTTTATTCTAGGTCCAACTCCCATTTGCCTGGGTGATACAGGCAACTATGAAGTGCCGTTTATAGGCAATACATACTACTCATGGACCACTGATGCACTGCCTGAAACCATAGCTTTTCAAGACACATCGAACAACGTACTCAACATTGCATTCAATCAAATAGGCAGTTATGGTTTGAGCCTTAATGTGCTCAATGAATGCGGAGCTAATGATGATGATTTTACCGTTAACGTGGTGGCTCCACCCATCGCCAACGCAGGCGCTGACATTGATATTTGCGAAGGTGATGCTGCGGTATTGGATTTAGCAACCTCTAACCTCTTGACCTATTCTTGGGCCGATGCCGACGGAACAATCGCTAATACCAACTCAACACAAGTAACCCCATTAGCTGATACAGAATACTACGGAACTGTAACCAGCAACGTGGGGTGTTCAGATGTTGATACCGTGCTCGTGATAATTAATTACCCGGAACCGGCTGTACATTATATCGACAGTATCTGTCCCGGTGGAGATAACACCATTCGTTTGGAGGCTGATACAACAGGGCAATATGACTGGAGCACAGGGTCAACAGAATTTTATGCGCCCGTAACTGACACCGGTTTTTATACATTAAGCGTTGATATACCCAACGCTATTTGCCCACATTTAGCAGAATATACCGTAGTGCCCGCAACACCTTCTGAACCTGTATTCTTAACGGATAGCGTTTGTCCTGGTGGGCAACAATTTATTCAACTACAAGCTGATGCCACAGGGCAATATATCTGGAGCACAGGTCAGGTTAACCCAAGTATTTATGTGAATGATACCGGTTTCTATAGCTTAAATATTTACTCTATCGATGAGCCATGCCCCCGTGTGCTGCACTTTTCTGTTGGGGTCGACACGTGCATTTTCAATGAAACAGAGGAATACATTTTCGAGCCATTGCTAGCCTGGGTGCCCAATTCATTCTCGGCTAATAACGACAAGATTAATGATGTGTACGGGCCTGTTTTCTCAAACATTGATTTGGTTCGTGATTATCGCTTTATAATCATCGATCGCTGGGGGACTACCATATATGAAAGCACCGATCCCAAAGAACGTTGGACTGGCGAATACAGGGATGGCTCTCATTTTATCAACGACGGAGTATATATGTGGCTGTTAACATTTAGAGGTAGAGATGAAATCAACTCACAAGCCACTTCTGGCATTGTCACGGTCACGCGCTAATATTCTGTGTTAAGTTTGCCTCATGAAATTTCTGCGGCTGCTGCCCAACTCGTTGACGCTCGCCAACCTGACGTGCGGAGCAATTGCATCTTATCACATCGCTCATTCGTATGATACTACACCGGCTGTCTACCTGCTATTCTTGGCTGCATTCTTTGATCTCCTCGATGGCGCTGCAGCCCGAAAACTCGGTGTAAACGGCGATATGGGAAGAGAGCTCGATTCATTAGCCGATGTCATTTCCTTCGGACTTGCTCCTTCCATCATCATCTTCTCCATGCTCGAGCGCACCTTGTCACCCGAATTGCAACCCTTAAAATACGCGGCATTCGCCAATGTACTTGGCGCAGCCTATCGATTAGCTCGCTTCAACGTAGCTGAATCGACCGTAAAAACTTTCAATGGAATGCCTTCTCCGGCAAACGGCATTTTTTGGGCATCCCTTTTTGCTATTGTGGTTGAAAGCAACCAGGCAGCACCAACACCTGCAGAGCATTGGATTTGGCCTACCAATATGGTGATTACCTTTCTTGTTATTACCACTCTGCTGATGGTTTCCCAAGTGGAAATGTTCTCGTTCAAACTGAAGCCCGGCGGCATAGCAACCAATAAATCGCAATTCATCTTTGGCCTGCTTGGATTGATTCTGTCCATTGCCGTGTATGCTGTATTCGAGCAATGGCTATTCATTGTTCCGCTGCTCATTCTTCTTTACATAATTCTTTCGGTCACAACCTTTATTTGGAAAAACAACGAATAAAAAAGCCCCGCGAATGCGGGGCTTTTTATTGAATAATTTCCTAATGCATGATTTCTTACTGAACTACCAAACGCTGAGTTTGGATCTGTCCTGCATTCGTCATCTCAATCATGTACACTCCAGCACTCAACTTCTGATCGAAATGGATGGTCGATTGCATTGATCCGTCCACGGTATAAACACGTGTTGTAACCGCGCGACCCGCTGCATCAAGCACACGCACTTGCAATTGACCCTTCTCCAGGTCGCTGAGCGATACGTTCACAAATTCACCGCCTGAAGGATTTGGATAAACACCCATCGACATTTCATTGAGCGATTCAAACTTCTCCGCATCAACTTCATCATACAACAACTCACCCGAAGCAGAAGTACCTACAACCTGTATGCGCTGCATAGGTCCATACGTACCTGAGCCATATGAGAAGTTTGGACGAATGCGCACATCCCAAG
>Ga0315901_10009558_pt1 | contig 11145 bp, 8 predicted proteins | sample LakEriMetagenome_10_FD_203761 | JGI IMG/M metagenome (GOLD analysis project Ga0315901, IMG submission 203761) | Freshwater fungal communities from buoy surface, Lake Erie, Ohio, United States - Buoy 2 MA116 | ecosystem: Environmental > Aquatic > Freshwater > Lake | place: USA: Lake Erie, Ohio...
TCGTTGAGGACGGCGCTGCCGAACCCCGCCGCGCCGCCGCGGGGACCCTGCCCGTCGTCGGCGATCCGCACGACGACCGCATCCGGGCTCGTGGTGACGGCGACGGTCGCGCGCTCGGCGAGGCCGTGGACGACCGCGTTCGACAGGCACTCGCGCACGACGTCGGTGACCGCCGCGCTCTGCGCCTCGGCGGGCAGTTCGGATGGGTCCCACGTGATCGCGAGGATGCCGTGCCACTGGGCGCTCACGGTCGTGATGATGTCGGCGTGTGCCCGGGGGCCGGTCGGCTCGAGGCGCCGGTCGAGCGCCAGCCGGGCGTCGGCGATGGCCGCTTCGAGCGCAGCGGCATCGCCCCGTGCGACCGCGTCCTGGATCGCGTAGCTCGCGGCCACCAGCTGCGGCTGCACGCCCGAGTGGAGCTGGAGGCCGATCTCGCGCTGGAGCTGCGCGAGGGCGCGCTCGGTTGCGATCCGCTGGAACTCCGTCTGCTTGAGGGGGCGCCTCAGCGCCTCGAGGACCTCCGTGCTGGAGTCCTCGAGGGTCTGGACCGCGCTGACGACGAAGGTGGTCACGAAGATCACGAGCGCGAGGAACGCGAAGGTCTGCGGCGCCGCCGTCTGCTCGAAGACGAGGCCCTGGATGATCACCGGCGGGATCACGGCCAGGACGGCCGCGGCGAAGGTGATCGGGATGGCGAGCCGGGGCAGGCGGCGCACCACGGGCCGGCTCATGAGGAACACCGCGGCGATCGACGCCGCGATCACCGCCGGCATCACCAGCGCGTTGACCACGCCGCTGATCGCGACGGCGCGGGGCATCGAGACGAGGGCCGCGTAGATCGCGGGCAGGAGGATCGGCAGGGGATGGCGGTGCAGCTCGGTCGCGATCGCCCGCAGCGGGCTGATGCCGGCGGGCGCCTCCGGGCCGATCGCCTCGGCGAGGCTGCGCCCCGTCGGGCGGACCCCTTCACGGGCGGCACGCAGGAGCGCGTCGGCGGCGACGATCGGCTCGCGGGCCGCGTCGTCGAGCGCCCGGCGCGCATCCGCCGAGGCGTCCTCGAGGCGGGTCTGGGCGCCCTCGACCACGACGCGCTCGAGGGCGTCGATCGCGCCGTCGGCCCGCAGGCGGCGCGCCTCCTCGTCGAGCTCGAGGCGGATGAGGCGGTCGCGCGTCTGGACGTACCACTCGCGTGTCGCGAGCAGGTAGGCCACGACCGGGGGGATGGTCGCCGTGAACCCGATGACCGCGATGGTGATGATCGCGGTCTGCCCGAGGGGCCGCGTGCTCGCGGCGGTCGCGGCCTCAACGGCGAGGCGCGCGACGCCGGCGACGCCGCCGACCGTGGCCACGACCCAGATCGGCACGGGCCGCTCGCGGCGGTTGCGCAGGACCGTGACGTCGGCGACGATGAGGACCCCGACCACGGCGGCGCACTGCAGTGCGACGGAGACCGCGCCGGGGGCGCCGGGGTGGAACAGGGGCAGCTGGGCGCCGAGCGCCGTCAGCGCCCACGTCAGCAGGATCACCCCGCAGGCCGCGGCGCCGAGCTGCCAGGAGACCGCCCAGCGTCCGCCGATGCGCTCGCGGACGTCGGGCGGCTGGACGGAGCGGGTCGGCATCGGGGGTGGCGGGCCGCTCTAGGTGCGACGACCCGTCGGCGGCGCGGCGCCGGCGAGGGCGTAGTAGGCGCGGGTGATGCGCACCCGCGGGTTGTGGGCGCCGTCGTCGTCGGAGCCGAGCGCGCGCAGGATGCGCGTGATCGTGACCTCGACGGACTTCTCCGTCACGAAGCGCCGCTGCGCGATCTCCGCATTGGTGAGCCCCTCGGCGATCAGGCGCATCGTCTCGATCTGCGTGTCGGTGAGCTGGGCGCTCGGCTGCCGGGGGGCGTCGGGAAGGGGCTCCGCGCCGCGAATGGCGGCCCGGACCACGGCGGTGCGGAGGAGGTCGAGGTCGTGCACGGACTGCTTCGTCACGTACTCGGTCCCGGGCGGGAGCTGCGACAGCTTCGCGCCCACGAGGCGCGGATCGACGTATGAGGTCAGCACCACGATCCCGACCCCCGGGCGCTGGCGCCGCAGGGCATGCGCGAGGACCGCTCCGCTCGGGCCCTCGCCGAGGTCGAGGTCGGTCAGCAGCACGTCGAGCGGGTGCGAGGCCGCGACCTCCATCGCGGCCGCGGCCGTGGGCACGGCGTCGACCACGCGCGCCCAGTCGCCGGCCAAGGCGGCCGAGAGCGAGGCGCGCAGGAGCGGGTCGTCCTCGACGATCAGGATGCGCACCACCTGGGGGAGCGCGAACGCTGCATCGGGCATACAGGGACGATATGCCTTTCCGCGCCCTGCCGCAGATAGGGCTGCCCCCACACCTCGTCGTCCGGCGTGGGGGGCTGCACCGCAGTCTCGCGCCGGTCCGGTGGAATCGGGCTCTCGCGGAGATACGGTCGCCCGCATGGCCGACCCGACGCTTGCGTTCACGTTCTCCCGCCTTCGGATGGTCGTCGTGGTGCTCGGTGTGCTTGCGGCCATAGCCGTCGCGATTATGACATCACCAGCCGCGCACGCGGGATGGTCCCCGACCGTCGACACCTCCGGATCGGCGCTGGCGGGGAGGAGCCAGTTCGACGCGGTGACCGCTGCGAACGGCGTCACGACCGCGGTCTGGATCGCGGGTGGGAAGCTCATGTTCGCGCGGTCGAACGGCTCGTCGTGGTCCGCCGCCGCGGAGGTCGACGCCAGCGCGGCGCCGTCGGGGATCCCGATCGTCGGGCTGATGCCGAATGGCGACGTCCTCGCGTTCTGGGTTCAATGCCCCGGCGGGACGGATAACGCGTGCTCGGCCTACACCTCGGAGTACACGGTCGCGTCCTCGACGTGGAGCGGCCCGGTGCAGGTCTCCAGCGCTGTGGTGGGCGAGGGCTACGACCTGTCCGTCGGCCCTACGGGCGTGGCGACCCTCGGCTGGGTGGGCTGGGTCACGCCCTCTGACCGCAACGTGCGGGTGGCGACGGGCCAGCCGAACGGGTCGGACGTCTGGGTGTGGACCGTTCGCGGCAGCGCCTACGAGACCGGCTTCGAGCGCTCGATCCAGATCGTGTCGGATTCGACCGGCGGCGCGATGGTGGCCTGGCACACCGACGGTTCGGCGCCGATGGACTACGTCCGCCGCGCCGGCGCCGTCTGGGATGCAACCGCCGGGAAGATCTCCCCGCCGCACCCCGGCTGGGGCGAGGGCTGGTCGCCGAGCGTCCGCCTGGCGATCGACGCGAGCGACGTCGTGACCGCGATCTGGAACGAGATCGGGACGAACTGGGCGACGCCGAACGTCCAGGCGCACATCACGCGCGTGGCGCGGTTCGACCCGATTTCGGCGACCTGGGGCAGCCCGGTCACGCTCACGCCGGCGGGCCATGAGGGATTCGAGGGCGACGTCGCGACGGCGGCGGACGGCACGACGACAGCCGTCTGGATGGGCAACTCGACCCTCCGGCACACCAAGTCGGCGGTCTACGCCTCGACCTACAACGCGGGGACGGCGACGTGGGCGTCGCCGTACGTCCTCGCCGACGGCATCGAGCCCGGCATCGCACGGGTCGTCGGCACCGATCAGGGCGCGCTCGCCGTCTGGGACAACGCCGGGACCACGACCGCGAACCTCCTGCGCTCGGGCGCCTGGCAGTACGCCGTCACGCTCCCCGGTGGCACGAACCCGGTCGCCACGATGGGCGGGGCCTCGTTCGCCGATGGCTGGCCGTCCGGAGCGAGGGTGCTGACCGCCAGCGGCGACCCGAGGGTCGTCATGACGAGCTACAGCCCGATCAGCGCAGGGATCGGCGCCCCGGTCGATCCGGTCGTCGCGACCGACTACGCCGGCCTGGCCGTGTCGTGGCAGGCGCCGGTGGACTCGGGCGTCTGGGGCGTGCAGTCCTACACCGCCACGGCTGCGCCGGGCGGGCAGTCCTGCACGACCTCCGCCCGCAGCTGCGCGATCCCCGGCCTCGTCAATGGAACCGCGTATGCGGTGACGGTCACCGCCAGCGCGCCCGATGGATCGCGGTCCGCAGCGCCGGTCTCCGGCACGCCGCGCGCACGTGACGGCTGGGTCGGGGCGCTCACCGCCACCACCGTCGGCACGGGCCCGCGGTGGGACGGCACGTTCGGCACCGCCGCCATCGCCCACGATCCGCGCTCCGGCCGTGCGCTCGCGGTCACGTACATCTCGGACGGTAGCGGCCCCGGGTACGTCACGACGATCCTGAACGGCGACGGCAGCGCATCGGGGATCGCCGACGGGCGCATCAGCGTGGACGGCCCGAGTGCGTACTGGTCGGGCTCACCCGCGGTGCAGGCCGACCCCACGACCGGCGGCTGGCTCGTGTTCTACTACGCGGGCCCCGCCGGCGCCGACAACGGCTCCACGTGCGGCAACTCCGACGGGAGCGAGACCGCGGGCGCCGTGCGCGTGGCCCGGGTCGCCGCAGACGGGACGATCGCAGCGGCGCCCGACGCAGTCGACGGGATCTGCGCTGCGGGAACCCTGAGCGCGCAGTGGGATCCGGTGAACGAGCGCTTCCTCGTCGCCGGCGCGATCTCCACCGCGTCCGACGGGCGCAAGCTCCGCGGGCGTCTCGTGGGAGCCGACGGAACGCCGATCGGAACCGTGCTCCCGCTCGCGAGCTTCGCGAGCGATCCGCAGTCGGACCTCGCCTACGCGAGCGTCTCGCGCCGGTACCTCGCCGTCGCGTACGCCGGCGGCGTCGCGCGGGCGGTGCTCCTGGCCGACGACGGGACGGCCGTGGCCGGCGTCTCCCCGCGGACGTTCGCCAACACGTCCGGTCTGCGGCCCTCGGTCGCCTACGACGCGGCGGCGGACCAGTTCGTCGTGGTCTGGGGCAGCGGCGAGGTCGTCGCGCAGCGCGTCAGCGCCGCGACGGGCGCGCTGGTGGGATCCCCGATCACCGTCGCGTCGCAGGCATGGACGGGGCGCCCGCGCGCCATCGGCAACCCCGTGACCGGCGAGGTGCTCGTGGCGTGGACGGGCACCACCGCAGCGGACTCGAACAACATGATCATGGCGCGCACCATCCCGTCCGGCGCGAACCCGCTCGGATCGGGTCCGGTTCTCATCTCCGGCACGACGCGCACGGCGAACCGCCCGGCGCTCGCGTTCGACGCCGCCAGCTGCGCCTACCGGCTCGCCTTCACGGCGAAGCCGACCGCGAACGAGTCGGTGCGCCTGTACACCCGCGGCTTCCAGCCCGACTGGTGCAGCCGGTCGCAGCTCACGGTCTCCCGCGGTGGCTCCGGTGAGGGCTCGGTCGCCGCCTCCGCCGGCGGCATCGACTGCGGGGCGACCTGCACGGCGACGTACGCGCGCACCACCGAGACGGCGTCATCGGTCACGCTGACCGCCGCCGCGGTGACGGGATCGACGTTCGCCGGGTGGAGCGGCGCGTGCTCCGGCTCGGCCGCGACGTGCGTCGTCACGATGGATGCCGCCAGGTCCGTCGAGGCGACGTTCGCCGCCGGAACCTCCCCGACGCCCTCCCCGACGCCCTCCCCGACGCCGGCCGAGGCGGCCGTGCCGGCTTCCGCCGCCCCAGCCGGCACGCCGATGTCCCCTGCCGCGGGCAGCCCATCGAACCGCTTCCGGATGCAGGGCGGTGGCCCGCGTCAGGTCGGGCTGACCGTGATCTCGACGATCCGCGTGCCCGGTTCGGGCACCTTGCGGCAGATCGGGCGCGTCGGCGGGGCGCGACGCTCGTCGGTCGCGTGCACGGCACAGCTCACCGTCCGCCGGGCGGGCGCCGTGGTCATGCGGTGCACGCTGAGCGAGGCGGCGCTGCGCGCGGCCACCCGCGCGGCGCGCTCGACCGCGATCGCGCTGCAGCTCGAGACGACGTTCGCCCCGACCGGCGGCCGCCCGCGGACCACGTCCACGCGCGTGGACGTGCGGACGTCGGCGCCCGTGCCGTCGTCGGTCACCGGCTGATCGAACGCCGCGCGTGCGCACATCGGGCGTCGGTCGTCCAGGCGGTACCCTCCGATCCCGTGGCGCACGTCTTCCGTCTCTTCCTGCCGCCCTCGGGAGCGGTCGGGCCCGGTGCCCGCGTCGACCTCGACCCCGACGACGCCCACCGCGTGCGCAGGGTGCTGCGGCTCGGGGCGGGGGAGGCCGTGGAGGCCGCGGACGGCACGGGGCGGGTCTTCGCGGCGACGGTCGACGACCCGCGGCGGGGCACGCTGCTGATCGGCGCCGAGCTGCCCGCGCAGGTCGATCTCGCGCCGATCCGCGTCCTGCTCGCCCAGAGCGGGCCGCGCGCGGATGATGCGGTCGAGAAGCTGGTCGAGCTCGGCGTGGCGGAGATCGGCCCGCTGCTGGCCGCGGGGCGGCGTCAGGAGGCCCGCCTCGACCGCTGGGAGCGCGTGGCCCGCGGCGCCGCCGCGCAGGCCAAGCTCGCCCGCATCCCCGCGATCCTGCCGCCCGTGGCCTACGCCGACGCGCTCGCGGCGGGTGCCGTGGTCTGCTCGCACGAGGAGCCCGACGCCGACCTCCATGCGGCGTTCGCGTCCGCGGGGCGCCCGCTCGCGCTCCTGATCGGCCCCGAGGCCGGCTTCACCGCGGATGAGCTCGCGCAGGCGCGGGCGGCCGGCGTGCCGATCGTGTCGCTCGGGCCGACGGTCCTGCGCACGGAGACCGCGGCGATCGTCGCCGCGACGCTCGCCCGCGCGCACCTCGCGCACGCCTGACGCGGCTACCCTGCGCGCGTGCCCACGACCTTCTCGGCGGAGTTTCTCGGCTGTAAGGTGTCCCACACGGACCTCGTCGGCCTGCGCGAGCACCTCGCCGACGCCGGCTACGCGGAGGCGGCGGACGGCACGGGGCAGGTACACGTCGTCAACGGCTGCTGCGTGACGGCCGAGGCGGTGGCCAAGACGCGCCAGTCGGTCCGCCGGGCCCTGGCCGACGCCGACCACGTCCTCGTCACGGGCTGCGCGGCCCGGCTCGACTCGGCGGGCCTGGCCGAGATCGACCCGCGCGTGCACGTGGTGCGGGAGGCCTCCGAGGCGACGCCCGCCGCCGTGCTCGGGACGCTCGCGGGCCTCGGCTGCACGGGCGGGGAGCGCACGGGACTCGCGCCGCTGCGGCGGCGGATGTTCCTGAAGGTGCAGGATGGCTGCTCGTTCCCGTGCGCGTACTGCGTGATCCCGGAGGTGCGCGGGCCGACCCGCTCGCGTCCGGTCGGCGAGGTCATCGTGGAGGCCGGGCGGCGCGTCCGCCAGGGCCACGTCGAGGTCGTCGTGACGGGCGTCAACGTGGGCCTGTACCGCGACCGCTCGGCCGGGCTCGACCTGGCCGGCCTGCTGGAGCGGCTGGCCGGTGTCGAGGGGCTCGAGCGCGTGCGCCTCTCCTCGATCGAGCCCAACCACCTCGCCGACGACCTCCTCGACGTGCTGGCCCGGGCGCCGTGCCTGCCGCACCTGCACGTGCCCCTGCAGACCGGCTCGGACCGCCTCCTGCGCGGCATGCGCCGCCGCTACGCGGCCGCCGTCTACGCGGCGCGGATCGCCGCCGCGCGGGCGCGGATGCCGGCCGTCGCCGTCACGGCCGACGTGATCGCGGGCCTGCCCGGCGAGACCGAGGACGACCACCGGGCGACGCTCGCCCTCGTGGAGGACCTCGGCCTCGCGCGCCTGCACGTCTTCCCGTACTCGCCGCGGCCCGGCACGCCGACCGCCGACGACGACACGGATCCGGCCGTCAAGCGCCGCCGTGCGGCTGAGCTGCGGGCGCTGTCGGACCGCCTGATGCATGCGCACCGCGCGCGCCACGTGGGCGCCGTCGACGCGGTGCTGGTGGAGCAGGCGGAGGCCGACGGCGCCGGGCTCGGTCAGGGCCGGGATGGCACGCCGTGGCGCGTCACCGGGGCCGGGGAGGCCGTCGGGCGGGTCGTGACGGCCCACGGGACGGCTATCCTCGGTGACGGCAGGATCTCCGGCGAGGTGACGGCATGATCGAGCAGGTCGAAGCGGATCTGAAGGCGGCGCGACTTGAGCGCGACACGGAGCGCGTCGGCGCGCTCTCGATGCTGCTCGCCGCGCTCAAGGACGCCGAGAAGGCGCAGGGCTCGCTCGACGAGGCCGGCGCGATCCAGGTGCTGACGCGCGAGCGCAAGCGCCGCGTCGAGGCCGCGGAGAGCTTCCGCGAGGGCGGCCGTGAGGAGGAGGCGGCGAAGGAGGAGGCGGAGGCGGCGCTGATCGACGGCTACCTGCCCGCCGCGCTGAGCCCCGAGGAGCTCCAGGAGCTGGTCGCGCAGGCGATCGCCGAGGTGGGGGCGACCGAGGCGAAGGACCTCGGCGCCGTGATGAAGGTGCTGACGCCGCGCACCCAGGGCCGGGCCGACGGCAAGGCGGTCTCGACGGCCGTCCGGGAGGCGCTCGGCGGGTGACGCGGACCGCGTTCACGGTCTCCGACGCCTTCGCGCGCGCGCTCGCCTCGCGCGAGGACGAGGTGCTCAAGGCGGTGGCGCAGGCGGCGACGTGCAAGGTCTACCTGCGCGGCGACGAGGTCGTGCTCGACGGCGACGACGGCCAGGTCGGGCGCGCGCAGACCGTGCTCGCGGAGCTCGGCGCGCTCGTCGACCGCGGCATGCCGCTCGAGACGCAGACCGTGGAGGCCGTGACCGGCGTGCTCTCGGCGGAGGGCCGCGCGGACGACGTCCTCGGCGACGTCGTCTGGCGGCACCGCACGACCACGATCCGGCCGCGCACCCTCAACCAGAAGCGCTACGTCGACGCGATCCGCTCCTCGACGATGACGTTCGGCTGCGGGCCCGCCGGCACCGGCAAGACCTACCTGGCGATGGCGCTCGCGGTCGCGGCACTCGACCAGCGCCAGGTGTCCCGGATCATCCTCACGCGCCCCGCCGTCGAGGCGGGCGAGCGGCTCGGCTTCCTGCCCGGCGACCTGATGGCGAAGGTCGACCCGTACCTGCGCCCGCTCTTCGACGCCCTCTACGACATGATGGACGGCGAGCGCGTGACGGCGCTGCTCGAGCGCGGCGTCGTCGAGGTCGCCCCGCTCGCCTTCATGCGAGGTCGCACGCTCAACGACGCCTTCATCATCCTCGACGAGGCGCAGAACACCACCCGCGAGCAGATGCGGATGTTCCTGACCCGGCTCGGGATGGGCTCCAAGGTCGTCGTGACGGGCGACCCGACGCAGATCGACCTGCCGCGCGACCAGACCTCGGGGCTGATCGAGGCCCACGACGTCCTGCGCGGGGTGGAGGGGATCGAGATCATCGACTTCGACCGCACGGACGTCGTGCGCCACAAGCTCGTGCAGCGCATCGTCGAGGCCTACCGCGTCTCTGACGACGCCGGGGCCTGAGGCGTGGTCGACGTCGACGACCGCACGGGCTCGGGGGCCGACCCCCTCGCCATCGCCGATGTCGTCGAGTCGGTCCTCACCGTGGAGGGCGCAGGCGACTGCGAGGTCGGCGTCGTGCTGCTCGACGCCGCGGCCATGCGCGAGCTGAACCGCGAGCACCGAGGCCTCGACGAGCCGACCGACGTCCTGGCCTTCCCGATCGACGAGGAGCCCGAGGGGCTCGAGGGCGTCCCCCGCCTGCTCGGCGACGTCGTGGTCTGCCGCGAGGTGCTCGAGGCGCAGGCGGCCGTGGCGGGCGTCGCCACGGGGGCCGAGCTCGCGGACCTGGTCGTGCACGGCACGCTGCACCTGCTCGGCTACGACCACGAGACCGATCAGGGCGAGATGCTCGCCCGTCAGGACGAGCTGGTCGCCGCGATCGCGCCGATCCCGTACCCCGCAGCCTGAGCCTGGTCGCCGTGCGCGCGCGGGCGGCGCGTCCCCGCGCGCGACCCGTGCGCGTCCGTGCGCGGTCCGTGCGCCCGTTGCCGCCGCCCGGGCGCGAGACTCGGGCCATGGACTGGGAGCCGGGTGCACGCGGGACCGTCATCGCCGGGCGCTATCGGGCGTCCGGCGAGCTGCGCCGCCGCGGGATGATCGAGGCAACGGACCTGGAGGCTCCGCCGCAGCGCGCCGCGTGCCGGCTGATCGGCGTGCCGGGCGACCCGCAGACCGTCGACGCGTGGCAGCGCGCGTGGGCGGATGCGGAGGTCGCGGCCCGGCTCCCGTCCCTCCGGGCCGTCGTCCGCGACGACGAGGGCGACGCCTGGGCGGTGCTCGACCCGCCGCGCGGCGTGCCCGGGCGCGCGCTGCCGGTGGATGCGCGCAAGCAGGCCCTCGCGATGGGCGCCGCGCTCGCTCGGGCGGGCCTCGACGCGGGTGACGTGGCGGCATCGGCGCTCGAGGTGGGCCCCGACGGCGCGCTCCTGATCGACGGCGTCGTGTGGCTCGGGGGCGACCTCCCGCCCTGGTCGGCGGGGGAGCGGCTCGCCGCGCTCCTGCCGGAGCCCCCGGCCCCACCTGCGGAGCCGCTGCCGCGGCGCCGGTCCGCGCGGGGAAGGCAGCCCCGTCGGGGGCGGCGTCTGCTCGTCGCCGCCGTCGCGCTGGCCTGCCTCGCCGGGGCGGGGCTGGCGCTCGCGCTGCCCACGCGCTCCCAGGAGCTCGCCCCGGCGCCGACGGACGAGATCCCCGTCGCACCGGCCGAGCCCGACATCCTGCTCGACGCGATCGCGGTGCCGGACCCCGCGCCGCGCATGGACCCCGCGACGACGGCCCCCGAGCCCGAGCCTGCGCCGCCACCCGAGACGGTCACCGTCGTGGTCACGGTGGAGGCGCCCGCGCCGGCGCCCGCCGCCGACACCGCGCCGGTCCTGCCGGCGCCCGACGGCGCAGGCGATCCCGCCGTCCCGGTCCTGCCGCTGGACGCGGGCCCTGCGCCCGAGCTGCCCGTCGCCGGCGGCTGATAGCGTCCGCGCATGCCCGTGCGCGACATCGAGGTGCGGCCGGTCGGGCCCTACGACCTCGACCTGAGCGCCCGCGCCCCGGACCGCGTCAGCCGCCGCTACGCCGACGGCGTGCTCGAGACGGCCGTCGGCGGCGACGGCACGGCCCGCGTGGCGCAGGGGGCGGACGGGACGCTGCGGATCCGGCTCGCGGCCGACGACCTCGACGCCGCGTGGGGGCGGCTGCGCTTCGAGCTCGCGCTCGACGACG
>Ga0315901_10009560_pt1 | contig 11144 bp, 10 predicted proteins | sample LakEriMetagenome_10_FD_203761 | JGI IMG/M metagenome (GOLD analysis project Ga0315901, IMG submission 203761) | Freshwater fungal communities from buoy surface, Lake Erie, Ohio, United States - Buoy 2 MA116 | ecosystem: Environmental > Aquatic > Freshwater > Lake | place: USA: Lake Erie, Ohio...
CTTGCCGAAGATTCGCACAAGGAGTCCATGCCCGCCTTTCAGCACAACGCGTGAACCCCTCCCAGAACCTCACCCAATTCCTCCCGCGCATTCTCACCCCTTCGGAAATGCGCGCCGAGCGGGACCGTCTCCATGCCGAGGGCCGAACCCTTGTTTTCACCAACGGCTGCTTCGACATCCTCCACCGAGGCCATGCCGACTACCTCGCCTTCGCCCGCTCCCAAGGAGATGCCCTCGTTGTCGGACTCAACAGCGACGCCTCCGTCCGCCGTGCCAAAGGCCCAACCCGCCCTGTGAACCCCGAGCAAGACCGAGCTTATGTCCTCGGCTCCCTCCGCGCGGTGGATTTTGTGGTGATTTTTGAGGAGGACGAACCCCGCGATCTTATTTCCCAAATCCTCCCCGATGTCTTGGTGAAGGGAAAAGACTGGGCGCACTATGTGAGCGGCCGCGAAATCGTGGAAGCCAACGGCGGCCGCGTCGTCCTCGCCGAAATGGTCGAAGGCCGTTCCACCACCGCAACGATCGAGCGGATGCGGTCGTCGCAGCCTATTTGAGACAGGGAATATTTTTTTCGTCTTCTACCAAAAACTGGGGAACTGGGGTTAAGGAAATGCTTTTATCTTGAGAGGGCGGATTTTGCTTCCACATGCCAGATCGAAGGGCCGTAGCCGAAACCGTCGGCGGATGGGAGATTATTTGCGCGAGCCGGGGTTCAGTTTTTGTTCGGTGAAGCGGGCGAGGCGGACGAAGGGCAGGCCGATGAGGAGGTAGAAGGTGGCGACGAGAAGCCCTGCGCCGAAGTAGTCGAAAGTCTGCGTGGCGATCTGCTTGTAGGCTCCGGTGAGGTCGACCAGCGTGACCATGGAAACGAGGGAGGAATCTTTGAGGAGCGAGATGAAGTCATTCGTCACAGGCGGCAAGACGAGGCGGAAGGATTGGGGGATCACCACATGGAAGAGGCCTTGGCGCTGGGTCATGCCAAGGGCGCGGGCGGCTTCCATCTGGCCTTTGGGGATGGCCAGCAGGCCGGCGCGGTAGTTTTCGGCTTCGTAGGCGGCGTAGTTCAGCGCGAGGCCGAGCACGCCGGCTACAAAGGGCTCGAGCTTGATGCCGATATTTGGCAGTCCGTAAAAAAGAATCAGGAGCTGGATGAGGAGTGGCGTGCCGCGGATGAGTTCGATGTAAAGGGTGGCGATCCAGCGCAAGGGAAACGGCCCGTAGACCCGCATGATGGCCAGCGCGAAGCCGAGGAGAACGGCTCCGACCATTCCGAGAATGCTGACTTCTATTGTGAGAAGCGAGGCTTGGAGCAGGAGCGGCCAGAAGCGTGCGTAGCCGATGATGCGGTTCAGCAGGGAGGGCTGCTCGGCGGTGGCAGCGACAAAGGCGCGATACTCGGTGTCGGGCAGCGAGGGATCCTCGGGCTGGCCGAAGGTATCGGCGACCATGGCGGTCCACAGGCCCCACCGCGAAAGGATATCGCGCATCTCGCCGCTGGCGATGACTCGGCCGAGGGCGGCGTTGATTTCATCGACGAGGGCGGGGTTGGTCCGCGACACGGCGATGCCGTAGCTGATCTGGCCGAACGGCGGGCCGGTGAACTGCAGGTTCGGGTTGGCGAAGGCGTAGTATTTCGCAATCGGATAATCGAGGAGCACACCGAACAGGCGGCCATTCACGACATCGGCGTAGGCGTTGACCTCCTCGTCGTAGGTTTTGACGATGACGCCCGGGGTTTTCGAGAGCATGTGGAACGAGGCGGTCTGGCTGAGGGTGCCAACCTGCTTGCCGGAGAGTTGCTCGAGGCTGGCCACACGCGGCGTGCCGCGCTTCACGACGAACTGCTCGTAGGTGACATAGTAGGGATTGGTGAAGCGGACTTCCTGGGACTTCTCGGGCGTGATCTCGATGCCGCAGATGACGCAGTCGTAGAGACCGCGTGAGAGGCCCGGAATGAGGCCGTCCCAGTCATTCGGCACAAAAACGGGTTCGCGCCCCATCTCGCGGGCGATGGCTTGGATGATCTCCAGCTCAAAGCCGGTGAGTTTGTTGCCGGGTCCGTAGAAGGCATACGGCGCATTGCTGTCGGTCGCCGCCGCCCAGCGCAGGGGCGGTTGGTCTGCGGCATGCGCGAAAGGCGCGAACAGAATGGCCAGGGCGCAGAGCAAAAGTAGGGTGGTTTTTTTCATCAGTGGAACCTCCTGAGGAAGCGGCGGGTGCGTTCGTCCTTCGGGTTGTCGAAGATTTCGTCCTCGTCGGAAATCTCCACGATATGGCCGCCCTCCATGTAGATGATGTAGTCGCTGGCATCGCGCGCAAACCGCATCTCGTGGGTGACGACGATCTGCGTCATGCCCTCGGCGTCGAGTGCTTTCATGACATGCAGCACCTCATCGACAAGCTCGGGGTCGAGCGCGCTGGTCGGCTCGTCGTAGAGCATGACTTTTGGCTGCATGGCGAGAGCACGTGCAATGGCGGCGCGTTGCTGCTGGCCGCCAGAGAGGTTGGCTGGGTAGCGGTCGGCGTGAGCGCCGAGGCCGACTTTCTCGAGAAGCGTGCGGCCGGTTTTCTCGGCATCCTCGTGGGGAACGCCCCGGACGATGATCGGAGCCATCATGGTGTTCTCCAAAAGCGTTCGGTGGGGGAAAAGATTGAATTGCTGGAACACCATGCCGACGCGTTGGCGGAGGGCGTGGGCGGTCTTCTCGAAATCGGCATCCAGCTTTGCGCCGGGCTTTCTGGAAATGGTCGCCCCGGCCGCGGTGATGACGCCCGAATCCAAGGTCTCGAGTCCGTTGATGCATCGGAGCATCGTGCTTTTGCCGCATCCCGAGGGGCCGATGACCGAGACCAGATCGCCCTCCTCGATCGCGAAGCTCACGCCTTTGAGAATCGGCGTGTCATCGTAGCTTTTGTGCAAATCCTGAATCGAGACGAGTGGCGTGAAGGAGTCCATCGGTGAATGGCTGTCCTAGGATGGACAGCGCTTGAAAACAAGGGCCGAAATGTGACCGATTTGTGCTGGGATACGCAGGGCGGGGATCGACGATTTTGTTACATAGAATTTATTGCGGCTTTTCCTACGTAGAATTTAAGGGATGGGCATGGAATTTCTCGCCACCGCCTTCACCGACCCGACCGTCTGGACATTCGTTTTTTTGGCCATCGCGATTGGAATGGCTTTGGGTTTCGAATTCGTCAATGGCTTCCACGACACAGCCAATGCGGTGGCGACGGTGATCTACACGAACACGCTCAAGCCCACGCCGGCTGTGGTTTGGTCGGGGTTTTGGAATTTCATCGGGGTGATGACCTCCTCGGGGGCTGTGGCGTTTGGTATCGTGGCGCTGCTGCCGGTGGAGTTGGTTCTGAATGTCGGCTCGGCAGCGGGATTCGCGATGGTGTTTTCCCTGCTTGTCTCGGCGATCGTTTGGAATGTGGGAACTTGGTGGCTCGGGCTGCCGGCCTCGAGTTCGCACACACTCATTGGGTCGATTATCGGTGTGGGCGTGGCCAACGCACTGATCGGCCCATCGCATTCGATAACGGATGGAGTGAACTGGGCGAAGGCGCAGGATGTCGGCATGGCTCTGCTCATCTCGCCGGTTGTGGGTTTCTGTGCGGCCGCGCTCGTGCTTATCGCGATGCGGATTGTCATCAAGAATCAGAAACTTTTCGAGGCGCCAGAAAAGGGAAAAGCTCCGCCACTGTGGATCCGCGGAATTTTGATGCTGACCTGCACGGGGGTTAGCTTTGCGCATGGATCGAACGACGGGCAAAAGGGAATGGGCTTGATTGTTCTGATCCTCGTCGGGATTTTGCCGGGGACTTACGCTCTGAACATGGGTGCGAGTCGCGAGGCGGTAACGGGGTTGGCGAAAGAATCGGCCGAAATGTCGGCGGTTTTCCAATCGGTTGCAGGCGATGTCGAACTCTCGGGCAAGGACGCCAACGACACGCTGGCGGAGTTCATTAAACCTCACGGCAAGCCCTCCCCGGCGGTATTTGCGGCGTTGGCAGGTCTTTGTAAGGAGATCTCGGCGAGACTGTCTTCGGCGGAAGGTTTCGCGGACCTGCCGCCCGGGGAGCGCGGCGATGTGCGCACCGACCTGTATCTCGTCTCGAAGACCGTGGCGAAGCTAGACAAGGCCGGAAAGCTGGATATCACCCCGGGTGTGCTCGAAAAGGAACGGGCTTTGGCCAGGCACGCGGACGCCGTGACTAACTACATCCCGGACTGGGTGAAAATCTCGGTGGCTGTGGCACTGGGGCTCGGAACCATGATCGGCTACAAGCGGATCGTGAGAACGGTGGGCGAGAAAATCGGGAAGAGCCATCTGACCTATGCGCAGGGCGCCTCGGCCGAGGCGGTGGCGATGGGCACGATCATGATCGGCGACCATTTCGGCCTGCCCGTCAGCACCACGCATGTGCTCTCCTCGGGCGTCGCCGGGACGATGGCCGCGAACGGCTCGGGGGTCCAAGGAGACACGGTGCGGAACATCATCCTCGCCTGGGTGCTGACGCTTCCCGTGTGCATTTTCCTCGGCGCGCTGCTTTTTGCCGGCGCGCTGAATATGATCGCCCTCATCGGCATCGGTTGAGTTTTTAAAATGAACACGAACGCACATTCCGAGATGGACGCGAAAATTCGCGCCGAGATTTTGGACAACCTGGATGAGGAGCTGGAGCTCGAGATGGAAGAGACGAGCGGCCCGGGAGCCACTCCCGATGAGGGTTTCCGGGCGGTTTATTTCAAAGAGCTGTTCCGCATGCAGGCCGAGTTGGTGAAGTTGCAGGACTGGGTGGTGGCCCGCGGGAAGAAGATCGTGGTGTTGTTTGAGGGACGCGACGCGGCCGGCAAGGGCGGCGTGATCAAACGAATCACCCAACGCCTGAATCCCCGGGTGTGCCGCGTGGCGGCGTTGCCCGCTCCGAACAATCGCGAGAAGACGCAGTGGTATTTCCAGCGTTATGTGGAGCACCTGCCGGCGGCGGGGGAGATCGTTCTATTCGACCGCAGTTGGTATAATCGCGCCGGGGTGGAGCATGTGATGGGCTTTTGCTCGCCCGAGGAATACGAGGCGTTCTTCCGCGATGTGCCCGAATTCGAGAAATTGATCATCCGTTCGGGAATCCAGCTCGTGAAATACTGGTTCTCGATCACCGACGCCGAGCAGGCCTTTCGCTTCAATGCGCGGATTGCGGACCCTTTGAAGCAATGGAAGCTGAGCCCGATGGATCTCGAGTCGAGATCGCGCTGGGAGGACTACACGCGGGCCAAAGAGGTGATGCTTTCGCGGACGAGCACCCCCGAGGCGCCATGGTGGGTGGTGAAGGCGGTGGACAAAAAGGGGGCGCGGTTGAATTGCATTCGCCATCTGCTCTCGCTCGTGCCCTACGAAATTGTGCCGCACGATCCGGTGCTTCTCCCCGAGCGGGTTCACCATCCCGACTACCACCGCCACGATGTCCCGCCAGACATGCTGGTGCCGGAATTTTATTGAGAAAAACCCACAAGAAAAACTCCCTCAAACATGAACCTGAAACACACAACCCTCGCGGTTTTTTTCAGCGTAGCGGCCTGGTCGGCCCAAGCGGCGAACAGTTGGTGGCAATGGCATCCGGTGGTGGACCGCGGGCCCGGAAACTACCTCAGCGGCGCGGTGCTTTCCGGCACGGCCGGCACTATTGACGGGGTTCGCATGCGGGCACATGAGGGGAATTTGAGTTCGCCGTGGAGCGACTGGTGGAATGGGAAATACATGCTCGGCGGGAGGGGAAATCTGTTGTTCGACGCGAGGCGGGCGGCGGGCGACCGGGGGCTGACTTTCACCGGGTATTACCAAGGGGCTTTTTTCGGAGCGGTGGCGGCGCAGGGCGGCTCGAAGGGATTCTGGGACGAGCAACTGACCTTTGGAGCGGACTTGGATTTCGGGAAGTTTCTCCAGGTCGAGCGGCTCGAGGGCGTGTCGGGCTTCGTTCTGGCGCGCTACCGCGACTCGTGGCCCGGCTCGAATCCGAACACCGTGGTCGAGGCGCAGTCGATGTTCAACCCCTCGAACTGGCAGAGCGGCACGCAGGCCCGGCTTTTGGCGATGGGCTTGTATTATGGCTCGGGAACGAGATTGGCGGTGAAGGACATGGTGGTGATGCGGCTCGGCTGGCTGCAGCCGCAGCGGGATTTTGTGGACCAGCCGCTCTCGAAACTTTTCCTGAACAACGCGGTGAACAGCGCCAAGGGCATTGGCGGGAACATTCCGTTTTCTTCGAGTTTTTCGACCTGGGGCGGCGTCTTGAAGCTCCGGTTGCATGACACGGTGCAGTTCAACAACGGCCTCTACATGTCGTTCCCCAGCCCCACGGCATCGGCAAACCATGGCCTGCAGTTCGACGGAAGCCCCGGCAAAAACGGGTTGTTCTACATGAGCGAGGCGAGCTACACGCCGCTCCTCGGCGAGGCGAAACTGCCCGGCAAATACGCGTTCGGCGGCTACTACTACGGAACACCCGGAGGGCAGACGGTGACTTGGAACGGCAACACCGCACCGGGCCAATACGGGTTTTATTTTCAGGCTGACCAGATGCTGTATCGCGAACCCGACGCGGCCGTGGCGGCTGGCGGAAAGAACTTCAAAGAAGTGGTGCCAGCCAAAGAGCAGCAAATGCGCAAACAGGGGTTGAGCACATTCAACCTGCTGACCTTCGCACCTGGGTATGCGAAGGCGAACAACTTCCCGTTCTATTTTCAGAGCGGCATGGTTTACACGGGACTGTTCCCCTCGCGGGGCGAGGATTTGACGATGGCCTCGATCGGCTACGGCGCCTACCAGGGCGGCGTGGGCTCGGTGGAGAAAAGCTACACCGCGGTGCTCGAAGGCGGATACCGATGGCAGTTGAACGGCTGGTCGTATGTGCAGCCATTTGTGCAATATTTCGTGAGGCCGAATGGAACCTCTCAGGTCCAAAACGCGGCCGTGCTGGGCTTCCTAGCGGGCTTGGTTTTTTAGGCTCAGCTCCGCCAGTTCCTCCTGCGACACCCGGCTTTTGATTGGCCCCGGTGCCTACAGCTCTGCAGCGGAGTCTCTCGAAGTTCACCCGATTGAAATTCTCAACAGCGACGCCTCTGTCCGCCGAGCCAAAGGCCCAACCCGACCTGTCAATCCCGAGCAAGACCTCATCTCCCAAATCCTCCCCGATGTCTTGGTGAAGGGAAAAGACGGGGCGCACTATGTGAGCGGCCGCGAAATCGTGGAAGCCAACGGCGGCCGCGTCGTGCTCGCCGAAATGGTCGAGGGTCGCTCCACCACCGCCACGATCGAGCGGATGCGGGGCGGGTAGGCTGTTTGACACAGTCTGTGCTCTGTGTGAAATAGTGAGGCGTGAAAACAATTTCCCTCACCGATTCGGCTTACCAGAGACTCAGCAGTTGGAAGGAAGGCTGCACTTTTTCCGAAGTAGTCGAACGCATGGTTCCAGCGAAGGGCACCATGGCCTCGGCGCTGGCTGCTGCGGAGTCGATGCCCAATCTGAGCGATAAGGGATTCGATGCTCTTGAAAAGTCCTTGAACGCCACTCGAGCCAAACTTCCCGCCGCATGGACTTGATCGCGGATACCACTGTTCTGATCGATGTGTGGCGTTTCCGAAACAAGCGCCAGCGCATTCAGGATTTGGTCGAAAAAGCAGGCCAATGTTCCTTGGTCGTCCCTTGGATTGTTCAGGCTGAGTTCACTCGCGGGGCCTTGCACCAATCAATCTCCCTCGAGGAAATTTCGGGATTTCTTGGAGGCTTTCTCCTGATGCCGCTCGATCAAGCCGTGATCGACGCCTACTGCGACCTTTGGGTGGTATTGGCAAAAAACGGACTTTCGCGCGATTACCCGGATCTTTGGATTGCAGCTCATGCCTTGACCCGCTCCTCGCCACTGCTCACGCGGAATCCCAAGCATTTTGAGGGCATTCCCAGCCTCGAAGTCGTCTCCTATTCGATTTCGGCAAAATAGCCGCTACATCCGGCGCTCGAACCAATCCTCGGGGGGGAGGGGAGGCGGTTGGCGCTCCAAGTCCTCGCGGTAGTTGGCAAAGCGGATTTCGTCCTGCGCGCCGTTGAAGACAAAGAGCGCGATCAGCATGAGCATGAAGTTCCCTTGGAGAAATCCCCCCACGCAAAAGACCCCCGCCAAAACCTGCCCGGTCCGACCCGCGATCCGCGTGGCTTTTGTCCACCGAATCTTCATTGCCAGAAGCGAGCGGAAAATCCGACCGCCATCCATCGGGAAGGCCGGAATCATGTTGAAGACGACCAATCCCAGATTCACCAAAAGCAAATTGTGCAGGATCTCTCGAGTCTCGCCGGCGGGTCCGCTGAAAAGGCCTCCTGTCAGCCACAAGACGGGAGCCAGCACCACCGCGATGACCACATTCACTGCCGGGCCGGCCACGGCGATGACGAATTCCTCCTTGGGTTTGTCCGGAACCGCCAGCATCCGCGCCACCCCGCCGATGGGCAGGAGAGTAATGTCTGGCGTTGGCACTCCATAATGCCGGCCCGCGAGGGCGTGGCCGAACTCATGGAGAAGCACGCAGATGAAAAGCAGAAGAATAAACAGCACCGAGCGAGTAGCTTCGGCGGGTCCGCCAGATTGCCAGCCAACCCATCCAAAATACAGCGGGAGCAACAGGAAGGTGATGTGAATCCTCACATCGATCCCCGCGATCCGCGCGATGCGATACGACCATTTCATAAAAATTGTTTTCCGTAGGCCGCCGTTCGCCCTAAATGGAAGCCTCGGCAGCCACCAAACCCTGCCACTTTTTTAACAAACCGCACCATCTCATTCCGAAAATGTCCTCATCCAAACCCAAGGTCCTCGTGGCCGATCCCGTTTCTCAACGCGGCGTAGACGAACTCGCCAACGGCGGCGCCCTCGAGGTCGTAGTCAATACTGGCCTGCCCGAAGCGGAACTCATCAAAATCATCCCCGAATTTTCCGCTCTCGTCGTCCGCAGTCAGACGAAAGTCACCGCCGCCGTCCTCGAGGCCGCTACGAAACTCCGCGTCGTCGGTCGCGCCGGGGTGGGGGTGGACAATGTCGATGTGGAAGCCGCCACGCGCCGTGGCGTGATCGTGATGAATACCCCCGGTGGAAACACGATCTCCACCGCCGAGCATGCCTTCTCGCTCATCGTGAGCGTCGCCCGCAGCATCCCTCAAGCCGACGCCTCGATGAAGGCCGGAAAGTGGGACCGCAAGAAATTCGAAGGCGTCGAACTCTACAACAAAACCCTCGGCATCCTCGGCATGGGCCGCATCGGCACCGAGCTCGCCCGTCGCGCGATGGCCTTCGGCATGCGCGTTGTGGCCTACGATCCCTACCTTTCCGTCAGCCGCGCCCGCAGCCTTCAGGTCGAACTCGTCGAGGATCTCGACGCGCTCATGCCGCAGGTCGATTTCATCAGCATGCACATGCCGCTCACTGATGAGACCCGCCATATGCTCGACGCCCGTCGTCTGGGACTTTGCAAAAAAGGCGTCCGCATCGTGAACTGCGCCCGCGGCGGTTTGGTCGATGAAACCGCGCTCGGCGAGGCGCTCCACTCCGGACAAGTCGCCGGCGCCGCGCTCGATGTCTACGAAGTCGAGCCCCCTCCCGCCGACTTCCCGCTCCGCTCCGCGCCGAACATCGTTTTCACCCCGCACCTCGGCGCCAGCACCGCCGAAGCCCAGGAAAATGTCGGCATCGAAATCGCCCAAGCGATCGGCGCTGCCCTTCTCGACGGCGAAATTCGCAACGCCGTCAACATGCCAAGCATCGACGCGAAAACCGCCGCAGTCGTTCGTCCCTACCTCACGCTCGGCGACAAACTTGGCCGTTTTGCGGCCCAGCTCGCACCAAAGCGCAACGACCGCATCGTCATCACCTACGGCGGCAAGGCCGTGGAAATGCCCACCGACGCCATCAGCCGCGCGATCCTCACCGGATTCCTCAAGCACGCCGGTGGAGAGGAAGTGAACAGTGTCAATGTCCGCAGCATGGCGGCGACCCTCGGCCTCGATGTGGAGGAAATTCGCTCCAGCGAGCAGACCGATTTCAACGAGTGGCTCCATGTGGCCGTCTTCAGCGGCGACAGCAAAGTCTCGGTCGGCGGCACTTTCTTCGGCGCGAAAAACGATCCCCGCATCGTGCGAGTGAATAGCAACCCGGTGGAGATTACTCCCTCCGGCGTGGTGCTCATGCTCGAGAATCGCGACCGTCCCGGCATCGTCGGCTACATCGGCACTTTCCTTGGCCAATCGAATATCAACATCGCCAGCATGAGCCTCTCCCGCACCGAACAGGGCGGACGCGCGCTCACGATGTTGAATCTCGATAGTCTGCCCAGCGACGAGGTGATGAAAAAACTCGCCGCTGATCCGGACATGTTCGCCGTGAAGGTCATCTCGCTGTAGGCGGCGGCAACTCTGTTGCCATGGAACAAACAGAGGCCATCCTGATCCGCCGGCAGCCTTGGAGTGATACGAGCCTGATCGTGACATGGTTCACGCTCGCCCACGGCAAGATCGGCACGATGGCCAAGGCCGCCCGCCGCGCCAATAGCCCCTTCGCTGGTCACCTAGACCTCTTCCACCGCGTCGAGATCGGTTATCTGCCGGGTCGCAAGACTCCGCTCGGCACTTTGCGTGAGGTTCGAATCCTTTCCCTTTTCGAGTCGAAATCCGCCGCGAATGTTTTTCTCGGTGGCTATTTCGCCGAATTGCTCGACCTGGCCACCCAACCCGCGCACCCTCACCCTGAGGTTTTCGACCTCCTCTCCCGCGCCGTCGCCCACCTCAGCGCCAAGCCCGCCACGCTTCGGGCTTTGGATTTTTTCGAACGCGAACTTGTCCGTCTGCTTGGCATCGAGGAGGCGGAAACCCACCCGCTTGCTGCGATTGAAACCTATTGCGGACGCATCCCGGCATCCCGCCGAGCCGCCATCCAAATGCTCACGCCATGACCAAATCCTCTCTCGCTCTCCTTCTGCTCGTCTCGATCTTCCTCGGCGGATGCGCGGCGTCCTATGACGGCTACAAATACAAGCCCTACACCCTGCGCGGCGTTCGCTACCATCCGATCGCTCCGCGCCAAGTGGTCGGCC
>Ga0315901_10009562_pt1 | contig 11143 bp, 8 predicted proteins | sample LakEriMetagenome_10_FD_203761 | JGI IMG/M metagenome (GOLD analysis project Ga0315901, IMG submission 203761) | Freshwater fungal communities from buoy surface, Lake Erie, Ohio, United States - Buoy 2 MA116 | ecosystem: Environmental > Aquatic > Freshwater > Lake | place: USA: Lake Erie, Ohio...
AAGAAAACAATGGATTGGTTTTCTTTCCAAAGACATTTACATACAGGAAACAGCTCAAATCGTAAGCGATATGATCAAGCAGACCTTCCTGGTAAAAGGTGTCTAATTTCTGATTTTTTGTGATCTCCTGTTTTCTTCGGCAGATTTAGCTTCAATATTAATTTGGCCTCTTTGACCTTTTGTTTTAGAAGCCAATAACAATGCTTCATATGCATTTACTATCCCTGCATTCAAGCATAGTTCAGTCAGACTTGTTTTCTCATCTTCTGTACCAGGTTTGATTGCAATGGGTTCTTTTAATTTATAAACAGATGTCTCAATGATCTTTTTGACTTGTTGGGCAGTTAGCTCAGGATAATAAGATAATATGAGTGACGCTAAACCAGCTACTACTGGTGATGCCATGCTTGTTCCATCTTTATCTCCGTAAGTATTTCCACCAGGGATTGTTGAATATATTTTAACGCCAGGTGCAAATACGTGTACTTCACGTTTTCCATAATTTGAAAAGTCGGCTACTATATCATTAATGGTGGCGCCACTTGCCCCGACATTGATCCAGTTTGAAAATGACTTTAAAGTGTCATTATTCTCATTCATGCTGGGATAGTTATCTTCAGTATCAATATTTTTAGCATCATTACCCGCTGCATGTATAAGCAAAACTCCTTTTTGTTCCGCATAACGTACGGCTTCATCTACCCACTTTTTTTCAGGTGAAAAGCTTTTGCCAAAGCTCATATTGATGACCCAAGCACCATTGTCAACCGCATATCTGATGGCATTGGCTATGTCTTTATCATGCTCATCTCCATCAGGAACCGCCCTGATTGTCATAATCTCTATGTGGTTAGCGACTCCCTTTATCCCTATATTATTTTCTCTTACAGCCCCAATTATACCTGAAACATGGGTTCCGTGAGAAGCATCGCTACCCATGATATCATTGTTACCATAATATCTGTCATTGATGTCATCATAGTTATCATTTACTACTTCAGCGCGGTATTTCTTTGGCTCAATTTCTACAGCTTCTAATTTTGATTTTTCACCCTCATAAAACTGAATCAGTTCTCCAATCAGTCCAGTATTCGTATTGTCCATTTGTCTCGTTTGTTGGAAAAATGCCAAAACCGTTGATTTGGCTTTGTTAATAGCAGGGTCGCTGCTGTTAAAGGACTGAAGTTCATCACCTGTATATTGTTTTTTGCCCATGGCTTGCTGCAAAGTCTTATCTGCCTGAGGCAATTTGGAAACCACATCCTTCAGTACCATAACGTACATGGCAGCCTCTTTGGCTTGAGCTTCCAATTGGCTTTTCGCTTTTTGATAGGTTTTGTATTGATTCTGTTCTTGCGGGGATAATTCTGATGGATTGAATCCCGGTATATCAAATTTGGGTTTAAAACGATAATATACCCTCGCAGCCTCATAACTGTCTTTTCCAACATTGGTCCCATCCTTGCCACCAATAAAGTTCCATCCATGAATGTCATCTATGTAACCATTATTATCATCATCTTTTCTATTCCCCGGGATCTCTTTTTTGTTAATCCACATGATGGGCTTCAGGTCTTCATGGGTAGTGTCTATACCTGAATCAATAACAGCTACGATTATCTTTTTCTTTGGTTTTTTATCTGTGAGTAATTCAGCATATGCTTTCTCTAAACTAATTCCTTGTATGCCCGAATTTAATCTGTCTTCCAAGTGCCATCCTTTGACATATTGTTCATTAATTTGAGAAAATGAGGGTTGGGATAAGGATAGGATTAAAATGAGTATAAATGATTTGTTCATATGATTGTGTTGTATGGGCAATTTAAATGAAAATATAGGCTTTCCGCTCATCAGTTTATGATATAACCCAGTTTTAGGAAAAGTTTATTCCTGAATGACAGTCCTCTTTTTAGCAATTGAATAAAGCAGTAATAAGCTAATCGGACCCATTACAATCAACATCAAAGTTTGGACTGACCACATAAGCCAGCCAAATGCGAGTCCAGTTACAGCTTTAACACCATAGATGGTTAGCGTTTTTTGAACTGCTAACTGGTAAGCTCCAATACCTCCCTGAGTGGCAATCATGGCAAAACTCCCAAATGTCAAAATAGTCAGGGAAGGTGTCCAGCCCAGGTTCGATATTTCTGAAATAGCATAGAATCCAACTTTAATACTCAGCAGATATAAGAACCATATAGAAAAGGTATAAATCAAAAAAAGATGTTTATTTTTCATATTTCGTACACTGATCAAACCTTCATAAAATCCATTAATGGCTGATCGAAAGGCTTGTATCCATTTTCCTGAATAACCACTTCTTCTAATGAAGAATACAGCAAATAGCAAAGAAGCAAGCAGAAAAAGAGTAATGCTGATGAAGACAGTGCTATTCGTTAATTTCCCCTTTAGGAGTAGCAATAATTCAACTGTGTAGGCAGATACAAGATCGAGTTGACTGAAAATAGTGGCTGCAATCACCAGAATCAAACAAAGCATATCAACGAGCCTTTCTGCGACCATAGTTCCAATCATTTTGTCAACCGGTAGCTTTTCATATTTGCTGAGAACGGTGCATTTCATGACTTCACCCAATCTAGGAAAGACCAAATTGAAAAAAAAGCCAATGATTACTGCCAGAAAGACATTGATGATATTAGGGTGGCCTCCAATAGTTACTATCATTGAACGCCACCGGAGTGCCCTAATGAAGTGGCTCAAAATCAAAATAAGCATACAGGGAATAACCATTAGCCAATTTGATTCATAAACCAATCTTTTTACCCTGTTGATATCTGTCGAACTAAGATCTTTGGTTGAATACCAAACCAAAAAAAGTCCCAAGCCCAGGAAAATGATGAGTTTTATGAGAGATTTGATGGTTTTCAAGGCAATCCTGTTGTGTTTTTTCAAAGTTACCCAATCAAAGCTAATATTTGGGTATTCAACCTTTCGGGAGGGTAGTACAAAGCCAATACGGCCAAATTTCCAATAATTTTATTACCTTTGCATACCAAAAGCTCCCTTAAAACCATAGCATGGTAAGCAAAAAAAGAATTCTTTTCATTGCCAATGAGATGTCCCCGTATCTGGAGCTTACAGAGTTTTCAGAAATCGTGAATAAATTGGCTATCAAGGCCAATGACTCAGGTTATGAAGTCAGATGCATCATGCCTCGTTTCGGAACTATCAATGAAAGAAGGCATAGGCTTCATGAAGTTGTTCGACTTTCTGGGATCAATATTTCCGTTGAAAATGACGATTTTCCCCTGCAAATCAAGGTAGCATCACTCCCCAATGCTCGCCTCCAGGTTTATTTCCTGGATAACGAGGATATGTTCAAAAGGAAGTTCGTCTTCCAGGATGAAGATGACAAGTGGTATGCTGATAATGGAATCAGGTCAATTTTTTTCTGTAAAGGCGCTTTGGAAACTGTCAAAAAATTCGGCTGGCCTCCCGACATCATACACTGTAGTGGATGGATGACAGGACTGATACCCATGTTCCTTAAGACTGCCTATAAAAAAGAGCCAGTTTTCAGCAACAGTAAAATTATTTTCACCATTGGTCAGGATACTTTTACTGAAAATCTCGGTAAAGATTTTCTAAAGCAATCTGTTATCAGTTCAGTCATTAAAGATAAAGATCTTGAACCCTACAAATCTGCAGATAACAATGCCATGTTTAATGGCGGTGCCTCGTATGCTGATGCTATATCCTTTGGTGACGATCAAGTGTCAAAAAAACTACTTGATACTTTTTCAAAGGTGAAAGGGAAGAAAGTGATCCCCTTTAATCAGGATTCTGATTTAACAGAGTATTTGCAATTGTATAACGACCTTGCAAACAAGTAATTATAAGCTGGTCAACCAAATTATTGAGTGTGAGTATTAGAAATCTGTTGAAAGGTCAAGTATTAATTCTCTCAATTGTTTTATTCAGTAATTGTACGAAAATAAAGGGAACAGACATTGGTCTGGGTTTACTTCCTGCTATCGACAATATCATAACTTTTGACACTACATTCGAAGTTGTAGCCAATACATTTGTAACCCCAGACTCATTACTGCCCAGATTGGGTAGGGACGTAAATGGGAATCAGGGACAATTTGTACTGGGACATTTATCCAATGACTTACAATTTGGGAAAACCACTGCTTCCATATTCTTTGAATTGAAACCCCCTACCTATCCCTTTTACTTTGAAAACACCTCCGACAGCCTGTATGTTGATTCTGCAGTTCTTTGTCTCAGGTGGACCAATACATTTGGTGATACAAACGCCTTGCAAACCATCAATGTTCACAGAGTTCTTGATGGGTTAAAATCAGATTCTGCCTACTCAACCAGTTCTACGGTAAGATTCGGTGAACTTCTCGGAAGCAAGACTTTTGCCCCTTCAATACTGGATGATTCCTTATACTTATTCAGACAATCTTTAAAAAATCAATTGAGAATCAGGCTCGATGACGAATGGGCCAGGAAGTTTCTTTCATTTGATACAACCGGTAGAAGCCCATACAGAAACGATACACTATTCAGAGATTTTTTCAAGGGATTCGCTCTCGTACCTGTTACATCAGGTTCTTCAGCTAATGCGCTCATGAGTTTTGCGATGAGTGATACAGCAACACAAATGAGATTGTATTACAGGTATACCAAAAATGGTAAGCAGGACACAACCCATAAAAATTTTCTCTTCTATAATGGAACCTTTGGTGGCTCCATGAATAATATAGCCAGAAGCTACAATGGAAGTGAGGCATCTCAACATATTGGACTAAAACCAAGAGGAGATAGCTTACTTTACCTTCAGGCAGCGCCTGGCACTTATTCCATGCTCAAAATACCTGGACTGGATGAATTCAAGCAGAAAAAGGGTAACGTTATGGTTCATCTGGCTCAGTTGACCATGGAAGAGGTTGTGACACCGGGTAGAAGACCCAATATATTCCCAACTCCTGAATACTTGTATGCAGAAATGTTGGATTCTTCGAGCTCAAAATTTTATCCCTTTCTTTCAGATGCTTTCTTAAATGGCAGATTTGAGTCCTATCTCTTTGGAGGAGTCAGAAAATACAAAAATGACGGTTCCAATAACCTTGTTTCTTACTACGACATGAACCTAACGAGATACTTGCAAGGTATAATTACCCGCAACAATCCTAACTTCCAACTGAGGTTGTTTGCACCGTATAGCATTCGTTATGAGGATCTCTTTATAACATTTGCCCTCAACAACCTCTGCCGGGGAAATGTGGTTTTAGGCGGTGGTAACCATTCTGCCAAAAAAATGAAATTCAGGGTAGTTTACTCTAAGCTTTGATTTTCATTCTATATTTGCAAAAACCCATTTATTATGCCTTATTTATTTACTTCTGAAAGTGTTTCAGAAGGCCATCCCGATAAAGTGGCCGATCAGATATCAGATGCTCTGATAGATAATTTTCTTGCCTTTGATCCAATGGCAAAAGTCGCCTGTGAAACATTGGTAACTACTGGTCAGGTTGTATTAGCTGGTGAAGTTAAATCATCTGCTACACTAGATGTGCAAAAGATCGCCAGAGATGTTATTGCTAAGATTGGGTATACCAAGAGCGAATACATGTTCGAAGCAAACTCTTGTGGTATCCTTTCCGCTATTCACGAGCAATCAGATGATATCAATCGTGGTGTTGAACGCAAAAAGAAAGAAGATCAGGGAGCTGGTGATCAAGGTATGATGTTTGGCTATGCAACCAATGAAACTGAAAACCTTATGCCTTTGGCACTGGATTTGGCTCATAAGATATTAATTGAGCTCTCAACCATCAGAAGAGAGAAGAACTCAAAAATGCCATATCTGAGACCAGATGCTAAAAGCCAGGTGACTATAGAATATGATGATAACGATAAACCTCTAAGAATCGATACCATTGTAGTATCAACTCAGCATGACGATTTTGACAAAAGCGACAAGAAAATGCTGGATAAGATTAAGTCGGATGTCATCAACATCGTTATTCCAAGGGTTAAGGCCAAATGCAACAAAAATGTACAAAAGCTTTTTGTTGATGGAATTACCTTCCATATCAATCCGACAGGTAAATTCGTTATCGGTGGACCTCATGGTGATACCGGACTTACAGGAAGAAAAATTATCGTAGACACTTACGGGGGAAAGGGTGCACATGGTGGAGGAGCCTTCAGCGGAAAAGATCCTTCTAAAGTGGACAGGAGTGCAGCCTATGCCGCAAGACATATTGCTAAAAATCTTGTTGCAGCTGGCGTTGCTGATGAAATACTTGTTCAGGTTTCTTATGCAATTGGCGTGGCAAAACCTATGGGAATTTTCGTTGACACATATGGTACAGCCAAGGTTAACTTAAACGACGGCCAAATTGCCAAAAAGATTGAGGCAATTTTCGACATGAGACCTTATGCAATAGAAACAAGACTCAAATTGAGGAATCCGATTTATCAGGAAACAGCCGCATATGGTCATATGGGCAGAAAAAATGAGATCAAAAAGAAAACATTTGAAATGCCTGGAGGAAAGAAAAAAACTGTTGAGGTAGAACTCTTTACTTGGGAAAAGCTTGACTATGTCCCTAAAGTCAAATCTACTTTTGGCATAAAATAAATACCTGAACCCTCCTTTTGGAGGGTTCATTCTTTACACATGGAAAACAATAAGAATGATTGGGAAATCCTGTCTGAAAAAGTGGTCTATGATAACGCATGGATCAGTTTGGTTCACCATGAAGTAATCAATCCATCAGGAAATCCAGGCATTTATGGCAAGGTTCATTTCAAGAATATTGCCATTGGGATTCTCCCTCTGGAAGAAGATGATACCTTGCATTTAATTGGTCAATACAGATTTGTTCTTCAACAGTATAGTATAGAGATCCCTGAAGGAGGAGGGTCTCTGGCAGATGATCCATTGCTTGCTGCAAAGAGAGAACTTTTGGAAGAAACGGGACTGTCCGCAGAGAGATGGGATAAAATACTTGAAATGCATATGTCCAACTCGGTGACAGATGAATATTGTATTGTTTATCTTGCAAGAAGCTTGTCACAAGGAAAGGCCTTACCAGAAGAAACAGAAAAACTGGATCATATAAAATTACCATTTGATGCAGCGTATCAAATGGTGATTGAAAATAAAATTACAGATGCTATATCAGTAGCTGCAATTTTGAAATTACGTCTCATGCAAATGGAGGGAAAAATCTAATGAAAAAAAATGCTACCCATATCATTGGCCGACAACCCGTTCTTGAAGCCCTTCGAGAAGGGAATCAGTTAGAGAGGGTTTTCATTCAAAGAAATGCATCCGGAGAAATCATTGAGGAGATCAGGATTTTGGCACAAAAACTTCAGATTCCCATCAATAGTGTACCACTTGAAAAACTGCATTCACTCACAAAAGCCAATCATCAGGGTGTAATCGGACTCAACAGTATCATACAATACATTGATCTTCAAGATGCGATTGATCATGTTGTTCAACAAGCAATGATTCCATTGTTCGTCATGTTAGATGGCATCACGGATGTTAGAAATATTGGAGCTATTGCCAGGACTGCCCTATGCTGTGGTGCACAGTTATTAATTATCCCAGATAAAGGAATTGGGGCTTTTAATGAAGAAGCGCTAAAATCTTCTGCAGGTGCGCTACAAAAGATCATGGTTTCAAGAGTACCGAGTTTATTAAAAGCAATCGACACTTTGCACCTTAATGGAATTCAAGTGCTTACAGCAGAAATGAAATCAGAAACCAAGATTTTTAATGCTGACATGAAACAACCCCTTTGCTTGGTTATGGGAAGTGAAGATAAGGGTATTCAGCCCTATATTTCCAAGGCAGCCGACATCAAATTTACCATCCCCATGGCGGGTGATTTTGATTCATTCAATGTTGGAGTTGCCTGCGGCATCATACTTTTTGAAGCCAGTAAACAAAGAATGTAAACCCAACTACATGTCAAGCCCATTCCGACTTGAGTTCGACCCAAAACCTTTCGAAAAAAAAATCCATATTGGTCAGCATATCATGTTGATGGGTTCCTGTTTTACTGAACATATTCATCAACGATTGGAATCCTATAAATTCAATTGTCTACAAAATCCTCATGGTGTCTTATTCAACCCAATCAGCATTTTTACTTCCTTGAATCATTATTTGGATGAATCCATCATTGAGAATGATGATCTTTTTGATGTACAGGGATTATGGCGACATTGGAGTTTCCATTCGTCCCTTTCATCTGCAGATAAAAATACAGCCCGGATTGCAATGAACGATGCGATCATAAAAGGGTCATCATATATCAAAAAAGCAGATTGGCTAATATTAACCTTGGGTTCGGCCTTTGTATATTATCATAACAATCAAATCCCTGTTTCCAACTGTCACAAAGTTCCTGCTACTGAATTTGTAAAAAAATTAATAACAACTGAAAAAATTGTATTGGACTTTGAACAAGTCTATAATAAACTCCTTCTAGTCAATCCTAAACTAAAGTTGATATTAACAATAAGTCCAGTTAGGCATCTACGAGATGGTTTTGTTGAAAATAACAGAAGCAAGGCAATACTGATAAATGCAGTGGATCAAATCTGTGATAGGTATAATGATGTTGCATACTTTCCTTCTTATGAATTGATAATTGATGACCTCCGGGATTATCGGTTCTATGCAGAAGACATGGTTCATCCGAATTATTTGGCTACTAAATATGTATGGAACAAGTTTGTACAAACCGCTTTTGATGGTAGTACAAAGGAAGTAATAAAGGAACTTGATGAAATAAATAGTGCGTATCAACACAGGGTATTACATCCTGATTCAGCTGAACATCAAATCTTCAGGACAAAATACAGGAAAAAAATATTGGAGTTGTCCAATCGCTTTCCACAAATGGACCTTCATAATGAGATGCTCCATTTTAGTTGATCTGTTTTCAAATAGTACTAACTTTAAACATATCTTCCCAATATGAAATATATTTTACTCTCCGTTTCAGTATTGATTAATGGTTTCTTGATCTATACTTTGAATTCAAGATCCATACTACCATTGCCTTTGGGTTCTTTTTTAAGTCCCCAAGAAGGTGTATGGCAGAATGCAGAGCCGATTGATCAATCCTTTGATCAGGATTTAAAAATCAAGGGATTGAAAAATGGAGTAGAGGTATATCTCGATGAAAGACTCGTGCCCCATATTTTTGCAGAAGATGAAAATGACGCGTATTTTGTTCAGGGTTATATTCACGCAAAATGTAGGCTCTGGCAAATGGAGTTCCAGACACATGCAGCATCTGGAAGATTAAGCGAGGTAGTAGGATCCAAGGCATTGCGTTTTGATAGAAATCAAAGGAGAATGGGTATGGTTTTTGCTGCTGAGAATGCCTTAGCCGAAATGGAAAAAGATCCTGCTACCAAATCAGCCTTAGATGCGTATACTGCCGGAATAAATGAATACATCAAAACTTTGAAGCGGTCAACAATTCCCGTAGAATATAAAATATTGGGTTATGAGCCAGAATATTGGACCAATTTAAAGTCCGCTCTTTTCACCAAGCAAATGACCCAGAATCTGGCTGGATTTGATAATGATCTTGAAATGACCCAGGCATTCAATCTTTTAGGGGAAGAAAAATTCAGGATATTATACGACAATTACCCTGATTCACTTTATCCCATTATTCCCAGTACTAATCCTTACATAACAATTGGTGAGGTTCCAACAGCACCAATGGATTCAGATTCCATCTATCTAAAGAGAAATGACTCTATCCCAACTTCAGAAGAATTTAAACCAGATCCTTCGAATGGAAGTAATAACTGGGTTCTTTCCGGATCCAAAACCAAAAGTGGAAAACCAATTCTTGCCAATGATCCTCACCTGGGACTTTCTTTACCCTCAATATGGTTTGAAATACAAATCAATACACCTGCATATAATTCATATGGTGTGTCTTTTCCTGGTTTACCCGGCGTAGTGATTGGTTTTAATGACAGCATTGCTTTTGGATTTACCAATGCTGGCAGAGATGTAAAGGATTATTATGATATAAAATTCAAGGATGAATCAAAAAAAGAATATTTATTCAATGGAGAATGGATTCCTGCTAGGAAAAGGATAGAAATATTCAAAGTAAAAGACTCACTTAGTTTTCAAGATACAGTTTCTTATACCGTATTTGGACCTGTTACTTATGATAACCAATTTGATCATCATTTATCTTCATCCCGAGCTCTTTCATTGCGATGGGTAGCACACGATTCCTCCAATATTTTGAAAATGTGGTTACAACTTAATCGAGCCAAAAATTATAACGATTATTTGGATGCGATTAAGCATTTTAATGTACCAGGACAAAACATGATTTTTGCATCACGGTCAGGTGATATTGCACTTTGGCAACAGGCTAATTTTCCATTGCGTTGGAAGGATCAGGGTTTAATGATTATGCCTGGTGAGGATTCCAGTTATATGTGGAAAGGATATATTCCTACTGAAGCAAATCCACATGCTTTTAATCCTCCTGAAGGATTTTTGAGTAGTGCCAACCAAAGACCAGTAGACTCGACCTATCCTTATTATATTCCGGGCAAATACGAAGTTTACAGACCCATTACCATCAATAGGTTTCTCTCACGTCCCATGCTTTTTGATATAGAAGACATGATGGAACTACAAAACAACAACCAAAATGTTTTTGCTGAACGAGCCGTGCCATTATTATTGAAACATGTTGACAGAACTTTACTCAACGAAAAGGAAAGGTATTACTTGTCATTAGTTGAAAATTGGACACAAAAAAATGATCCGGGAGAAAAAGGGGTTATCAGCTTTATCAGTTGGTGGGATTCATTAGAAGCAAAGATCTTCCATGATGATTTGATGACGAGCAGTCATAAACTGCCCATGCCTGATCAACATGTTCTTTTGGATGCATTAGAAAAAGACAGTGGTTTTGTTCTCATCGATGATATACAAACTCCGCAAAAAGAAGATATTGTTTACCAGGTTACCAAGGCATTGAAGTCCGCCAGTTCAAGTTTAATAAAATTAGAAGCTGAAGGTAAGTTGGAATGGGGTAAATACAAGAATACAACGGTTTATCATTTGTTGAAAAACAATTTAATGCCT
>Ga0315901_10009563_pt1 | contig 11142 bp, 9 predicted proteins | sample LakEriMetagenome_10_FD_203761 | JGI IMG/M metagenome (GOLD analysis project Ga0315901, IMG submission 203761) | Freshwater fungal communities from buoy surface, Lake Erie, Ohio, United States - Buoy 2 MA116 | ecosystem: Environmental > Aquatic > Freshwater > Lake | place: USA: Lake Erie, Ohio...
AGAACCTCGCTGGTCGGCAGGGGTTGCCGCATGCGACTCAGGGAGCCGGGCTGAAATGGTTTGCAGCCACTCGCACCCAACAGGGAGAACAGCAGCAGGCAGATCGCAACGCGAAGTGTTAAAGACATCGGAAATTCACCATCCGGGGTGGGCTGAAGCATCCTGCACGAGACGACCCTTGCAATCAAGTTGGTCGTCACCAGCGCGGCGGATGGTAGAGAAACTGTCGCCCGGCGGCAAGGGCTGCGGAAAAGTGGATGCTAGCGGATGCGATGCTAGCGGATGCAAGGCGAGTTGCTCGCCCCAGAATGAACGCGAGTTGCTCGCCCCAGAGTGAACGCGAGTTGCTCGCCCCAGAATGAACGCGAGTTGCTCGCCCCAGAATGAACGCGAGGTTAGCGGCCTGGGGAGTTTTCGGTTTGCAGCCGAACCGCCAGTCGCGGCCAGTCGCGGCTCAATTCGCTGCCACGGCTTAATTCGCTGCCACGGCTTAATTTGCTGTTGTGGCCAGCGTTCGCCGTTCCGCCAGCAGCAGCACCAGTTTCTCCAGAACGAGTCTGCCACGAGACTCGTGAGAATGGGACCGTTTGAGCTGTTGGTCGGCAGTCAGCAGCCAATCAGCCAGGAGCAACAGCTTGGTTCGACCGATCTGCTGCATTCTCGCCTCGACTTTGGGTGCTTCCCAATCCCGAAAGCCGGCGGCGGAGATGGCTCCTCGGAGATTGGGCTTTTGGCCGTCGAGTCGCGCGGCTTCGACGGCGTGGAAAACCTGAACATAGCGGCGCAGCGACCAGCCAATCTGACCGAATAAAGCGAGCGGAACTTCTTCATTGCGAAACAGCTTGTCGAGCATTCGCAAACTGGCCGCGGCGTCTCCGTCGATTGCGGCATCAATGGCGTGCCACATCGTTTCGGTCCTCCAGCCACCGACGACGGTCTGGACCAGGTCCGGCGCGATCGAGTCGCCGGGTTTGGCGTGCAAGGCCAGCTTGCACAACTCCTGTTCGACACGCCCCAGTTCGGTGCCGGTGAGTTCTTTGAGCAATGTGACGGCAGCCGGAGTCAAGTTGAGTCCGTGGTGTTGTTTGGCGCGAGCGCTGATCCATTTGCTGATGCGGGTCTCGTCGAATTTTTTTTGTTGTCCGCTACCCGAGCTGGGGAGGTTGCAGTCAATCGCCAGGCCATGTTGATTGACCAGCTTGTAAAGTCGGGTAGTGCCAAGCCATTTGCTGACCAGCAGGATCAACAGGCCGCTCAGCCCGCTCCGCTGGGTGAGCTCCTCGAGTTTCTCGCGGTGGTGAGTAATGAATTGATCAGCCTCGTCGAGGACGACGAGCTTGGGCCCGCCACCACCAAACAGGGATTGGGTGTCGAGTTCATCAATCAAATCGGCCCAGCGAGCTTCGCCGGATTGAAAGCGGACCACTTGCAGTTCGTCCGAGTCTCCCCCGCCTCTTTGCAGGTGGTGAAGAGTTTCGACCATCAGAAACCGCTGTTCTCCGAACAGGACGCAGACACCTCCGGCGGGGAGTTGCGGCGTCGTCTGCAGGATATCGAAAGCGTGTTGCGGGTTTGCCATGCCTCCGATTCTAGCGTCGTCTCTGCAGAAGCGGAGAGGGAGTTGGCGGTCCGGCGCTGTCAGGCTGGAACTGTCCCAGTTGGTCCAGCCAGCCTGACGCAGAGCCTCCGAGTCCTGATTGCAACGCGGCTGGACTTGCGGAGTTCGGGGAGGTGACCTCGCGGTTCCTTTCCCCGTGACCTATTTCACCGGGTCAACGCTGAGGATGCGGCCCCGGGGTGCGAGGCCGTTTAACTCAATCGGCCGGGTGGTCTTGCTGATCGTGCGATTGCCGGCGGCATCGGTGACTTCCAGCTGGAGGAAGATTCGGTCGGGAGCCGTGTTGCCGGCCCGCCAGGCGTACGTGCCAGTATTCGGATGCCCGTTGACGATAGTCGTCCAGGGCCCCTCGGCCGTCGGGCTCCACGACAGGGCGACGGGCCGTTCACCCAAGTCGATATCCGTCGCTTTCCAATTGACCACCAGAGCTCCGGCCTCCGACCCGCGACCAAAGGGAGCTGAAATCAGCTGGATCTCCGGCGGTGTGGTATCGACGCGAATCAGCATGTCGGGTTGGTCACCTCTGGCGGGTGCTCGACCCATGACTCCATCCTTGGTTTCGTAAACAATCCGAAAACCGTAAACGCCTTCGCTTTGCACTTGGACAGGAAAAGGACTCTCGCAGTCACTGTCCTCCCCGTACGAAGTCCAGCTTTGTCCGCCATCGGTTGTCATCCAGAGAACGACGCTCTTGATCACGGTGGGGTCGAGATAGGTGTTCTCATAATTCAACTTGAATCGTTGACTACCGACGCCCTGCACACTCAGCGCGGCGGCGTTATTTAATGCTGGAGCGATCGGCAACGGGTTATTCGGATTGGGTGTGGTTCCGGCGGGGGCAAGCACGCTCGGGCTGGCCATTTCTTCCGGCCGACCTGTCGCGCCCAGGGCGGCGGACGCGGGGATCACGTTCATCGGAGTCGATCCGGCAGTGAGTGAATCGCGTTGAGGCGCGGCATTGGCCACGTCCGCTGGCGGAAGGAGTGGTGCCGGGTTGACCGAGCTCAAATTGGAGGGCGCGGAGGGAACTTGCGCAGACTCCCCGTTGCTGCCAGGCCACTCGATGGCGTTCGGTATGGAAGGCGGGCTGCTGGGAGTGGTCGAGGCCGGTGCGACCGCTTGTTCAGCGGTTCCCATTCCGGAGCCCGGCACCACTTGCGGCAGGTCGACGGTGCTCCCCAATCCGATCGACATCCGCGGGGTTGCGCTTTCGTTAAACGGCAAGGCCGTCCCTTGGCTGGTCGAGCGCCCATCTACCGCCAGGGACCGGCTCGGCCAGGGCGTGCCTGTGGCTGGATTCGCTCCAGCAGCGGGCGAAGCACTCGCTGTTGGAGTTGAACGACCGTCACCAGCCAAGCCGTACAAATCGCCCCCCTGGGCTTTGATGGGCTGATGCAGATTCGATTGAATCGGTCCCGGCAGATTTCCAGCGGGGCGCTGGGCGGAGTTCAGGCCGGGTTGGTTGGTTGGATGCGTAGGCACCGGGTCCTGGTTGTAGCCGGCGCTCGGATTGACACCGCCTGGATTGCCACTGGTTTGATTGCTCATCGCATAGCGCGCCCCGATTCCCCCCTGCCCTGCCGCAGGGAGTTGCGCTGGTGGTGCGGCCGTTGTCGCGGCCGCAAGTTGCGCGGCGGGAGTGCGACCGTCCGGAGGATTCGGAAAGGCGGTGGCCGGCAGCGAGGCCGGCGGCGGTTCCGGTGCGTCGTTCTTTTTCCACGGATTCCAATTTCCCAACAGGCTCGGTTTTTGCGGCGGACAATTGCCATCGGGACAGTTTGGGTCGGCCCCGTTGGACTTTCCGTTCGGAACTTGACCGCGCGTCGCTGGGGGCGCGGTTGGAGCCGAACCGGGTCGAACAGCCGGCATTGGCATGTCGGCAGGAGGCAACACCGGACGCTGCACATTCGTGCTCGCCAAATTCGCCGGCAAACCAGATCGATTAGCTGCTCCGGCCAGTGGGGCGCGGTTGAGAGTCATGCGCGGAGAGACAATTTGCCGTTCCAGAACCACTTCGTTCCCACCCAGGTCTGCAATCTTCAATCGCACGACCATTTCCCTGGCTGACGCATCGCCCCAAAAGGCATACTGGTCGGAGAAGGTACCATTCTTGGCAGTCTCAACCGCTTTGTAGGGGACATCCACCCAGACGTTTTCGGAATCGTTTCCCGAGAGCAGCGAGCGGTATGCGAGCTGAACGGTCGTGGGGTCAATGTTCTGGTCATCGGCCTTCCAGCGGCAAACCACCCTGCCGGCCGCGTCGGTCTGGACGCGGAAATCGACTTCCGGCCGCAGCGTGTCGACGACCACAATCAATTCGACCGTCGCATTGCCCGGAGGTTGGAGTTGGCGATTGCGGTCGAGCGTCTTCAGACAGAACCAGTATTCGCCATCGCCGCTGGCTTCGAACGGGATTTCGCGGGCATCCAGATTTTGCCGCCCGTAAAACTGCCAAGTCAGCCCCCGGTTCTTTGACATGAAGAGCTGCACTTCGACAAACTTGTCATTCGAATTGTCAATCGAAAACGGAATGCCAAATCCGGTCAGTCGCGTGCCAACGCGTTTGACGTTCGCCGGAACGTTGGTGGCCGGAGCCGAGTCCGGACGCCGTCCAAATAAATTCAGCTGGGACCAGGCCGGCTCGGCAGCGACTGAGCAGGCCACCAGTAAGGTCAGCGTCAGGAACAGCAGGCGAGTCGGGCGCCGTCGCAGCTTGGGGCCTGCCATCTTTTGTGGCGACTTGGGACGCAGCGGAAATTCGCGGCCGCGAGGGAGAGAGCTTGTGCAACAGACAGCAAAGGCAAGCGTGCGGAACATGTTTGGCAACCCGGGCTTGGAACAGGTGAGGCTGATGGACTGGAGTCGTTGCCTTGGATTCCGAAGCCAACAGGCGTTGTCCTGCGGGAAAATTACCTCTCGTCAGGCGGCAATCCAAGGAGTCAAGTTTCAGCTTCCGTGCCGGGCGGCGCGATCGGGGTCCACGACGAGAGGGCTGTCCGCGGGAGAGAGCACCCTGTCGCGAGGTGACGCAGTGGAGACTCTTTCTCCACGTCACCGTCATCGAAGGAATTCGGCCAAGTGCGGAACGGTGCAGCAGTAATTCGCTGCCGCGCCCTGTTGTGCGGATTGTGCGAAAGAGCGCGGAAAAAAACTCAGGTTTTGCTGAACCCTTTTTCCAGCCCGGGCGTAGTATGAGCCGACCCCGCTGGGTTCGATTGCGGTCAACCGGGCGAGGGTCGGATGAGCCAACCGGGAACGGCTTCGACGAGGCGGGCGAAACCCGCACGGCGCAGGCTTACTCGGGGTAGTGACAGGCTTCCCCGGTGGAGTGATAGGCGTTTCCGCCGCGAGTTCCACGGTAATGGCCGTATTTTCGGTCGGGAAAGGGCTGGTGCAGTTATCCGTTGCGACGAGGAATTTGAGCTAAACCGGGAGGAGTTGGCGGGATATAATGACGCCGACGTCCTCACCCAAGGAGTCTGTTGGCTCGACCTTGGGTCGAACTGGCCCAGCACTTGGTTCCGAGTCCGACGGTTGTGATGTTCGAATCCCTGCAAAAGTCCTGGAACGAGACAATGCAAATCACCGAAGCCCGCTGGGTGGTGTGGTTGACATTGCTGCTGGTTCTGGTGGTAACGGGAGTTTACTTGGTGAAGTTGTTTCGGGATTTCGCGTTTGGACTGCGGCCCAGCGAGGCTGACCGGATCAACGACTTGCGGAACCTGAAAGAGATTGGCGCCCTGAGCGAGGCCGAGTACCGGCGAGCTCGGGAGGCGCTCTCTCAAGGTGTCATCGATTCGAAAGGACCGAATGGTTCCAAGGAACCTGATGGTCAGCCAGGAGTCGCCCCGAGCATTGCCTTTCGCGAAGTCGTCGACCGCGAGGGAGCGAGTGAAGTTGGCGAGGCGAGAAATCCATAACACTCAGCCGGTGTTCCCGGTTGAGGAGCTTAGGTGACTAGCCGATGTGAGGTGGCCGGTTGTTCTGGCGATCGCTGCTCGCTGGCACCTGAAAAGTTGGCAAGACGGAGGGGCTGGCTGGGAAAGTGCCGGTTGTCCGGCAGGTTTTCCGAGTCGACCCGCTCGCGGTTAGCTGATGTCGCGGTTATTTCGGTTTTTGGTTTGATTTCGATAAAACAGCCGTCGGAAGTCTCGTTCATATTTTGGGGGCTCGCGGTCTGAAAATACATTTGCTCGAAGATGCGGGCAGGGAAGCACCTTCGATGTCTGGCACAGTGCCAGGCAATCGTGATTCGAGCCACACAGGATTGCGGAGACTCCGGTTTTCGCAATTGGACTTGAATTAGGAGTGACCATGCCCGCTGGCAACGATAACACAGGCAGTCGCCGTACCGGGACTGCCAAAAAGAACGCTCACTGTTCGTTTTGTCGCAAGAGCTACCGTGAAATCGGACCGCTCGTGGAAGGCCCCGGCGACGTCTATATCTGCGGTGAGTGCATCGAACTCTGCCAGTCGATTCTCGACCAGGAGCAGCGTCGACGTGGTCCGACCAAGCAGTTGTTCTCCAAAATCCCGACTCCCCGGGAAATTGTCGGCAAGCTGAATGAGTACGTGATTGGCCAGGAGGAATCGAAAAAGGTTCTCGCGGTCGCGGTTCACAACCACTACAAACGGTTGACGATCGACTGGGAGGGAAGCGATGTGGAAGTGGAGAAATCCAATATTCTGCTCGTGGGCCCGACCGGAAGCGGCAAGACCTTGCTCGCCCGAACGCTTGCTCGAATTCTCAACGTGCCCTTCGCGATTGGCGATGCGACTACCTTGACCGAAGCCGGCTACGTCGGTGAAGACGTCGAGAACCTGTTGCTGAAACTGCTGCACGCTGCTGACTTTGACATCGAAGCGGCGCAGCGGGGCGTGATCTACATCGACGAAATCGACAAGATTGGCAAGACCTCCAACAATGTCTCGATCACCCGCGATGTGTCGGGTGAAGGCGTGCAGCAAGCCCTGCTCAAGATGCTCGAAGGGACGGTCGCCAACGTCCCGCCTCAAGGTGGAAGAAAGCATCCCGAGCAGCAGTACATCCAGATTGACACCAAGAACATCCTCTTCATTTGTGGTGGGACCTTTGTCGGCGTGGAGGACATCATCCGACGCCGCCTCGGTCGCCGCACGATCGGCTTTGGCCAACAAGCCGGTTTCAAGGCGGACGGTGAACGGGCCGAGATCCTCGCCCAGGTAACCAGTGATGACATTCTGGAGTTTGGCCTGATTCCCGAACTGATCGGCCGCTTGCCGGTTGTCTCCAGCCTCGCTCCACTGGACGAGGCAGGGTTGATGTCCGTGCTGACCGAGCCGAAGAACGCGTTGGTTCGGCAGTATCAGACGCTCTTCCAGATGGAACACTGCGACATCGAGTTCACCGAGGGGGCGTTGAAGCTGGTGGCCAAGCGGGCTTTGGAAAAGGGAACCGGGGCCCGGGGCCTGCGTTCTATCGTCGAAAGAGTCATGCTCGACATCATGTATGAACTTCCCGACCAGCCCAAGGGAAGCAAGTTTGTGATTACCGAGGAAATTGTGAACGGAAACAAGTTTCAGTTCACGATGCCAGAAACCAAGAGTGCCTAGGCTGAAGTCGACACGATAACCCTGCGAGGTAGCCCCTGCGAGGTAGCCCCTGCGAGGCGGTATCGCTCGAACAGGGGTCGGCTCGCGGGCCTTCAAGAATCAAACCCTCTCGGTCTCCCGGGAGGGTTTTTTCGATCCGGAGAAATCCGCTGCGAGGAGCCAACAGGAATGCATCTCTATCTGCTCGGTCTCCGGGGGACAGGAAAGTCGACCATTGGAAGATTGGTGGCGACAAAATTGGAACGCCCGTTTCTCGACCTCGACGACTTGATCGAGCAAACAGCTGGCCAGTCGATCAGCGAGATATTTCGCGGGCGCGGAGAGCCCTTCTTTCGCGAGCTCGAAGCTCGCACGCTGGAGGTTGTCGCCGAGGCAGCCCTTTCGGGACAGGCAGCGCCGGGGGTCGTGGCTCTGGGCGGGGGTGCATGCGAACGCAACGCCAATCGGGAACTGATTCGTCGGTCGGGACGCGGCGTTTGGCTGCAGGCGCCCGCCGAAGTCCTGTTTCGGCGGTTGGAACAAGACGTTAAGTCCAAGAGCCGCCGTCCTGCCTTGACGGATCTGGGAAGTCTCGCCGAATTGCAGGCTCTGAGCGCGCGGCGAGCGGAAAATTATGCCGCCTGTGCGGAAATCACCCTCGCGACCGATCGCCTGAGTCCGGCAGAAGCGGCCGAAAAAATCGTCGGTTGGTGGCAGACCCCGCCGGCTGTCGATACAACCAAAGCGACCGCCGGGTGATCCGGCCTTGCGTCTGTTGACTCTCCTGAGCCTCGATTCCGGGCGCCGGGCGATCGGCTCCGCAATCCGCACTCCAAACTTCGCACTCCCTGTTACCGCAATGAACCTGCAGATCGACATCCCGCTGTTTATCTTCGGAGCGATGGTCGGCGCGATCGCCAATTGGGCGATTTGCAACTTGCGGGATTACGGGGTCGTCTTGCACAGCCCTTGGGGGCCGCAGCATCCCGCGGTTTCACCCCGACGAACGCTCGATTTCGTGCCGATTTTTGGTTGGCTTGCGCTCCGCCGGGATGCCGCGGTTTTGGGAAAAGGATTTTGGGTTCGTCCACTGTTGGTTGAGTTGGGTTTGGCTGCGGGAGCCGTTTGGTTTTATCACTGGCTGGCCGGCGGCGGACTGTCGGGGATTACCCCGCGGGATGGCGATCTGGAAATCTGGTACTCCGCTCTGAGCCTGCTGTTTGTTTTGGTCACGATAGCGTCGTTGATCGATTTGGATGAAATGACCATTCCCGATTGGATCACGATTCCAGGGACTCTCGCAGCTTTGACCTTTGCGGTCGCCGCGCCCAATTATCGGCTGCCCGAGCAGGCCAATGCTCTAGTGGCCAGCTACCAAACAGTCGATTTCATGACCCCGCACTCGTTGAACGATGCCGAATGGCGGTTCGACGGGCGCGGATTGGCCGTCGGGCTGGCGACCGTTTGGATTTGGGCCTGGGCTCTGCTGCCCATGACGGTCGACTTCCGAGGTGGCTTGTTAAACGGTTGGCGGCTGATGTGGGCCAGTATCTTGCGTCCTGCCCGAAGAACCAAGTGCGCGATTCGCGTCGCACAGCGAAGGCCGCATGCCAACCTGTATGGATTGGCGCTCCTGGCCATCGCGCTCAGTGGTCTGGTCGGAGCCGTCTGGTTCCTCAAAGGCGAGCGCTGGGACAGTTTGCTTGGAGCGCTCCTCGGCCTGGCGATGGGAGGCGGGTTGACCTGGGGCGTTCGGCTGATCGGTTCCTACGCCTACGGCCAGGAGGCGATGGGCTTTGGCGATGTCACGCTGATGGCGATGATCGGGGCGTTTCTCGGCTGGCAGGCGGTGTTATTGGCATTTGTCGCAGCTCCGTTTGCCGCCCTGTTGATCGTTGGGATTCAGTTTCTCATCAGTGGAAAGAACGTGCTGGCCTTCGGTCCCTACCTTTCATTGGGAGCCGTGCTGGTCATTCTCGGCTGGCGTTGGCTCTGGCCGATCGCAGTTGAAAACTTCTATCAGTTGCCCCATTGGATGACGTTGTCGATTTTGTTTGGCTGTCTCGCCGCAATCGGTCCGATGCTGTGGGCAATGAGCAGGATGCGCGGTGGCGAAGTAGAGGCGGATGACCGATGAATGGCGCGTGGTTTGATTCGATCCGCGATTTGCAGGCCGGTCGCGAACTGGTTCGCCGGCGGCGTTATGGAATGATTCTGGTTCGGCGGGGAGAATTGGACTCAATCCAATTTCGCCCTTGGCCCAAACTGATCTCGGTGGCGGAAGTCCGCTGGTGGGGGAGTTGGCAGCACGAGCGCGGTCAGCCCGACGAGTGCCGCTTGTACTACAACCAGCCCCTGCAGCATTCCAATTACCTCACGCTCGCTTACATCCACACCAGCTGGGCAACTTCCTACCGAACGTTTGTCGCTTCGCTCCGGGTCCTTGATCAGATTGCTGAGATTAAAGGAAGTGACGCCATTCTCTGCGAAGTCAGCAATCCGCGAATCAGCGACCGCCTGCTCTGCCGCCAGGGTTGGGTTCGGCATTTGGAACAAAGCTCCCGTCGTCATTGGATCAAACGCTTCTACGGAGCGTTTGGGGGAGTGCGGCAGGCAGAAGCGGAAAGGCATCATCAGGTCGCTGCCGAGTCGGATTGAGCATGCCGACCAGCTGCTAGCAGGAAGGGGACTGGCCGCATTGAGCAGTGGGGACGGGACCGGTGCTGAGTGCAGCGCGGGTTGCCCCAGCGGCCGGCCCGCGGGAAGTGTCTGCTCGCCGTTTTTCCGGCGAATTCGTCGCGAATGGGGTCCCCCATCGGTTTCCCCTTTGTCGCCAAACTCCTTTCTTGAGAACGCCTTGGCGAGGTGGTCGCTGGGCTGCGGGCCAGCGCGATTCTCCGCCAGAGAAAAAGCTGCAGCCGACCTCCCGGATCGCCGCTGGCTTGGGCTGCTCATTGCTCTTCCCCCGAATTGCCCAGCTCGCTAACATCCCGCCGCTTGTCGGTCGGAGGAGCGAGTTGAAAACATGTTGAGCGACTGGGCTGGAAGATGAGCCACTTGCGAATTCTGCTGTTATTGGGACTGTTAGGTTGGTGTGCTGGATGTCAGCAACCCGCCGGCAGCGGCACTGCGCCGAGTCTGTTTTCCGGTGGCAGTAATCCCTGGGGGCAGGCGGCCGAAGCACAGCAGCAGTTTTTCGCCGGCGTCTCCGACCAGATGAAGAACCTGACGGCAAGGCTGGGGCAATCCGACTTGGACAACCAGCAGCTGCAAACGGAAATGGCCGGGCTGAAGCAGAAACTGCAGGCGGCTGGAGATTACAACTACCAACTCAAGCAGCAGCTCGCCGACACGGTCTCCCAAATTCAGACCGTGCAGAATGAAAAGCTGTCGCTGGAGCAGCAAATGCTCGCGATGCAGCGGAACCTCAGCAATCCGGCGGTCGCCGCGGGCAATCCGGCCGTAGCGGGCTCGTTGGCAGCCGGGCCGACTGGAGCCCCCGCGCAACTGCCGACCGCTGGGGGCGTACCGACGTTGCGGGCCAACAACAGCCTGATGCAGAAGGTCAGCTCGTTGCAGTTGACTGGCATCACGACGCGGATGGATGGCGAGGTGATCCGGGTTGAGTTGCCGACTGACATGGTTTTCACCCCCGGCACCTTTCAGCTCTCTTTGACCTCGAACCAGCTGTTGCAGCAAATTGCCGGCGTGATCAATCGGGAGTTCCCGCGACAGGTTATTGGGATTGAAGGCCACTGGGATCCCGCTGTGCCGCTGCCCGTCGGAGTTACCGCGCAGCAGCTTACCGCCACGCAGTCGCTCGCCGTGTTCAATGAGCTGGTCCGGATGGGACTTCCCGAAAAGCAGCTCTTCACTTTGGCAATGGGAGCCAATCGCCCGCGCTATGGCGCTGGAGCCGCTGCCAATCCGGCTCCCAACCGGCGGATCGAGAT
>Ga0315901_10009566_pt1 | contig 11139 bp, 9 predicted proteins | sample LakEriMetagenome_10_FD_203761 | JGI IMG/M metagenome (GOLD analysis project Ga0315901, IMG submission 203761) | Freshwater fungal communities from buoy surface, Lake Erie, Ohio, United States - Buoy 2 MA116 | ecosystem: Environmental > Aquatic > Freshwater > Lake | place: USA: Lake Erie, Ohio...
TAATGGTAAGGACTATCATTTTGATAAGATACATGTTCATTCTGCGGGAGAGCGTGACCCAGATGCTGAAGGTGCTGAGGGTATGTCAGCATCCAAGATGCGAGAACATGCAAAAAACAAAAATCATACAGCTTTCAAGTCAGGCCTACCAGCAGGTTTACACTCATCATCGCATAAGGTAATGAAGATGGTTCGCTCTGGTATGGGCCACGTTGAAGAAGGTGATCCGTTCGGTGGTGGCACTTCAGCTTTTACTCCAGCAGATCGCGAAATGCCACAGACTGCAGTATCAATACAGCATGAAGAAGATCCTGATGGGCCCGATGAACCTCGTTCAAGCGAGGCTATCGGTGCACACGATGAATTAAATCATAAGCTATTTGCTGATGATCGCTTGATGCCTGAGGTTCGCATTCAGCTACGCAAGATTGCAGATCAGTTTATTCGTTTTGTTGCAGTACCTCTTGATGTCAAAGATATTGTATTTACTGGTTCTAATGCTAGCTATCATTATACCGATCATAGTGATATCGATCTACATGTGGTTGTGAAGCTAAAGGGTGGTGCATCAATGCGCGCATATATGCGCCAGCTATTTGATGCAAAGAAAAGCCTCTGGAATCAGATGCACAATATTACGATTCGCGGTTTTGAGGTTGAGCTGTATATCGAACCGACCGAAGAGCCTGCGGTTAGCTCTGGTGTGTATAGCATCCAAAATGACAAATGGGTGAAGCATCCTACTAATCAAAAGCCTACCATGGATGATGTCAGTGTGCGTAGCAAATATCGTCAGTATAAAGATGAGATTGATGCGGCCATAAAATCAAATGATATGTCGAAAATTGGAGCTTTGTTGGCAGAGCTTCGTGAAATGCGTGGTTCAGGCCTAGCTAAAGGTGGTGAATATAGTGTCGAGAATATAGTCTATAAATTACTTCGCAGCAGAGGTGATCTACAGAAATTGTGGTCGATTCAATCAGAGCTAGGCGACAAAGAATTATCACTTGAAGGCCATCGCTATTATTCAGGCCTAGACAAGTCAACTGCCAGCAAACGTAAGTCTCAATTCAAGAGACAGACAAAGATGTCAGATAGTGATCCAAGCGCATATAAGGCAGCGCCTGGTGATAGTAAAAAGACTAAGACAAGTGTTCATACAATGAAATATCGCAGACAATTTGGCGATAATTATAATGCGAATGATGTTCAATTCAATCCACCGGAGCTGCCCGTGCGTTACTCATACCTATCTGCTTCATATAACAAGAGATTTGAGCAGTTCGCGGAAGCTGCTGGTTATAGGGACATGTTTAGAGGAATCGTCCCTCATGGATTAGATCCAACTACAGAACCTTTGAGCCATGCAGTTCCAACATCAAGATATGATCTGGAATCCGCCGATAGCGCATCAAAGCTGGTGCAAGATAAGCATCGCAGAGAAAAAGACACTTTAGCTAAAAAGCACGAGAGGGAGAGAGAATCCATGAAGATGCAGGATCTCCGCAAGAAAATGATGCAGCGCGATGAAGAAGTCAAGCGAATTGCAGAAGCGACTAAAGACGGAAATGCAAGCTGGAGGGTTCCAGCTCATGTCAAGAAGCATCTAGAAGATAAACACGGTACTGCACAGTCGATTCATGTATCCTCTGATGGGTCAAAGATAACTCATAGTGTACGTCACCTCGATGATGATGGTATGGATCACTATGAAACTAGAACACACGAATACAATGGTAAAGATCCAGTCAAAGATCGTAAAGTTGGCAAACTGATTAAACATGTTAAGCCAAAGATGTCAGTCGAAGAAGCGGCCGATCAAGGTCTTGCTAAGAAGGCAGAGAAATCTGGTATTCCAGTTAGCGTATTGCGTCAGGTTTATAATCGTGGTATGGCTGCATGGAAGACTGGACATCGTCCAGGTGCTAATCAGCAACAGTGGGCCTATGCTCGTGTGAACTCTTTTATCACCAAGGGTAAAGGCACCTGGGGTGGAGCTGATAAGGACCTAGCAGCTAAGGTTCGCAAAGAAGAAGTTGATGAAGCTTGCTGGGATGGTTACAAAGCTGCTGGTATGAAAAAGAAAGGTGATCGCATGGTACCAAATTGCGTACCTGAAGCTATCACAAAAGCTGCTGACTTTGAATATAAGAAAGAAAAGCTACCTGATGGTAGAATTGTATATCGCAAGGTTCATAAGAAACTAAAGATTGAGGGTGATCCAAATCCTCTGCATCGCGAAACTGGTACAGATTCTTTAGTAAAGAATTATAAGAAAGATACACCAGGTCAGAATGAATCTGCTAATGATGCTCGCTATATGGCGCCAGTGCCATGGGCAAAGCAGACAACAGAAGATTCAAAGTCACCGAAAACATTTGAAGATGTACGCAAGGCCTTAGCTGGTCTCCGTGAACAAACAGAATTGTCTGAGGATTTTGTACCTGGAATCATGGATGCACCGACAGCTCAGCAGCTAGGTATTCGTGCGCAGTTTGGTTATGCTGATCATCCTTCAATCGAAGAGGAGGAAGATGCAGGTTGTGGTTGCGGTGGCAACTGCCAGTGCGATGATATCGAAGAGGAACTGGAAATCACGGAAGCTGAATATCAGGGCCGCAAGGTAACTCTGAATAAGCCATTCCGCACACCAGGTGGTCCTAAGAAGTCTGCTGTCTATACGACAAACGGTTCTGGTAATGTAGTTCTGGTGCGCTTCGGTGATCCCAATATGACGATCAAGAAAAACATTCCGGGTCGTCGTCGTAATTTCCGTGCGCGTCACAACTGCGATAATCCAGGCCCGCGCTGGAAAGCACGCTACTGGTCCTGCAGAGCATGGTGATTTAATAGATGGCACAGTTTCGGACAGATACTAATAAGTTAGATGGTGCGAACCTGATCACCAGGTTCGAAGTGAATATGCTGTCCAATCGTCTGACACCATCTGGGACTGCTACAGATGCATTCGGTCGTATTCGCACATCTACACCCCTGACGCTATTTGATAGTCAACATAGATATGTCGATAACAATCTATGGGCCACATCAAATACTGCAGGCACTACATATGCATTTGCAAATAACCAGTCGCTTATTAATATGAATGTTGGTACTGGTAGCGGGCAGCAAGTCATTCGTGAGACAAAGAAGGTATTTGCATATCAGCCAGGTAAATCTCTATTATTGATGAATACCTTTGTCTTTAATGAAGCTAAGCCAAATCTACGTCAAAGAATTGGTTATTTCAATGACTCTAATGGAATATTTCTTGAGCAATCCAATTCTGACATCTATTTTGTAAAGAGGTCGAAAACGTCGGGTGTCGTAGTTGATACAAAGGTTTCTAAAGCTAACTGGAATGTAGACAAGTTTGATGGAACCGGAGCCTCTGCACAGGGTTCTGTCGGAAATGAACATACAACAGGTATCGATCTTACAAAAACTAATATTCTTTGGGCTGATATCGAATGGTTAGGCGTCGGTGACGTTCGTATGGGATTTGTCATTGATGGCTTGATGTTACCTGGTCATGTATTCCATAATGATAATGTAAATACTTTACCATATATGACAACCGCATCTTTACCGCTTAGATATGAAATATCTAATTTTGGTACGACTTCTAGCGGTAGCACACTAAAGCAAATTTGCTCATCCGTTATGAGTGAAGGTGGATATGAGCTTAGAGGTGTTCAGCAATCGGTAGGTACGGTTATTACATCACCATATACCATGTCCACGGCTGGCACATATTATCCTATTGCTTCTATACGGCTAAAAGCTGGCAGGCCTGATGCGATAGTGATTCCAACTGCGGTAAACATATTAGGTAAAGGTAATAATACAACAGTATCTTGGCGGATATTAAAAGGGTGTTCACCTACTGCAGGTACTTGGGTATCAGCGGGTGCAGACTCAGCCGTAGAATATAATATCACAGCCACTGGATTGACTGGTGGACTTATTGTGGCCTCAGGATTTTTAGGAGTCGCGGCGCAAGCTTCGCAGGCCATTGAAATCCTCAAGGAAGCCCTGTTCAGGTTTCAGTTAGAGCGAGATCCGTTCACTGGAGCTACGACAGATATTACAGTTGCTTGTTCAGGTGCATCTATCAATGACCAAGCATTTGCATCTATTGACTGGGAAGAAATTACTCGCTAAGGAGGAGACTATCATGAAAGATAATAGTAAATTAGGGTCATCAGACTCACTCATCGCCGCAGTTCGCTCCATCATGGAGAAAGAACATACGGTACCTAAGGGTGATAAGGAAAAGAAGCTAGCTGCGCTGGCTCACCCAAAGGATAAGATCACACACAAAGATGTGCTGGTTGGCCGCGGTGTCCTGAAGAAAGAAAATAGCGGTGAGCGCATGGGTACGATTGTCGCGACTCGCAAGGAGAAGGTTGAATTAGAACCTAAATTGAAAGAAAGTAATGATCATGAAAAAGTAAAAAGTTCAATAGCACGTATTCATGCTGATCTAATAAAACACGTTCCTGTTGGTCATCATTATTGGATGGATGCCCACCATAGCGAAGGACCTTTAAGTGATAGTGATCATGAAAATCATAAACAGACCGCAAGATCCGATGAAGTTAGAATTAAAGTCTCACAACATAGAGATGAAGAAGGTTATCATCATGTCGTCATACATTCCCCTCATAAGGAGGATGTTAAGGCTGCGGCTGATCACCTTTATGATGACAAGAGTGTAATGAAAAAAGGTAAGCATGATGATGCTCATTATGCTAAAGGTATAAAGGAAAGTAATGATCATAAAGAAGTGAAAAGGTCGATGGAACATATTCACGCCGACCTGATAAAGCATGTTCCAGTGGGTCATCACTATTGGATGGATATTCATCATAGCGAAGGTCCTTTAAGTCATAAAGATCATGAAGATCATAAACAGGCTGCAAGATCCGATGGTGTAAAGATTAAAGTCTCGCAGCACAGAGATCATGATAATCATCATCACGTCCTCATACACTCTCCTCATAAAGAAGATGTTAAGGCCGCGGCTGATCATCTCTATGATGACAAGAGTGTAATGAAAAAAGGTAAGGATGACGATGATGATTATGCCAAATCGGCGGCGCGGGCAGCAGCAAAATCCGTAAAGGAGCAGGTCGATGAAGCTGGTATGTCTGCTTCTACAATCAAACACAAAACCAATATTTCAAAGATGAGCCCTGCGGAGTTTGCAAATCATCCGCATTATAAGGAGTTGTCCGATAAAGTTTTGCAGTCTATGGCTTGGAGGCACGGCCACGGTGGGCCGGGTACGTCTGGTCACGATTACTATGTCAACAAGCGTAAGAAGGGTATGAATGAAGAAGTCGAGCAGGTTGGTGAAGCTGCTAAGTGGCGCAAGGGCCCAGAAGGTAAGTCATGGAAGTCAAATCCGATGAGTGATCCTGAAGATGACGAAGGCGAAAAAGCTGTATATGGTTCATCAAAACTGCCAAATGTTCCTGCACATAAAGCTACAGGCAAAATTACTAAAGACACTTATGCCAAACTTGGTTCTAGAAAATCTGTAAGTAAATTGAAATATAGAGGCGGCATAGGTTTTGGTCCTAAAAGTAAATTACCGGAAGAAACCGAGCAGGTTGATGAGCGCAAGCTGACCGGGACTGAGACTGATAAGAAAGAAAAGTATGTGATGTCGCTCAAGAAAAAGATGGGTGGCTTCAAGAAGCGTTATGGTGAGCGCGCTAAAGAAGTGATGTATGCTACGGCTACTAAGATGGCCAAATCCGGCGCAAAGAAGTCTAAATAGCCTGCTAATTACATGATGCTGAGTAGGTTTTAACGAAAAGCGAAGGAGATACGCTTATGCCTTTATGGGGTTTCGGTAAAGATACCGAAAATACAGCTTCCGGTGCAAATACAGTCGCCGGTATCAAATACGGGTTTCAACCTTTCGGTGGTGCTACCGATGGTCGCGAATCTTGGAAGCGCAATGTGGTTGCGACTAACCAAGGTTGGGTGCGCCGTCGTAACATCAATAAAGATGGTGCGAACTCACAGCGCGATGAAATTCTAGTCGCTGCTAATCCTGGTATTAGCAATGACGGCTATGCTAACGTCGCGCATCTAGGGTTTCCTGAAATTACTCAGATTTATCTGTCGACAAATTCGACAGGTGGTACTGCGCTTGTGCGTAACGGAACGGCCAATCTATATGTCGTATTCAACGAGCCGGTGCGCCATAAAGGTGGGACTGGTATCATCCGCTTGAGAATTGCTAATACGGTCACAGGTAATACGCTGATCGCTACTGCTAATGCTAAGGCATCAACATCTAGCACAGACATTATCAATGCGAACAATACTCTTGTATTCCGTTTCAAGCCTGGTGTAGCTGGCACATATAAGGTGAATGCGAATACCCTGACATTCGGTAATACGGCCGGTAACGGTGGCTTTACATCAAACCTGGTTAGCTTGAATATCAGCACAAATGGCGCTGAGTCAGCTAATCTTGTGATCACAGGATCTGTGTCTAATAACTTCGGCACATTCACTGTCCGCTCAGCCACAACTGGCGGCTAATAGTTAGGGAGCGATAGTATGGCCGATAAGAAGGTAAGTCAGCTAACGTCTTTGGCCACTACGGCGGCCGAAGACTTGCTGCTAGTGATAGATGATCCTAACGGAACTCCGACATCGAAGAATATGACTGTAAAGTCATTCTTCGGTGCGGTGCCGTCCAATACTGTATTCAATGGTCGCGTAACTTTGAAAGCAAATACGACCATCACATGTTCCAATACAGTCGTGACATCCAATGTGAATATTACATCGAATGGTTTGCTCAAGGTGAATAATTTCATCACAATCATTCGGTCTACACCAGCATCTAATAATGCTGCGACTGCAGGCTATAAGCTTGGGCAAGCTTTCTTCACAAATACGCATCTATACATTGCGGTGAATGCTACAACTTTGAAAAGGGTTGCACTATCGACATTCTAATAACATGAATATCATTGATGACAGTAACTTCGTTTTGTATGCGGCCAAGCATTATGACAATCCAGCTTGCATAGATGAGTCGGAGTTTTACGAAGACCTTGGCCGCATACGCAACCTGCAGAGATTAATGAGCAGGTATGCTAAGACTGGTGAGCTTAAGGATCGATATATCCTAAATCACTTAATCGCATTATATAATGTATTTGAGCGTGATGCGATTACAAAAATGCTGGTATTCAAGATGAAAGACCAGCTACAATATCTGAAACCGTTTCTGGTTCTGATGGGTTATTGGCCAGATAAGGTAGAGGGTATAGGAAAGAAAAACGAGACAATCATCGGATCTGATATATCTATGGATCCGGCGATAGTCATGATCCTTAGGAGAATCTAATGGACGAAGATGCACCAGCTAATGCAGTAGGCGGTGGTAATATCGCAGGTGTTGGAGTCGGACCGCAGGGAGAACCTGGTCGCCGCGGAATGGGTATGCTTCGCCGCAAAAAGATTAGATTCAAAGAATTTATCAAAGATAATAAAACTGTCTATTACAAGGCTTTAGGTCGTCGTGTTTCGGTAGGTAAAAGCAGTTCATCGCGCGGCGGTAATGGAGATGGTGACGGCGAATAAATCATGTATGATTGGGATGATATTGTAATCATAGGTGACAGTTGGTGTGCCGAAAGAATTTATGATAATCATTGGCCTAAAATATTAGTAAAAAAAATTACTGGAAAATATGATTTGATGCCAAGAGGAAAAGGATTTTCAGGTGCTAGTTGGTGGAGTACTAGAAATCATTTATTAAAAGAATTAAAATATAATCCTATCAAAATATTGATTTTGTGTCATACAGAAGCTAATAGAATACCAAGTGATTATGACTATGGTTATAATTATTGGTCAGTTTTAGAAAATAGAAAAAATAATCAGAGATTTGAGGCTGCCGCTCAATATTTTGAACATATTCATTCATTTGAATTTCATAAGTGGTGTCAATTACAATGGTTCAATGAAGTTGATAATATTATAAAAACAAATGGAATTGAAAAAATAATACATCTTCATTGTTTTCCTGATATGTTTTATAAAAAATCTAAAACAAATATTGCGACTCATATATTTAAAACTGGTATGACAATACAAGATAGTTTATATGCTTACAGAAATAATATATTTGATTCAAATTTATTTCCTAATCACCTTTCATATAATCAAAATCATAAATTGGCTATGAAACTATATGATATAATTGATACATATTGCGGTGATGGATTTTGTTATACTAAAAAACTTTTGGATGATATAACTGATGTATAATTGGGATGATATTTTAATTGTAGGTGATAGTTGGTGTTCTAAAAGATCAAATTATGATCATTGGCCTAAATTATTATTTTCAGAATTGACTAATAATGATAATAATGAACCTAGAGGTAAAGGTTATTCTGGTTGTGCATGGTGGTCAATAAGAAAAAGATTATTGGCTGAACTTCAAATTCATGTACCAAAATTATTAATAATTTGTCACACTGATTGTTATAGAATACCAAATGATCATGATAAGCCAATAACCCCAACCGGGGCGTTTTCACAGAAAAAACATAAACAATTTTATGATGGTCATATCTATAAAGCGGCTGAATTATATTATACTCATCTTTATTCAAAAGAATTTCATTTATGGTCTGAACAACAATGGTTTTATGAACTTGATTATATTTTAGAAAAATATAATATAGAAAAATCAATTCACTTGTTCGGTATTCCTCTTAGAAACAAATTATTTAATTTTAAAAATGGTATTACAATTAAAGATCCTTTGGCCAGATATTTCATGAGAGACACTAATTCAATATCATGGGATAATCATATGACACCAGAAAACAATCATAATTTGGCATATTCATTAATTGATATAATAAAAAACTATCCAAATAATAGTGTATATGAAAAAGAACTTATGAGTGGAGGAAATAATGATATTATTAAAAATATTTAAAAATATCATTTATTATTGGAAAATTAAAAAAAGAATTAGACAGTTAAAAAAACAAGATCCGTTCATATACTAATATGATACTCGGAGTCAACTGTGATAACCATGATGCAAGCATGGCTTTGATTGACAAAGACACAATACTTTGGGCTGGTCATTCGGAGAGATATTCAAGAATAAAAAATGATAATGCATTAAACAAAACAATGACCAATGAGATGCTTTCTTATGGAAAGCCTGATGTCATTGTCATATCCGATAGACGTTTTGCAAAAGCATCGCGCCGACTATTCTCAGGCGAACGTCCAATAATCACACATTATAAAGACATACTAAGAAATATTGGCCTAGATGGAATACCTTGTGAATTTGTTGGACATCATGAAAGTCATGCGGCCGCGGGATATTTTACATCACAATTTAATGATGCATCCATATTAGTCGTCGATTCCATAGGTGAATGGGATACTGTTTCAATTTGGGAAGCGCGTGGTAATTCTCTATCAAGAGTTATATCATGTCATTATCCAAATAGCATAGGATTATTCTATTCTGCGATGACGCAATATGTCGGACTAAAACCAAATGAAGAAGAATACATACTAATGGGAATGGCGGCTCTCGGTGAACCAAAGCATGTCGATGAAATGCTGGATATGTTTTTCAGCAGGTGGTCTCCGCCAATGATCAAAGCCAGACACAATTTACATCGCGGATGTAAATGGTGGGAATCTGGAAGAAATTATAACAAATTTGATATTGCGGCCTCAGCACAGTCTATTATTGAATCATATTTGATACAAACTATAAAATGGATAAGAAGAAATCTTCTATCAAATAATTTGGTTTTTATGGGTGGGGTCGCACTAAACTGTGTGGCAAATAGCTTGCTAACCAAGGTCTATCCTAGCATGTATGTGATGCCTAATCCTGGTGATGCTGGTAATTCAATTGGTGCTTGTGCATCTCTAACATATCGCAAATTAAAATGGCAGGGACCATATCTAGGAACAAATATAGACAGAGAATTGAATATTGATGAAATTGTGAAGCGATTGACTCGCGGTGATATTGTAGGAATTGCAAACGGCCGAGCAGAATTTGGTCCTAGAGCATTAGGTAATCGCAGCTTATTATGTGATCCGAGAGGTATAAATGCCAAAGACAAAATGAATACAGTAAAAAAGAGAGAGATGTTTAGACCATTCGCGCCTGCGATATTATCTGAGCACGCGCATGAGTATTTTGATATGCCTATTGCAGAAAGTCCATATATGCAATTTGTATCAAAGTGTAAAAATCCGGAAAATTTCCCCGCGATATGTCATGTTGACTACACCAGCAGAGTGCAAACTGTATCCAAAAAAGACAATCCAATATTCAGATCATTGCTTGAAAAATGGTATGATGTGACAGGTTGTCCGATATTATTAAATACAAGTCTGAATATCAAAGGGCAACCCCTTGTCAACACTTGGAATGATGCTGTCGAATTTAATAATGTTCACGGTGTGAAAATATTTTAATTAGCCTTTGACTTTCAAGTCAGTATCGTGTAATATAACACGATGCACCTCCATATTGATCACAAATACCTGAGCATCTTATCGATGAAGCTTGGTCTATTCAAGCGTAAAAGCGATAGGTTGTTCAATTTCCGCTGTCCATTCTGTGGAGATTCGGAATCTAGCCGCACAAAGGCTAGAGGTTATGTCTACCAGAATAAAGGTATTCTGGTATTCAAGTGTCATAACTGTAGCTATAGCACAAATATGGCCAAGTTAATTGAGCGGGTAGATCCTGCTTTATCGCGTGAATATCGCCTTGAGGTATTTCGTGAGGAGAAGGGTGGTGCAAATAGTGAGCCTCGGTATCTAATACCTAAACCAGAATTTAAACAGGCTGGTGAGACTCGCTTGACTAATCTTGGTCTGATTCCAGTATCAGACCTTAGCGCAACCCATAGGGCTGTGCAATACCTGCAAGGCCGTAAGATACCAGAGGAAAGATATTCTGATCTCTATTATGTTAAGGATATGACGGTATGTGAGGAGCTAAATTCTTCATATAAAGATCGTCTGGTTGCTGATGAACGAATAGTCATACCCTTTCGTAATATGGAAGGTAAACTGACTGGTGTTACCGGGCGTGCT
>Ga0315901_10009568_pt1 | contig 11139 bp, 10 predicted proteins | sample LakEriMetagenome_10_FD_203761 | JGI IMG/M metagenome (GOLD analysis project Ga0315901, IMG submission 203761) | Freshwater fungal communities from buoy surface, Lake Erie, Ohio, United States - Buoy 2 MA116 | ecosystem: Environmental > Aquatic > Freshwater > Lake | place: USA: Lake Erie, Ohio...
CTTGTTTCTCTGCTGCGAACTCTTCGAGTTCGTTTTGTAGAGATTCAGTTACCATTTTGTCTAGAGCTTCAACCATAACTTGCTTGTCATGTTGGTATCTTTGAGCGAATTCTTCACGAAGTTCCGAACGGACTGTTTCACGAGCTTCAAGAAGTTTTGCTTCCCAAGCTTCGGAAATGGCCTGTTTGGTATCTTCGTTTATGATGCCGCTGTCCACCAATGGTTTGATAGCATCTAATAACATCAGGTTTCTCCTATTTTAACTTAAGGTCATTGATAAGGCGTGTAATGCCTTCTTTCAGGTACTTCTGTACTCTTTGATCTTGTGTGGCATCACGAGCCACATCTAACACTCGGTGTCCATGACGCATATTCATCAAGCCCTCATAGATTGCTTTGGGATATGCATGCGGAGCCGAAGGCTGTGCTACAATATCAACGGTAATGATGTCAAAACCACTAACACGACCGTTGTCAGCAACTTCACCACTGCCACGACTGCTTACTCCTAACTTTACACCTGAGATAATCATTGCTTTGATAAGCTCGCCCATTGGTGTTGGTAGAATTTTAAGTTTGCCATGACCGCATGGACCGTCCATCCACATACTGGTAATCATATGAGATACACGATCCAAATTAATCTTTAAGTCATCAGGGTGATCAACTTCACCAAGGACGCTTTTACCTTCCCTGATAGTTTCATTGATTTGTTCTACGGCCTTTTTAATTTCTAGCATGGGATACACACGCTGGTTTTCATTTCTGACATCACCTTCGATGCATATCCCTTCCAGATACAAATTTTTCTGAGGCTTTCCATCGTACCCGGACGCTTCCTCTTCGAGGATTTTGATCTGCGCCCGGTCAAATGAAAGATGCTCTCTTAGGTACAAAGCCATATTATTGCCCTAATTAATTACCACCAGGTTCGATGCTGTGCTTGTTAATGCCGCCTTCTTCGCCTGATTTTGCTTTCTCTTTTTTGGAGAAAGTGTTGCCTGCTTTTGCTCCTGGAACATTTTCAAACTTACCAGCGTGTGGTAGGTCTTTTGTTGTGCCCTTCTTTGGAGCACTTGTGCCGTCTGGTGCGCTTTCGCTAGCACCTTGTGCCAAGTTCTTTGCTGTACCGCCCATGTCATTCTTACCTGCTACGATAGATTGGGTATTGACACTGGCGTGATCACCGCCTGCGCTTGTACCAGCTGGTTGACCTTCTGTGTTGCCTGGTGAGCTGATTTTTTCTACATATTCACGCATTAGATCTACTGCGGTTTTTTGTAGTGGACGACGCTGACGAGATTCAGTTACAGATTCAGAGGTTTCTTCCTCTTCTTCCTCTTCTTCCTCTTCTTCGGCTTCCATCATTTTGAAGTCGTCGTTTTCTTCTCCGTCACCTTCTTCGTCGCCCATGTCCATTGCATCCATGTCCATGTCGCCCATTTCATCGTCGCCTTCGTCGCCCATTAGCTGTTCAAATTCAGCTTTTAGAGCTTCTAGCTCGCTTTCAAGATCCATAACTTTTTGCTCTAGATCGCCTTCGCCTTCGTCGCCCATGTCGTCATTGCCCATGTCGCCCATGTCCATAGCGTCCATGTCATCGTCGTCGCCTTCGCCGATACCGTTGGTTTCATCCATGGAGATTTCGTCAATCATGCTGTCGACTGGTTCATCTACACGGCCTTCTTCGGCGTACTCTTCGTCCATTAAGCTTTCGTAAATGTCACGTGATTTTTCAACCACGATTTGGTGAAACAACGCACGAGCTTTATCTTCCTCGTCGTTGATAATGTGTTCAATTAGCTGTTCATATTTGTTCATTAGGAACTCCTTATAATAATATGGCTGTATTTTATTTACTAAAATACCTAGATAATGGGGTTAAATGGTGTTTTTTTGAAGGATTCTGACGGACTACATGGGTCCAGGGGCGGCTACAGGTGGTTTGTACTGCTTGGATACTTTTTCTAGCTTTTTTTCGTGTTCAACTTTTCTTACATCATTTGCCATTCTCAAGCGACTAAGGTCGGCTAGAGTAAGTCTAGTTTTGCGTAGATCTGACAGTTTTAGAGGTGTATTATCTAGGCCAGGTGTTTCGTATCCTGGCTTGGCTGGTTCAAATAATTCAGTTACGATCATAATACTATTTACTCAAACCAGTTAAATTGTGGCGCCGGCTGGTGCTGTTTGTGCAGGTGCTCCCACTGGACCTGCGCCCGTTGGTGCTGCACCTCCCGGTGCGCCTGGTGCGCCTGCTTGTCCTTCTGGTGGAGTTTCTGTAGGTGGAGCAACATTTTCTAAATCACTAGCTATTCCACCTGGGCTTATGCCTACACTTCTCAAATTAGGATCATCAGCTGGTGCTATTTCTACATCGCCTTGCTCTTCAGCCCACATGGTTTCGTTTTCACTCATTTCCTGTTCGCTCATGCCCAGATAGCGTTTCATTAGGAATCGTTTGCTGAAGTATGGGTAGGCTTCTAGTTGTGTAAATGTGCCAATTCTGGCTGCATCTACGTCTGCTTGACGATATTGTGCAAAGTTCTGCGGCGGTTCGAAGATCAATTCAAACAGTTGGCTGTCAATATTGATGCCGCGCCAGCGCATAAACAATTTAAACTCTTGATCCAGCGTTTCAATAATTGCATTTTGTAGGCGCTGGCAGTACTGATTAAAACGCCATTCTTGGATTAGTGCAGTACCCACACGCCCGTCATTGTACGATTGCGTGCTGTCTTCTACAGCCACCGGCAAGTAGCTGCTGGGAATACGCAGGCCACGGAACAGTTTGTTAGTAAAGTAGCGTAAGTCAGTGATTTCGCCAAGGTTACTGGCACCTTGTAAGGTATCAACACTGCTTCCGCGATTGTCTGATGTGATAGGAAAGAAGTAGTCTTCCATCTGTGCTAATGGATTGTATGTAGCATCCATCATGTTTGAGCCACCGCCAGTCTGCGTGGGAATTCTACGCTGGCTAATTTCGTTTTTAATTCTTTCCACATAGGCCATGGCCATGTGACTGGGCATGTTACCCACATCAATTTTGAAAACTCTGCGTTCTGGAGCTCGCTGCACACGATAGATAATAATAGCATCTTCTAGCAGTTCTTTTTGTTTGAACACTTTAAAAACATTTTCTAGCACACTGGTACCAAACGGCCAATACACATCTAAACCTTCAGTCAAGCTTAGATGCACAATATGTTCTGCGTTGATAGCCGCTTCGTTTTGTGCCCTAGTAAATCTGCCTCCGCCACCTAACGGTACATTGGGTTGTACGTAACTACCGCTAGGACCACCCACCTGTGGATGATTCATGTATTGATCACTGGTAGTTACTGCTGTAACTGTCAAGTTTTCAAAGTTGGGATTTACGTCTTTTAAAATGTACTGTTCGGGCTTTTTGCCTTCGCTTTCGTTTACAATAACCTTGACCACCTTGCTCATTTCAACCCAGAACAACTTGAAGTTCTCTGGATCCCGCACAAACACTTGATCGCCGTATTTGATAGTATTTCTTACTATCTTGAATATTCTGCTGTTAAATTCGTTTAACTTGACCCATTGTTGCAGTTGTTCTTTGATAATTTTAACTTCATTGTCTGTAGGATCATCTTTAAATTTGATATCAAATGGCGAATTATTGGCTTCGTTTTTCTGTGTCATAAACTCAGAAAGGATGTCTAGTGCTGCATTGATTTCCGAATCCATGTCCATTTGTTCGTATTGATTGTAACGTTCAATGCGATTAGGATGGCCAATATACACATCTGGAAGATTACTTTGATAGTTTCTATAACCAGGATCTGGCATACGACCGCTGCCAATGGGACTGATATTACTAGGTAAATTACTGCTTTTAAAATACTTGCGCCAAGTCATATGTTATCTCAATGAATACTATATTTACCGTGTTTAAGCTATGCCGTCTGCTATTCTTTTTGAGTAATCAACATTGTCTTGCATAGCTAAAAGTAAATCATCAAGTTTATCTATTTGTTTTTGTAACACAGCGGTTTGTTGTTTGCTGTCCATTTCAATTACACCTTTTAGTCCGGCTAGTGCATTGTTTAATCCATTCTGACCAGTAAATGCATCTTGTAAAACGGATGCCACAGAAGTGGCGAGGTCGGCTGTGTTTTCTTGGTTGTTATTGAGTGTAGCTCTTTGTTGTTGATAAGATGCCATTGCTTGTACAAAACTATCAGTAAGTTTCTTGTTTGCTACATCGCCTAAATCTAGTAGAGCCATACTAACTGGTTCAGTACTTGATCTAGCAAGTTGCGTATCCGGTCTGGTGGTACGATCACGAGTTAAACTCTGTCTATATTCGTTGCCTTGTGTGCCTAAGCCAGGAGATTCTTGATCTATTCGTCGATCTCTTTCCCTGGATCTTTCTTGAGCAGGAGTTGGGGCACCTGGTGGTCGGGCTCTTGATCTTGATAATTCTCCGGGAGTTAAAATTTCCATTATATCAGTAGTAGCTTTAAGTGCCTTTCTGATTAGTTCACCGCCTGATGTAACTTGATCACTAAGTGATTTAATAGTACCAAACAATTTTGGAAAACCTTCAGTGGCATATTTTTTTAATAATGGAGTAATATCATCATTTAAAACTTTTGCCATATCTCTAAAAGCAACTTTTGACGCATTGACAGAATTTGTAAGTTCGTCGCCAGTTGCGGCAGCGTTTTCTGCTGCTTCTCTTGCGGTTTGAGTACCTTGACGTTGTTGTTCTTGTAATCTAATAGCTAAATCAGCATTTCTATTAGCTAGTTGAGCTTGTTCGCCTAACTTTCCAGTTGCAGACGCTACAGTACCAAATATTTTTTGCTGTTCTCTAGTATCTCTAAGAATTTCAGCAGCACGAGCTTTAGATAATCGTTCTCCCTCAATTTGTGCGTCACGGGCACTTATGTTGTTATTGTCTATATTTCCTACTTGCTGTCTAAGCACTTGATCCAATGCAGTATTATTTGCTAGTATAGTAGCACGAACAGGATCAAGTACGTTTCCAAATAAAAAAAGTTGTTCTATTTCTTTTTCAAAACCAGGAAATCTTCCCACAAGGTCTTGGAATTTTTTCCGCATCTCTTCACCACCTGCGGCTAATTTTGCCTGCACTGCCGCTTGATTAGAAGCTTCCTTAATTCTAGCCTGGGCTTTTTTAACATCTTCGCCAGTTAGCGAACTTATGGCTTTTAAATTGATCAAATACTCTCTAGCGCCTTGTGCGACTTTCTCTTCTTCACCGGCTCTCAGATTGCCAGTTCTTTTTAGCATATCCATATATTCTATAGTAAATTCATTTTGATCTTCTATAGTATAACCTAAATTTAATAATTGCTTTCTAAAATTTGTCATTTGACCGCTAACCGCAGTAAATCTTTCTACACCTTTACTAACAGTACCACCCAGTCTAGTTAAAGATTCTGCGTTGTTAGAAACTATTTGTGCAAAGTCTTTTAAATCTAATCCTGCAAGACCTGCTTGTCGCCTTACATCAGTCAGACCATCAATAAACAATGCGCCAGTTTTAGTGATCTGTTGAAAGGCCGCGTCAGTTTTGGTAAGTTCTACTTGTAAAATGCCTAATCCTTCTTTGGCGGTATTAAAAAATTCACCTAATCCTTTAGCTCCAATAGCTGCGGCTCCAAATGCCACTGATAAAGCTTGCCCGCCAGGTATCAAGGCTAATGCTGTTGCACCTGCCGCTGCTACACCACCAAACTCTTGTAAAATCTTAGTTCCACTAGTAAGAGCTTGATTCTGCAGGTTGAATGCCATTTGCAATCCACCAACATTATCCTGTAACGATTTGGCTGATGTTAGTAATTGACTTTTAAAATATTCAAACGCTCCACCTAGTGCAACTTTACCTAGATCTGAAGCCAACTGTCCTAGTCCTTGACCTACTAAATCTGCTGCTATTTTTTGTTGTTGAGCTAGTAGTCTGCTACGCACTGCGCTGTCTGCCACAGTGTCATCTAGATTTTCAATTTGACGTTCTAATCTGCGTAACTCATAAACGGCATCTCTAAAGGAAGTTTTTCCTTTATCTATTTCTTGTGTTAATCTGGCTAACCCATTACCAACTCTAGTCACCGAAGTTCTAGACATGTCCATACTTCCCGACAGTCTTAATAGTTGATCAGAAAATTCTCTTGCTACGTCGTTTATATCTGCCATGTTTTTAGCCTATAAATACTGGTATTATCAATTATTTATAGGAATCAAAATATGGATGCAAAACCAATCAATCCCTTAATGGCACACTTTAGACAACCAGCAATTTACTTTAATTTACCCAGTCAAGGACAATTCTGGACTTCAGGATTAGAAATGCCAGAATCTGGAGATCTGCCAATTTATCCAATGACTGCTCGAGATGAGATAACTCTCAAAACTCCTGATGCATTGTTAAATGGGCAGGGTGTAGTTGATGTTATCCATAGTTGTTGCCCAAACATTACTGATGCCTGGCAAATGCCCAGTATTGATGTTGATGCTACCTTGATAGCGATTAGAATCGCCAGTTACGGTAATAAAATGGACTTTGATAGTAAATGCCCACATTGCTCAGAGGAAAACAGATTTGAAGCTGACTTGGGTGCTTTGTTGGCCAAAGTGGTCACCCCGGACTATACCAAGAAGATTTCTGTTCAAAATTTAAGAATCAAGTTACAGCCACAAAAATATTTTTCAGTAAATGCCACTAACAAAATAAGTTATCAAGAACAAAGAGTTTTAAGTACTCTGAGCGATGAAGCTCTAACAGAAGAAGTCAGACTAGAAGAGTACAAAAAACACATGACAAGGTTAATAGAATTACAAACAAAAACATTGTCGGATAGCACAGAATATATCGAAATAGTTGAGTCAAACACAATTGTAAATGATGCCAACCATATCTATGAATTTTATCAAAATTGCGACGCCGAAGTCTGTAAGGCGGTCAGAATAAGACTAGAAGAAATAGGCAAAGAAGGAAGTATTCCGCCATTGGACACAGAATGCCAAAGTTGTGCTCAACCTTATTCAGTTCCTTTGATTTTTGATTATGCAAATTTTTTCGCCGCAGGCTCTTGACGCTAAATGAAGACGCTATTTTAAAATTAGTAGATGACTACGAGCGTCAGTCTAGAGCCATAAAAGACGAAATTTTAAGATTTTGTTGGTACATGCGAGGAGGTATAACTTATTCAGATGCTATACTTTTTAGCGAACAAGAACGACAAATCATTTCAGATATTATTAAAGACAATTTAGAAACCGCTAAAAAAAGCGGAATGCCTTTCTTCTAAGACTAACTTCGTTAGTCTATTGATTTCGCTTGCGCTCATCAATCTGTTTTTAGATTTCATCTAGATTAATTGGTCACTCTTTGCCCAGGACGGGCAAAAAAAATGACTTCATCTGAGTAGCATAGTCACTAGCGTTAGAGCATTACAGAGGCGGTTGTCCGGTACCTCGAGCTCCGTTCTTGTACAACGGCGGTTTGTACAATATACGCTAGCATACGTACAAACGTGCATGATCGCTCATGCGTCTTTTTAGCCATGTTAATCCTGTTCAAACAACTAAATCGCGGCATTTGCGATCTTCATCCTTGCGGGTAGTAGTTGAGTGCTCGTTGCAGCGGCGAGTCTTCCGTCCCTGTGTATATTTCAACCAGGTGTAGAGCACACGATATTAGCCTGTGCCAGCTTAACTGCTTAATTTGTTTTTGATGTGAGAGCCATGGACACGGACTTGTATGTGTCCGTTATAATAATCATCTGATTCTAAGACTTGGTGTCGGAATTGTTCTCTTGCTTCAATATATGAACATTCTGCTTTTGATTTACAGTAATAAAGTATTTGTCTAGTAAAATTTTCTGGGCCTAGTGTGTGTATGTCTTTTTTGAGTTCGTCGTTTGAGCCATAATACTCTTGCCAATCGCTGTCTATTTTGCTTCTGATCTTTTTTTTCCGTTTGTTGCCGTTTTTAAGTTTTACTGTTTTTACTGTAGTTTTTGAAAATTTGGCTAGTTTTTTTCCTATGTATTTGCGCCCAGATACAGTATTTGTTATCAAATACACAAATCCTACACAATCCTCAGGAAGTGATTCCACAATAGTGGATTCGAATAGCCATGACATACAGCTATAATTATCTCAATTATGTATTTTAAATTTATTTTGTTGTTTCAAATGCCATCTTATAAAATCTACATCTAAAACATCAATCGTTACAAGCTCGTTTTTCCCCCAAAAAGTATTTTTATTACTACAAATTGAAAAAAGTAAATTTTGATTAACTTCAATAAAACCAATTTTTAAACTTTTAAGTATAATATATTTGTCCGCAATAATTTGTCCCTCGGAATCTAACCGAGTGTCATGATTAGGATCTTTTCCAGATATTTTGAATTTCAATTGTGTTGGCAAGTCAATGAAAGTAGTAAGTATCAATTGATTGTCTAGTACATTAGAATATTCCTGTAACAACACGTTGTCAGAAAATACTTGCATGTTCATTGTGCCATTACAATGACCAAAGATAAATTCGCAGTCTAATCTAGTATTCATCGGTATGCATCACTAATGAAGCAGATTCTTGATTGTCCAAAACAGGATAACCTAAATTCTTAACTAAACTATGTAATTCTTGAAAATAATCTAATCTTTGCTTGGTTGATATTTTAAGATTTTGATTTATCCAAACACTAGGATAAGGTCCTTGTTTGATATTATATTGCATTGATTTTCTAGCCAATTCAGTACCTGGAAGTATGCTAGCGATGCTGAGATTTACATATTTGATATTTTTTATAAATTTTGTACGATCTCTAAACCATTGTTTGGTATATTCATAATCTTCTAACGTTTCATGAGGATAAGCTACAATTAAAAGCAAAGCAATGGTATATCCATACTTTTGACTACATTCTAAATGATAATCCAAATCATCATTACTATATGGCTTACCCATATTTTTTCTTACTTCGGCAATCACACTTTCTATGCCTACCCAAATACATCCTTTACTTTTGCCTAATAATTCCATAAACTCTAAATTATGATTGTTCATACTGCGGATAATAAAATATCCACCCCAAGTTATTGGAATATCATTTTTATCATTATATTCACTAATCAGTGCAATTAATTTTTTAAATTCTTTCATGTTGCCATTAACCAAACTGCTTCTAAATTGAAAATTGTATATCTTGTATTTTTCAATTTGATACAACATTTCAGAAAAGATAGAGTCAGCAGTTCTGTATTGATATTTGTCCCAGAATTCAATTATATCGCAGAATTCGCAGTTTTTTACACATCCTTTACTATCAATAATAGGAATGTCTGGATTTTTATATAATGAAAAATCATAATCTGAATAATCTGGAATAGGAATTTGACTCAGATCAACTCGATTCCACGATAAGTTGTTTATTCCGGGATAGTCACGATTGCCTTTCAAATACTCAGGAAAGCTCAATTCTCCATCGCCGTGTATGATATCATCAACCAATTGCAACTGTTTGATAGAATTATAAAAATCATAATTGGAATCAGCAGCGAAATTTTTTATTCCTGGCCCACCAATTACAATTTTGGCATCAGGACAGATTTGTCTAAGTTTAGCACATATCCATCTGGTAGCTATTTGACCAAGGAATGTTAAAAGACTTAGAGCAATAATTTTAGGTTTATAGAATTGTATTCGATTAGCACAGTAATTGACAATACTAGTTAAATCATCAACGATGTCATTATGAATTTCTTGGGTTAGAAAAAAATTTAAGATTATATCTTTATTAGGATTGTGTTCAATTAAGTTTAAAACTTCAATGTTTAGATCTAATGCAACACTATCGAACCCGTGTTGAGCGGCAATGGCCTTGAGATATCCGGGTGCCATTAACATCTCTGTGGTATCAACATAGGGTACAGCAGCAATTACTATGCTCATACTATGAATTATAATATTTCAACATCTGTATTATAGCTGGTAAATCCATTTTCTTTAATTACAGTTAGGACATTATTTACACGACCAGCCAATTCATCTTTATGAGATACTAGCCATACACTGCGATTTCCTTCTCTACTCATTTTCTTTAGAATAGCTAAACTGTTTTCTACACCTGAACTGTCCATCCCAGTGTCAATAACTTCGTCAATGAATAACAAATTAATAGGTTGATATAAACTTTCCCAAACATCTCTAAATGCCCAACTCAAACTTAGAATTAATCTGTTACGCTCACCTCTACTTAAATTGTCAAAATCAAGTTCTCGACCCAGTTCCTCAATACTCACAGTCAAATCATTCAAAAACTTAACTGTATGTGGAAGCCCAATACGATCTAAATATTGGCTCAATCTTGCGTTTAGATAACTTAAGTTTTGATCAATAATACGCTTACGTATAAAGCTATCTTTATTTGTTAAAAGTTTAAGCAAAAACTCTTGATGCTCGCGAACATTAGCAAGTTCGTTTATTAAATCATAATTTATTGTTTCAAGTGCTTGTGTTTCCATTTCACGAATCTGATCGGCATATGGATCCAATTCTGAACTCTTAGATTCTAATTGTTGGAGCAAATTAGCTACAGTGTTTCTATGATTGATAGCATCCTCTTTGTTGCCGTAAAACACTTGCGGCGGTCTATCCGGATTACCAATTGAAACTAGAGCCTCGATGTGAGTTTGTAATTGTTCGTCGTTGGCAAGATATTGCAAACTAGTTTCTTTCAGCGTACTGCGTTTTTCCTGTAACACTTGTTCATGCTTGTCGTCGTGTATTGCCTGACCGCAAGCATAACACTCATGCTTTTCTAATTTTTCAATTTCTAATTTTAACTTATCCAACTGTTTCAATAGTTTAACTTGCTCAGTTTCGCAAGCAATTTTCCAGCGAGATATTTCTTTATGTTTGTTTGTCTTGGTATTATACTCGTCCAGTAAATCGTGATTAGCAAGTTCTTGATCAATGTCCAAATCTCCTACAACCTCTAAAGCCTTTTTGAGTTCTACAATTTCGTTAGCTTGTTTAGTGGTCCATAATGTTTGCCTACGACGTGTGGCTTCAATTTGTTCTTGAATACGTGCATTGGCATCTGTGACTGCTTTTATACGATATTCTTCTTG
>Ga0315901_10009569_pt1 | contig 11138 bp, 10 predicted proteins | sample LakEriMetagenome_10_FD_203761 | JGI IMG/M metagenome (GOLD analysis project Ga0315901, IMG submission 203761) | Freshwater fungal communities from buoy surface, Lake Erie, Ohio, United States - Buoy 2 MA116 | ecosystem: Environmental > Aquatic > Freshwater > Lake | place: USA: Lake Erie, Ohio...
GCATGGCACGCGGGAAGGCATGCCACCCGGAGTCCCCCGGCTTCCGCCGGGGGCTTTTTGTGGGAACTCCAGGCCCGGAGGGCCGGGTCGACTGTGAGCGGGCGGCGGCCCGCCAAGCGAACTGCGGCACGATGCCGCAGGTTCGCGTCCAAAACTCGGCCTGTCCATGCCCCCGCGCTCACGGGTGCGGCAGCCAACTCGGCCACCAACCGGGCCGCCGCGGGGCGGCGACGGCGCCGCCCGTGCAGCTCACGGGAGCCCCATGAGCGCACCCGCGGCACACCCAGGCGACCTGCCGCTCGATCGTCGGCTGCTCCTCATCCTTTTTTTCCACGACGAGCTTCTTCCGCTGGCGAACCCAGGCGTCGTGGCACTCTGCCTCACAGCCGGTGCAGCCGGCGGCTCGACGATGTCCGCCCCAGGGCCAGGGCGGGCCGCCGCAGCACGGCACGCAGAGCGGATCACACTTCGCCTCGTACTCGGTATTCGGGATCTTCTTGGTGCCCGGCTTGCAGACGCACACCGCCACGAGGCCGCAGGTGGCACCGCAGTGCATGCAGGCGGGCCGCTCCTTATCCGACTTCTCAGTCCCCTTCTCAGTCCCCTTCTCAGTCCCCTTCTCAGTCCCCTTCTCAGTCCCCTTCTCAGTCCCCTTCTCAGTCCCCTTCTCAGTCCCCTTCTCGGCACCCTTCTCGGCACCCTTGCCGGCCGGTTTCTCCGCCGCCGCCTTGCCCCGCAGGGCGACCGTCTTCGCAGCCGCCGCGTCGCTGTCCGCACCGCCGCCCGCCGCCGGGGCATGGAGCCCGGCCAGGCCCACCGCGGCGGCCAGGATGACCAGCGGCAACGTGCGGCGTGCGTAAACCATGGCTGATGGCCGGGGTGGCCCTCCGTGCGGTCGGGTCAGAAATCGAAGTCGATGCGGATGCCGTAGGCGTCGGTGAGGCTGTTGCCGCGGCGCTCGTCCTCGAGGAAGGCGCGGATGTAGTTGAACTTCCACCGCGTGTAGGGATTCAGGTACCAGTTCAGGCCCACCGTGAAGTCAGTCAGGTTGTTGCCACGGATGTTGGCGTCGTTGAGGACGATGGTCGAGAACCGGGCGGCGATCTCCCAGGCCCCGAGACCGGTCTGCACGCCCTGCGACTTCGTGCGGACGCGGAAGAAATCCTCGAAAGGCTCGACCCGCTTGTGGATGCCCTGCTTGCGGTCGTAGGGGCGATGCTCACCGGTGAGGAAATAGCTGATCTGGGCCATGTAGCCGTTGAAGAACAGCGGCGGCCCGCCGATCTGGTCGACGAAGGCGAAGGCATATTCCGACTGCAGGGACAGCGGGCCGAGAATGAGGGCGAACTCGGGGTCGAAGAGCTGGAAGTCCCGGGCGGGAATATTGCCCGTGTCGACGAAGATCGGGGCGAAGGGTCCCGGGGCGCCGTTCATGTAGTTGCTGGGCGAGGGCAGCCCCACCGGCCCGAGCACCGAGGCCGGCTGCTGCTTGCGGATTTCCGGCGTATTGCGGAAGCGGACCTGGTTCTGCGCGGTGACCCGATAGCTGTAGCCCGCCCCGAGGTGCATGTAGAACCGACCGTCGCTCGGCTCGTCCCACCAGGGCAGCCAGGTGCCCCGCATCGTCAGCGCCTGCCCGCTGTCGAAGGAGTCGTTGCCGGTGTTGTCGCTGTTGGTGCGAAACGTGCCGATCGCCCAGGTCGCCAGTTCGTTCTCGCTGTTGCCGTAGGCCATGACCCCCATGTTCCGGGCGGGGGCGAAGGTGTCGACGAGCGACCGCTCCATGAACGTGTTGTTGCGGTTCTGCGTGACCCGCTCCAGCGAGAAGGGCTCGAAGTAGTGGCCGGCGCGAATGTTCTGCAGCCACGGCAGCTGCTTCCACTCCAGGTAGTTGTCGAGGTAACTGGGCTGGTTGGCGAGCGCGAAATCGACGCCCAGCGAGTATTCGAGGACCTCGAAGCTCGTGCCGCGGGCCCCGATTCGGAGGCGGCGGAACTGGGCGCCGTCCTGCAGGTCGCCGACGCTCTCCCGGCTGACGGGGCCCTGGCCGAAGTACACCTGATCGGCCTGCATCTGGCCCGAGATCACGAGCGACGGCTTCTTGGCGTCATCGGCCTTCTTCTTGTCGGCGGCGGAGACGAGTTTGCCGAGCCCCTTTTCGACGGCCGCCAGCCGGTCCTCCGGCGTCTTGGCGGCCTTGCCCTTCTCCTTCCGCTTTCCTTTGTCGGCCGGCGCCGCGGCGGCAGACGCCTGCCGCGCGGCCTGCAGTTCGTCTATTTGCCGTTGCAGACGTTCCAACTCGCCGGCCACGCCCGGCGGCAGGTCGGGCCGCGGGGCGGGGAGCTCGACCACCGCCGCCGGCTCGGCGACGGCCAAGAGCGGAGCGTCGGCCGAGAATTGCAGGCCGTCATCCGCAGCTCCGGCGCGGTCAGCCCCGCTGCCGGCGCCGCTGCATGCCGCCACGAGCAGGATCGCGGCAGCCCGGAAACACGATCGCACCACGGGGTTGTCCCCTTCGCTGTCGGTCGTCCTCCGGTGGTCCGGTCAGACATCGCCGTTCGCTGTCACGCCATCCCGTCGTCGGGCAGGCGGGTGTCGCCACCACCCCTACAATCGGCACGTGCGACACAATCATGCAGTCCGCCCCCCGCTTTCCGGTCGACGCACGTTCCGCATCTTGCCGCGGTCGCGCAAAGAGCCGGGCCGCGATGCCTGGTGGCATCGCGGCCCGGTGCAGAACGCTGGGGAATCCCCGTCTCGCCAGGGCCGCATGACCCCGGCTGACCGGCTTCAGTAATTGCCCTTGGCTCCCGTGATCACCTCGCCGCCGGCACGGGTCACGAGGGAGGCGAAGAGCCGGATCGAGATGTCCGACGTCAGCAGTTTCACGCTGGCGTCGCCGAACGCGACGTTCGCCCCCGCCGGGTGGAAGGCGTACACCTCGCCGCCGCCGTCGGTCCCGTAGTAGCCGGACTGGAACGGAGCCGTCTCGACGCTCTCTCCGTTGGTGGCGTTGATGACCCTCGTCGGCGACGACCGAAACGTCGCGCCGTTCGCCGACGATCCGTCGATCGACAGATCCGATGCCGGACGTACCCAGCCGCCGGCGTTCACCCGCCGGGTCGGGAATTGTCCGGACGGATCGTCGGCCCGCGACCGGCCGCGGTAGACGATCGGCCGACCGGCACTCTCCGCGAGCAGGACCGTGTTCGACAGCCCGTCGACGGCATCCTTCAGGCTCGGCTTGAAGCCGTCGCCGTAGTCCTTGCTCATCAGGCCGTCACCCCGGCTCGCGACCGTGTTGCCGGCGTTCGTCGGCGCGGTGGAAGCCGCCACGTCGGCGAGGTTGTCGTTCGGCGTGGCCGGGGTGGGATTCTGCAGGGCCGCGTCGACGTACACCGTCGGCGAGTAGTCGGTCGGGGCGCAGAACAAGCCGTTCGTGGAGAAACCGGTGCCGGCCGCGTTGACGACGGCCCGCGTCGCGGTCGTCGGAAACGGGAACGGCTGGGTGTTCGTCTGCGGATCGGCGTCGTAGTGACTCTCGGGGCTGGGCGCCGAACCGCACTCGACCGACTTGATCCGCGTATGGGCCAGGACGGAGTTGGGGATCGTGAAACCGGCGGCCGTGTTGGCCGTCCCCGACCCCCAGTTCGACGCCAGGTCGAACTTGTCATACAGGGCCTGCTGTTCGATGTAGGGCAGGATCCGGGTGATCCACGAAATCCGCACCGTGCCCGGCCGGGCGCTGTTCGGCAGGGTGCCCTGCGTGGCATCGGCGAAGTTGTGGACCGCGAGCGCAAGCTGCCGGATGTTGTTGCTGCACGCACTGCGTCGTGCCGACTCGCGGGCGGTCTGCACGGCCGGCAGCAGCAGGCCGATGAGCGTGCCGATGATCGCGATCACGACCAGCAGCTCGACGAGCGTGAAGGCCGGTCGGCCGCGGGCGGAAGAACGGGCGCGAAATCGAAGCATGATCTTTCTCTCCTCGGGATGGAAGTCAAAAACGACGAACACGAATGACGGACGAGTGCTCTGGAGCACGGCGGGGCGTCGGCTAGCGACGCACCAAAAGCTGCAGTCCCGTGAGGTTCTCCGTGACGAGAACACGCAACGGGGTGGTGCCAGGATCGCGGTAGGGTGCCGGCACGAGGGCGGTCTTGCCGGCGCCGGCCCCATCGACGACGACGGCATACAGGCCGGCCGGCAGTGGCCGGTCGGCTTCGATCCGGAAGCTTCCGTCGGCGGCCGTCGTGAGCGACACCGGCTCGTGGGCCGCACCGCTGGCGCGATGGAAGGAGATCGTGGCGTTATGCAGCGGGGTCTTTCCGAGGAGCACGCGGCCGGCGACGGTGTGGCTGGTCGCCCCGCGTCCTGCCAGGGTGAGCAGCGCGACGCCCAGCACCAGCGCCACGAAGCCCAGCACGCCCGCCCGCAGCAGCCACTGCGGGGACCCAAACCGATTGCCCGAGGGTGCGACCGCCGCCGCTCCGCCCCGCACCGCCGCCTGCCGACTCGGCGGCGGCAGCCGGCCCTCGCGCTTGCGGAGGCGGCGGTCGAGAACGTGCTGCAGGGCCTCGTCGGCCGCCGCAGACGTGGTCGTCGCGGCGGCCGTCGCCCGGCGTCGCAACGACACGCGCTGGCGACCGTCATCGGACATAGCAAAGGCGGCAGAGGACATGTCGAGGGCTCCTGTCGAGCCGTCGCGTGCCTCCGGTGCCTCCGGTCAGTCGCGTCGGGGTGTCGGGGTGTTCGTGACTCGGGGCTGGGGCTTACTTTCCGAAACGGGTCTTCTCGGTCCGCTCGATCTGCACGACGACGCCGTCCTGAACGATCGCGAGCACGGAGCCATACTTCAGGCCGTGCAGCGCGTCGCCGATCCGGCGGAGCGCCGCGTCGGCGCGGCCCGTCCGGGGATCGCCGTCGTGGGGATCGCTTCGCTGTGTCGGTTCTCGGTCCTGCGGGTTCATGACGGTGACCGCCCTCCGTGACTGGTCGATCAGATGACGTATTCGGGGCCCGGGAGGAACACGCGGGCCTTCCGTGGCGTGATTGCCACGTGTGCCCCGGGCACGAGAGCAAGCTGCAAACCCCGTGCCACTTCCGTCGGGACATCGACCTGAAGTTCGGCGTCCGAGCCGTGGGGCCGGCATGACACGCGTGTGATCGCACCGTTTCGCGACACCCGCAGCACGCTCGCGGGCAGGCTGGAGGCTGCCCGGCCGTTTCCAGTCACGGCCTGCCCGTTGCCGGGCAAGGGGGAGATTTCCAGTTCATGGGGTCGCAGGTAGACGCGGGCGTCGCGGGCCTGGGCGTGCGGATAGTCGGGATAGTCGATGGGGATCCCGTGCCAGAATGCCCGGCCGTTCTCGACGCGGCCGTGGAACACGTTCACATTGCCGAGGAAGTCCATCACGAACGGCGTCGCCGGCTGATCGAACACGGCGTCGGGCGTGCCCTGCTGCTCGATTTTTCCGTGGTTCATCACCACCACCTCGTCCGCCAGTTCGAAGGCCTCCTCCTGGTCGTGCGTCACGAACACGCTCGTCATGCCGATCTCGTCGTGGAGCCGCCGCAGCCACTGCCTGAGTTCCACCCGCACTTTGGCGTCGAGGGCTCCGAACGGTTCGTCGAGGAGGAGGATCTTGGGCCGGATGGCGAGGGCCCGGGCCAGGGCCACCCGCTGCCGCTGGCCGCCGGACAGCTGCGCCGGCTTGCGGCCGCCGAGCCCTTCGAGCCGCACCAGGTGCAGCAGTTCCTCGACCCGGGACCGCACGTCGGCGGTCGGCACCTTCCGCACCCGCAGGCCGAAGGCGATGTTCTCGAACACGCTCATGTGCCGGAACAGCGCGTAGTGCTGGAACACGAAGCCCACTTCCCGCTGCCGGGCGTGCCGCTCGGTGATGTCCTCGCCGTCCTCGACGATCACGCCCTCGTCGGCATGCTCGAGGCCGGCGATGATCCGCAGGAGCGTGGTCTTGCCCGAACCCGACGGGCCGAGCAGGGCGAGGAGCGTGCCGTCGGGCACGTCGAGCGACACGCGGTCGAGAGCCTTGAACGCGCCGAACGATTTCGAGATGTCGCGAACGTGGATGCTCATGGTCCCCTCCAAGGGCTGTGGTCAGGGCTGCAGGACGAAGATCAGGCCGGAGTCTCGGCGGTCGAGCGGGCGGCTTCCAGGTCGCGGGATTCCGCCTCCAGCCGCCGCTCGATCACGAACTTGGCGACGAGCGTGACGAGGGCCAGGCCCGCCAGCACGCTGGCCACGGCCATCGAGGCGGGCGTGCGGTATTCCTGAAACAGCTTCTCGACCCGGAGCGGCATCGTGTCGGTGGCCCCGGCGATGTGTCCGCTGACGACATACACGGCGCCGAACTCGCCCATCGCCCGGGCATTGGCCAGAACGATCCCGTGGAGCAGGGCCCAGCGGATGTTCGGCAGCGTGATCCGCCAAAACACCTGCCAGCCGCTCGCGCCCAGGCTCACCGCGGCCATCTCCTCTTCGGGCCCGATCGCCTCCATCACCGGGATCAGCTCGCGGACGACCAGGGGCAGGGTGACGAACGTGGTCGCCAGCACGAGACCCGGCCAGGAGAAGATGACCTTCCAGTCGAGCCAGGCGAGCGTGGGCCCCAACAGACCCTGGCGGCCGAAGATGAGCACGAGCGCGAGGCCGGCCACCACCGGCGACACGGAGAACGGCACGTCGAACAGCGAGATGAGGAGCGACCGGCCGGGAAAGCGGAAGCGGGCCACGAGCCACGCCGCCGCCACACCGAACACGGTGTTGATCGCCACGGCCACCGGCGCCACGGTGAGCGAGAGCCAGATCGCATGCCGCGTGTCGGGATCGTCGGCGAGGGCCGCCCACCAGGCGGCGAGGCCACCGGCGAAGGCCTCGTAAAACACGCTCACCAGCGGCACCACGATCAGCAGGCCCACGATCGCGACGGCGGCCACGACGAGGCCGGCGTTCACGGCCGGTGAGGCGAGGGTCGATGCGGTGCGGGGGGCGGGCATGCGCGGCGTCCTACTGGGCGTTGCGGGCGAGCCGCTGCTGGAGGGCGTTGACGACGATCAAGAGCGTGAGCGACATCGCGAGGAGCACGACCGCGATGGTCGTCGCCTCCGCATACGCAAACTCCTCCAGGCGGGCCACGATCAGCACCGGGGCGATCTCCGTCTTGAACGGCATGTTGCCGGAGATGAAAACGACGGATCCGTATTCGCCGAGGGCCCGGGCGAGCGAGAGGGCGAAGCCCGTCACCACGGCCGGCAGGATGCCGGGCAGGACGACCCGGAAGAATGTCTGGGCCCGCGAGGCACCGAGGATCCGCGCCGCCTCCTCGGTGTCACGGTCGAGGCTCTCGATCACCGGCTGCACGACGCGGATCGCGAACGGCAGGCTCACGAACACGAGCACGAGCACGATGCCGAGGTACGAATAGGCCCCCTGAATCCCCAGCGGCACGAGCCACTGCCCAAGCCAGCCCTTCTTCACGTAGAGCGCCGAATAGACGAGCCCGGCCACGGCCGTGGGCAGGGCGAGCGGCACGTCGACGAGCGCGTCGAGCAGTCGGCGGCCGGGAAACTCGATGCGGGCGAGCACCCAGGCCACCAGCAGGCCGAGCAACGCACTCACGGCGGCGGCGATCACGCTCGCCGAGAGGGAGACGGCGTAGGCCGCCCGCGAGCGGGGCGTCCAGGCCGCCTCGAGGAAGCCGGCGGGCCCCAACGACGCGGCTCGAAGGACGAGCACCACGAGCGGAAACGCGATCAGCGTCACGACGACGAGCGACGTGAGCGCGGCGCTCGCCCCGAAGCCGGGCAGGACGGCGGCCGGACGGCGGCGCGGCCGCGTGCCCCGTCGCCCCGGGGGGACGAGGCGTGCTGCAGCGGTCGCGGGCGTGGCGGGGGCTTCACTGTGCATGCGTGGCCGTGTCGCGCGACTGCATCAGCGGCCGGCCTTCGTATAGATGGCGTCGAACACGCCCCCCTCGCCGAAAAACTGTTTCGTGGCCGCCGGCCAGCCGCCGATGGTGTCGATCGTGAACGTCTCGACCGCGGGCCAGGCCTCCCCCGCCGCCGGCGGCGGGGGATTGTCGCCCCAGGGCCGGTAATGATGCTTGGCGATGATCGCCCGGCCGGCCGGCGAATAGAGGAATCCGAGGTACGCCTCCGCGGCGTGTCGCGTGCCCTTCTTGTCGACGTTCTTGTCGACCACCGCGATCGGCGGATCGACGCGAATCGACTTCTTCGGGTAGACGATCTCCAATTCGCCACCGGATTCGGCGACCTCCAGGTGGGCCTCGCTCTCGAACGTCAGATGCACGTCTCCCAGGCCCTTCTGGGAAAATGTCGCCGTGGCTGCCCGGGCGCCGGTGTCGAGCACGGGCGTGCGCTTGTAGAGCTCCGTCACGAAGGCCTTGGCATCCGCCTCCGAGCCGCCGCCGGTGACCACGGCGCCCCAGGCAGCGAGAAAACTGTACTTGCCGTTGCCGGAGGTCTTCGGATTGGGCGTGATGATCGAGACGTCGCCCTGCACGAGGTCGGTCCAGTCCTTGATCCCCTTCGGGTTGCCCTTGCGGACGACGAACACGACCACGGAGTGATAGGGCACGGACTGATTGTCATAGCGGTTTTGCCAGTCGGCCCGCACGAGCCCCGAACTCGCGACCGCCTCCACGTCGGGCCAGACGGCGAGCGTCACCACGTCCGCTTCGAGGCCGTCGATCACGGCCCGGGCCTGACTGCCCGATGCGGCATGCGATTGCTTGATCGCCACCTGGCGGCCGTGCTCCGCCTCGTACTGTTTCACGAACGCGGCATTGATGTCCCGGTAGAGTTCGCGGGTCGGGTCATACGAGACGTTGAGGAGTTCAAGCGGCCCGCGGGCGGCCGCGGCACCCGCGTCCGCTGCCGGGCCGGCCGGGCGGCAGCCTGTGCTCCCGAAAGCGATCGCCGTCAGCGACACGGTCAAAAGCAACAATCCGCGGGCGTGCATCCGCATCTCCTTGCTGTGCTGGCAGACCCGTGCCCGGGCCTTGGCTCAACGGGCTGGCACGACGCCCCAACTGACCGCCAGCGGGACTCGGCGCTCGAAATCGCCCCAGTCACAGGTCGCAAGTTGCGTGCCGGACCGGTATTTGCATGCGGAGGCCGGTGCAGATACATCCAGGCCCCCAGATTCCCCGTGATATTTACACGCAAGGGATGTCCCGTGATATTTGATGGAAAAAAGCCCGTCGAATATGCTTGCTGCCCGTGAAATAAGACGGCCAATCATCAATCAAGGTGTTTGCGTGGAGCGTGCAGCTCGTGATTTGTTGTCGGCGGTCTGGCGGGAAGCCTGCCGGCACATCGAACTCGAGCAGTCGATGCAGGCGATCACGGCGGCCGTTTCGTCGGCCCTGCCTCTCCGCGGCGTGCTCGTGCTCCGTGGCGATGCCGGCAGTCGCACGGTTGAGACGATTGCGGTGGGCGTTGCCCACGATGGCTTCCGCGTGGCACCGCGCACGGCGGAACTGCCTGCTGACGCGTGGCGGAAGTTTCTCCGCTGGCTCAAAGACGGCGAGACACTGCAGTTCGCCGCGACCGACGACCACGCATGGCTGCGGGCGGCCATGCCGGCCGGCGTCGTGGGCGACGTGCTCGCTGGACCGCTTCGTGCCGCGGGCGGGGCGACGGGAATGCTGGTGGTGGTGGCCCAGCCGGGCATGGGCTTTACCGCCAGCCATCGCGCCACCTTCGGCCAACTGCTGGAGCCGCTCACGGTCGCCGTCGAGAACGACGGCCGGTTCCACGAACTGAAGTCGTTGCGCGAGGCGGCGGAGGCCGACCGGCAGACACTCCTCACCCGTCTCGGCAAGCAGGGCGTGAACGAGGAAGTCGTCGGCGGCCAGACCGGGCTGCGGCACGTGATGGAGCGCGTGGAACTCGTCGCCCGGTCCGACGTGCCGGTGCTCATCCTCGGCGAGACGGGCACGGGCAAGGAAGTGGTGTCACGGGCGATTCACACGCGGTCCAAACGGGCCGACGGCCCCTTCATTCGCGTCAATTGCGGCGCCATTCCGCCGGAACTCGTCGATTCGCAGTTGTTTGGCCACGAAAAGGGGAGCTTCACCGGCGCCGCGGAGCAGCACCAAGGCTGGTTCGAGCGGGCCGACCGCGGGACGCTCTTCCTCGACGAGATCGGCGAGTTGCCGCTTCCCGCCCAGGTCCGGCTGCTGCGGGTGCTTCAGGATCACCAGATCGAGCGGGTCGGCGGCAAGGTGCCGCTCCACGTGGACGTGCGGATCGTGGCCGCCACCCATCGCGACCTCGGTGCGATGGTCCAGCAGAAGACGTTTCGCGAGGACCTCTGGTATCGCATCAACATCTTTCCGATCCTGCTGCCCACGCTCCGGGAGCGGCTCGAGGACATCCCTGCGCTCGTGCGGCACTTCGCCCAGCGGGCCGCGGCCCGATTCGGGCTGCCAGCGGTCGAGCCGTCCGCGGCCGACCTCGAACTTCTCGCCGGCTACGACTGGCCGGGCAACATCCGCGAGCTCGGAGCCGTCATCGACCGGGCTGCAATTCTCGGGGGCGGCCGACGGCTCGACGTCGCGACGGCGCTCGGCCTGGGGCGACAGGCCCAGCCGGTTCCGCGGATGCCGCTATCCGACGCCACGCTCTACGAGGTGGTGCCGGAGGAACCGGCGGCCCAGCACGCCGCACCGCCGGCGGCCGCGGGCGATATCGTGCCCCTCGCACAGGCGATGCAGCAGCACATCGAACGGGCGCTGACCGCCACCCGCGGCCGCATCGAGGGCCGCCGCGGCGCCGCCGCCCTGCTCGACATCAATCCACACACCCTGCGGGCCCGGATGCGGAAACTCGGCATCGACCCGAACCGGTTTCGGGACGAGCCGCCATGACCGCCGCGCCGGAGACTACGACCGCCACCGCCCCGACCCCGACGATCGCGGCCACGTGGCCGACGTGGCTGCTCATCGGCGCCACGGGGTTCGGCGGGCCAGCCGGCCAGGCGGCCTTGCTGCACCGCGAACTCGTCGAGCGCAGGAAGTGGCTCACGGAGGACGAGTATCTCGCCGCGCTTCGGGTCTGCATGCTCCTTCCGGGACCGGAGGCCCAGCAACTGG
>Ga0315901_10009571_pt1 | contig 11137 bp, 9 predicted proteins | sample LakEriMetagenome_10_FD_203761 | JGI IMG/M metagenome (GOLD analysis project Ga0315901, IMG submission 203761) | Freshwater fungal communities from buoy surface, Lake Erie, Ohio, United States - Buoy 2 MA116 | ecosystem: Environmental > Aquatic > Freshwater > Lake | place: USA: Lake Erie, Ohio...
ATCGACGCAACTGAGGATGAGGCCTTTGGAGTGCACTTTGCCTTCTTCGGTCCAACATCTCATACCAACCGAGTACGAATTCTCGAAGCGCGTAGACGGCGTCTTCGGGAGAAGGCCGATCTCCTTCGCCACGAGCTTGAGCGCTCGCCGATTGGTCTCGATAAATATTTCATTGAGTGGCGCCGTCACTCACTTGATTCAGCTGAACGAGAGATCGTTTGGCTTGATGAAATGATCAAAGCAGAGAGGAAATCCCAGTGAGCAAGATTCGAGTAGCAATTGTTGGTGTGGGTAACTGCGCCAATTCACTTGTACAAGGCGTCACCTACTACAAAGATGCTGCGATAGATCAGGAGATTCCAGGTCTTATGCATGCAGTCATCGGTGGCTATCACATCCGCGATATTGAATTTGTCGCCGCATACGATGTAGATGCCAAGAAGGTAGGACTCGATCTTGCTGATGCAATGTGGGCTAGCGAGAACAACACCATAAAATTCTGCAACGTTGCCAAGACTGGCGTCACCGTCGAGCGCGGCACAACTCTTGATGGCTTAGGGCGCTACTACAAAGAGACGATCAAAGAATCCGATGCTAAACCAGTTGACATCGTTGCCTCTCTAAAGGAGAAGAAAGTGGATGTGCTCATCTGCTATCTCCCTGTTGGCTCTGAGGATGCGACTCGTTTTTACGCACAAGCGGCGATTGATGCCCACTGTGCTTTTGTTAATGCGCTTCCAGTCTTCATTGCATCGGATCCAACGTGGGCAAAGAAGTTCTCTGACGCAAAGGTGCCGATTGTTGGAGATGACATCAAGAGCCAGGTAGGTGCGACTATTACGCACCGAATTTTGGCTAAGTTGTTCCAAGATCGTGGTGTACATCTTGACCGCACCCTCCAACTCAATGTTGGCGGAAATATGGATTTTAAAAATATGCTCGAGCGTGATCGCTTAGAGTCAAAGAAGATTTCAAAGACTCAGTCGGTGACTTCGCAACTAGATCACGATATGGGCGAAGGAAATGTTCACATTGGCCCTTCAGATTATGTCTCATGGCTCGATGATCGAAAGTGGGCATACGTTCGCCTCGAGGGTCGCGCCTTTGGCGATGTCCCACTCAACCTCGAATACAAATTAGAGGTATGGGATTCACCAAACTCAGCAGGAGTAATCATCGACGCGCTCCGTTGCGCGAAGATTGGTCTTGACCGAGGTATTGGTGGACCTCTGCTCTCACCTTCGAGCTACTTTATGAAGTCACCGCCAGAGCAATACTCTGACGAGACCGCTCGAAATCGAACTGAAGAATTTATCGCGGGCTCGATCGAGAGATAGTAGAGAGTTAATCTTTATGGGTGCTCAAGAAGTAATGGACATTATTGTTACAAAAGATCAGGGCGTACTTTCACTTGGTTTAAATAGGCCAACGAAGAAGAATGCGATTACTCGACAGATGTACTCCATTCTCGCCCACGAAATTTCATCAGCTAATTCTGATGATGAAATTGGCGCAGTCCTGATCTACGGTGAAGGTAATGACTTCACATCAGGCAACGATGTCAATGATTTCTTAGAGCACCCGCCAACTGGGAACGATTCACCAGTCTGGCACTTTCTCACTGCAATCCGCGATTTCACCAAACCGTTAGTTGCCGCAGTTAGTGGACGTGCAGTAGGAGTTGGTACCACGATGCTCTTCCATTGCGATTACGTTATCGCTGGCGAAGGGTCAAAATTCTCGATGCCATTTGTTAATCTTGGATTAGTTCCAGAGGCTGGCTCCTCATACCTGCTCCCGTTAATTGCTGGACATCATCGAGCTGCCGAACTCTTTATGTTTGGTGAAGCTTGCTCTGCGCAACGTGGTTACGAAGTTGGCTTCATCAATGAAGTCGTCTCCGATGAAGAGCTGGCAATCCGTGCTGGTGAGCGCGCTAAGCAATTGGCAGATCAACCTCGCACCGCGATGAAAGAGACGAAACGTTTACTGCGCCAGTCTCATCAAAAGCATTTGGCGGCTGTGATGGAAGAAGAGGCGAAGTTATTTACGGCAGCGTTAGAAAGTGATGAAGCAAGAGAAGCATTTATGAATTTCTTGATGAAGAAAAGTAAGTGAGAGGTAGTACATCATGAGCACATTAGCCGGCAAGAAGATATTTATCACCGGAGGGTCTCGTGGAATTGGTTTAGCAATCGCTAAACGAGCAGCGCAAGATGGTGCGATGGTTGCTATCGCAGCTAAGACAACTGATCCGCATCCAAAGTTGCCCGGGACAATTTTTACTGCCGCAGAGGAGATTGAAGCCGCCGGCGGAAAGGCGCTACCGATTCAATGCGATCTCCGAGATGAAGCACAAATTGCAAGCGCAGTTGAGAAAGCTGTGGCGGAATTTGGCGGTTTAGATATTTTGATTAACAATGCATCGGCAATCAATTTGACGCCCACATTGCAAACTCCAGCAAAGCGATTCGATCTCATGTTCTCGGTCAATGTGCGAGCCACTTTCCTTACCTCTCAAGCGGCAATACCTGCGCTCAAGGAATCGGCAAAAGCAGGTCGCAACCCTCAAATATTAATGATGTCACCACCACTTTCGATGAAATCAAAGTGGTTTAAGAACCACTTGGCTTATACGATGGCGAAGTATGGAATGAGTATGTGTGTTTTGGGTTTGGCGGACGAGTTGAAGCGAGATGGAATTAGCGTTAACGCCCTCTGGCCGAGAACTGCGATTGACACAGCCGCACTTCAAATGATTCCAGGTATTGATACTGCAGCATGTAGAAAACCTGAAATCCTCGCCGATGCAGCACATGTGATTCTCGCCGGTTCGCCAAGAACAGGGGAGTTCCTCGTTGACGATGAAGTTCTTGCCAGTGCTGGCATCACTGATCTGGATAAGTATGCAGTCGTACCAGGGACAACAGATTTCTTGCTCGACTTCTTCCTCGATTAATCCTTTAGATGTAAATCAGTGTGAGTGTGCTCGGTCTCTTGGATTCCTGAGGGATAACGGATCTCATATTTTCGAGTCCGCCAGATGAGCACGCTGACCAACCAAGCCAAAAAAAAGCTAACGACGATAAAGTAGCCAAGATTTCCCAGGTCTAAATTATTAATGTATGCAAAGGGCTGATAGTCGCCAAGATTTGTGAGCGAGGCGAGTACGTGGATGATTTGAATTGTTCCGATAACAAGAGCAACAAAGATAGAGATGCCGGTCGTTGTTAAATTGTAATAAATCTTTCGCAGGGGCGAGGTGAAAGCCCAGGAATATGCCTTTGTCATAAAGATTCCATCAAGGGAATCCATCAGCGACATTCCTGCGGCAAAAATAATTGGTAACGCGATGATGGCAAGTGGCGGCAAACTTCCGCCAACGACTCCAACTGCGGCAGTTGCGGAGAGTGCCAACAAGGCGACTTCGGTTGCGGTATCAAATCCAAGGCCAAAGAGGACGCCAACGGGGTACAGCTGCCACGACTTATCAAAACCTTTCTTAAATTTTCCTCGAAAGATTCGACGCATAAGTCCACGTTCATTGAGTAGCTCTTCGAGGTGCTCATGGGAAAACTTGCCACTCTTTGCCGCTCGCCAGACTTTGATGATTCCTACCAAAATAACGAGATTCAAAATTCCAACGAGGTAAAGAAAGAACCCCGAAACTGAAGCTCCGATTATTCCGCCGGTTTCCGCAAAATCTTTTTGGAATTTAATTGCTTGTTTAGCGGCAACTGCCACGCCAATCGAAAGTCCAAGAACAATCGTGGAGTGGCCGAGTGAGAAGAAGAGCCCAACACCAAGAGGCTTCTTTCCCTTTGCGAGCATCAATCTCGTGGTGTCATCGATTGCGGAAATATGATCAGCATCAAATGCATGGCGAAGGCCAAAGGAGTAGGCGAGGGCGCCAGCTCCTGCATAGATCAGGGCGCCTTGGCCATTTACCAGATCGTGGTATGCGGGATTGGAGTTGTAGTAGATAAAGAGCCCCCAGCCAATGATGTGGAGGGCAACTACGGTCCCCAACACCCCAAAGAGGGCGGGAAGCTCAGAGCGTTCAAATTTGAGATGGTGGCGAAGGGAGCGGGAAGCCACAGGATTACTCACCTCTGAAGGTTATTGCAAACGATTTGCAACTACAACTCGACTCGCAGAAATCGGGTGCGATAACGTAAAGAGGTGCCCCGCAAGCCCTCATCAGATGGCGAGAGCTCACATCGCGCTCTCCATCTCCTCCCTTCTCGTTCGGACTTCTCAGGAATTAAAAACCATTGGCGCTCTGATTTACTCGCGGGCATCTCCGTGGGAGTTGTTGCGCTCCCTCTTGCCTTAGGTTTTGGAATTGCAACAGGTACTGGCGCTACTTCAGGAATTATTACTGCGATAGTCGCTGGATTTATCGCCGCTCTTTTTGGTGGATCGCGCTTTCAGGTGAGCGGACCAACTGGCGCGATGACTGTGGTTCTTGTGCCTATCGTTGAACGATATGGCATCTCAATTATTGCAATAGTCGGTTTGATTGCGGGGGCGCTCTCGGTTATCGCTGGATTGCTACGCGCTGGAAATATTTTTACTCGCATTCCCTGGTCAGTGTTAGAAGGGTTTACCGCAGGAATTGGAATAGTAATTGCGCTACAACAAGTTCCGCTCGCACTTGATATTGAAAAACCACATGGAGGCAACGCCTTTCTGGTGGCTTGGAAAAGTTTTGAGCAGATATCTGAATCTCAATTTCATGCACATGCGCTTTTTGTGGCCTGCCTTGCAGTAGCTACGATGCTCCTCGCTCCAAAATTTTTCCCTAAAGTGCCGGCAAGTATCGTGACCGTTCTTTTCTGCACATTCATTGCGGCAGCATTCCAACTTTCTGTTCTTGAAATCGGAGTACTGCCTCGAACTTTGCCTATACCTGCGCTGCCACATTTCCCCTCGGAGAGTTGGTCTGTAATTGCCACAAGCGCGCTAGCTATCTTTGCTTTAGGCGCAATCGAATCCGTCTTATCTGGAAAGGTTGCAGAGGGGCTTGCTCATACCCGTGATTTAGCAGGTGAAACGGTAGAAGTTTCTCCATCAAAAGTATTTGATAGTAACCGGGAATTATTTGGACAAGGTTTAGCAACGATGGCATCAGCAGTGATGGGTGGAATTCCCGCTACTGGCGCAATCGCAAGAACCGCTGTAAATGTTCGTTCAGGAGCTACATCGAGGCTTGCCTCAATGGCGCATGCGCTCTTTCTCTTATCATCCATCCTTCTCCTTGCGCCTCTTGTTTCACGAATCCCGGTTAGCGCGCTTGCAGGTATTTTGATAGTCACAGCGCTTCGGATGGTTAGACCGAGAATAGTTCTCGAAGCGCTGGTGACAACAAAGATCAATGCCTTCACCATGGTAGTTACAGCAATCAGCACTGTGGCGTTAGATCTGATTCGCGCGGTAATGATTGGGATTCTCATTCATCTTGCACTCTCGAAAACTCCCTGGGCTAACCGTTAGGCTGGCGATATGGAAAATTGGTCAGCAAATCCTCTGGAAGATTTAGGCCGCGCACTTAATTTCGGAAACCCACATGGTTCGCGTATTACTCGAGAGGAGCTCCTTGCTTTTCTCGGGAAAGCGCCATCACTTCCAGAAAATCTTGAAGTTCGACGCGAAGAAGAAGTGGAGTTCGAAGGGGTTCACATCACAACGCTTGCGTGGAATACAGGCTGGGGCAAAGAGACCAAGGCATTTCTACTCAAACCAGCGAATTCAACCGGTCCACTTCCAGGAATTTTATATCTTCATAGCCACGATGATCTAAAGGAATTTGGAAAAGAGAAGGTGGCACAGCGCTCTTCTCAACAGTTACCAGAGAGTGCGTTGTGGGTACGTCGTGACCATTATGGAAATCGCGCACCAGCCAACGAGTTGGCAAAACGTGGGTTTGCGGTATTGGTACATGATTGTTTTCCTTGGGGCTCACGAGGTTTCGCACTTAATGAAATACCGCCGAGAGTGAAAGAGATCCACGGCTCGGCCGAGAAATCTGAATTTGAAAATCTTTCGGTGATGTTTGAATCGCTCTCATTAAATAAGTACTTAAGTTTGTATGGTGCGACCATGGCCGGCATTCTCAATTTCGACGACCAAGTCGCTCTCGAGGTCGCAAAAACCTTGCCCGAGATAACCGGCCCTCTTTCAGTCATTGGCCTCTCAGGCGGTGGCTGCAGGGCGCTCTTTCTCCACGCAACTAATCCAGAGCTTCGAGCAGTGGTCTCAACAGGAGCAATGGCTACCTATTCATCGATGATTCATGAACACATCACGCCGCATTCGTGGATGTTCTTTCCTTTTAATTTGGCTAGCAGAGCTGAGTGGCCAGAGATTGCCATGATTTCCAAGACCCCATTATTTGTTCAGTATTGCGGCGATGATCAACTCTTTACTAAAGAGGGAATGGCCGACGCGCATAGCGCGCTTACCAAAAATGATGAAGGCGCAGGGCGCTATCGCGGAGAGTTCTATCCCGTACGCCATTCCTTTACTCTTCCGATGCAAGAGGATGCATTTGATTGGCTAGCGCAAAATGTCTAAGCAACGCCACGATCGTTATCTCGGTTGTAGCTCTGAATCACTGCCTCTAGCGCGCGAGCTGTACCAGCAGATGTCTGCCTTTCCCATTCTTGCTCCCCATGGCCATGTCAATCCCGCGCTACTTGCCGAGAACTTACCTTTTCCCGACCCTGTTGCGCTGTTGATTACTCCAGACCACTACATCACTCGGATGTTGGCAAGTCAGGGAGTTGGGTACGAGGAACTCGATATCCCAACTCAACCTGGGGGAGTTCAATTAGGTATTGACCCGGAAAATGTTTGGAAAATACTGGCTACAAATTGGAGAGCTTTTGCTGGCACGCCATCGCGAATCTGGTTTGAAGAGATACTCACTGAGATTTTCCATATTGAAATTCCGCTTAACTCAGAGAACGCGGAGAAAATTTATCACCAGGTTTCTAAAGTGCTGGCAGATAGCGAATTTCTGCCACAGAAACTTTTTGAAAAGTTTCGTATTGAAATTCTCGCAACTACGGATGGCACCAGCGATTTGCTCGTTCACCATAAAGCGCTGGCAAATACTGCGCTAGCTCAAAAAGTTATTCCTACTTTCCGACCTGACGACGTGAGCGATCCAGAACGACCAGATTGGCGCGGCGCAATTGCAAACCTTGAGAAATCAAGCAATATTTCCATCACATCATTTGTAGATTTGAGAGAGGCTCTGCGAGTTGCCCGCGATAAATTCATTGCTTGCGGCGCAAAGGCGACCGATCACGGCATGCCCACTGCCTTTTCTATCGAAATAAGTGAGCGCGAAAAAGAAGATTTATTTAAAAAAGCAAAATTAGAGCAATTGAGTCCACAAGAAGCAGAGATCTTCCGTGGCGTGATGTTGATGGAACACGCTCAGATGTCAGTTGATGATGGACTGGTGATGCAGCTTCATCCAGGGTCAGCACGAAACTATTCGTCAGCTATTTATAAAAAATATGGCCCAGACAGAGGTTTTGATATTCCGACAAAGGCAGAATTCACCAATAACCTGCGCGCACTTTTGGATAAATTTGGATTTGAAAAAAATTTCAAACTCGCACTCTTCACTCTCGATGAATCAACATATTCCAGAGAGCTTGCGCCAATTGCCGGTGCATTTCCATCGGTAAAACTCGGGCCCCCATGGTGGTTTCACGACAGCCTAAATGGCATTCGTCGCTGGCGTGATGCGACTGTAGAAACCGCCGGATATCTCAACACTGTTGGTTTCATCGACGACACGCGTGCCTTCTTATCTATTCCAGTTCGACATGATGTAGCTCGACGATGCGAAGCTGGATACCTTGCTGATTTAGTTCTCAACCACCGCGTTTCCGAAAATGAGGCTCGATTCTTAGCGGATCAGATTGCTTACCACTTGTCCAAGGACTTCTTTAATCTATGACAAGTTCGGCTTTGTTAAGCCCTTATCAACGTGATGGCAGAAGCGTTGGGGTGATTCACTTTGGTTTAGGCGCTTTTCATCGCGGACATCAGGCGGTCTATTTCGATGATGCACTTCGAAATGATCTTGGAGAGTGGGGTATTTACGGAATATCCCCACGGAGCAGTCAAGTAACCGACTTACTTCGCCAACAGAATTTCATTTACACAGTAAATGCGCGGGCAGGGAGCAAGCAAGACCCAAAAATTGTTAGTTCATTATTCGGTGGGTCGCTCTTTGATATTGAGAACTCAGAATTACGGAAGGCAGCAACCTCAGATCAGTTGAAAATAATCACTATCACAGTAACCGAGAAGGCTTACATATCAGGAACTGACCGTGATTCGATGCCCAATCGACTCTTGGATCTTCTGCTTTTGCGTTTTCAAGCTGAACTGCCGGCACCAACATTAATTTCATGCGATAACTTGCCGAGTAACGGAGCATTTCTGCGAGAAAAAATGTTTGAAAGTGCAGCTCTTCGGAATCTCGAGCCGTCATTTCAGGAGTGGTTGACCAACATGGCTACACCGAATTCAATGGTTGATCGAATAGTGCCAGCTATCACGCCAGAAGCAATTGAGAGATTTGCCAGCGAATTTGGATATCGTGATAATTCATTGGTATCTACCGAGCCGTACCGACAGTGGGTAGTAGCCCCACACTTGTCTCCCTATGATTTATCTCAATTAGATATTGAAATCTCAAGCGAAGTTGAACAATATGAACAATTAAAATTACGACTTTTTAATGGCGCTCACTCCACGACCGCCTACTTTAGTCAACTATCGAACATCGAATTTGTTTTCCAGGCGATGCAGTTACCGGCCTGGGAAGTCTTTGTCAGCCGACTGCAACAGCAGATTGGTAAATCATTCATTCCGCCTACAGGTATGAACGTAGATGATTACAGTGAATCCGCTCGAATTCGAATATCAAATAGCGCAGTTCTTCATCGGAGCGCACAGATAGCGATGGATGGTTCAGCGAAACTTCCACAACGTTTATTTAAAACCCTCAACCAACTAGCAAGAGAAAATTTACCTCGCGAGCGCGTTGCTTTCGCTATTGCGCTGTGGATCTCATATCTGCGAAGTGACCTCCCGGTGCTAGATCCTCTAGTGGATGAACTGGTGCCGCGGGCTAGAGTTAAAAATCCTGTGGCAGAAGTCATGCGCACGCCGGGGTTACGGGATGCAGTGGTTGAGTCAGAGTGGGAATTAGTGGAGAGCTTCGTTAGGGAACTTGAGGTAGAGAAGCCAATTGAAATAGCGAAGCGACTGTAAATTCTTTATAGCGTTGAACCGTAAAGTCGCGAGAGGTTAAATTCTCGGTGGCCTCCAACTTCAGCGGCAGGCAATTTTCCATTGGCGACAGCGATGATTTCATTAAAGATTCGCGCTCCAACTTCAACGACCGTTTCGGTTCCATCGGCAATTGTTCCAGCATTAAGGTCAATTAAGTCTGGCAGTGCGGTCGCCATCTCTGTATTTGTAGCAACTTTGATTGTCGGAATCACAGCTGAACCCGTTGGTGTGCCACGTCCTGTTGTGAATACGGTGATATTCACATCTGAAGCTGCAAACCCAGTGAGTTGTTCAATGTCATGGCCTGGCGTATCCATGAAATACAGCCCTGGTTCTGTAGGGATGTGGGCGTAATCGAGCACACCAGTGAACGGTGCATTTCCTGCTTTTTTAGCCGCACCCAATGATTTCTCTTCTAAGGTTGTTAAGCCACCCTCAATATTTCCACGGCTTGGTTGTGCGCCTCGGATATCAATTCCTTCATAAGAAATGGATTGTTCATATCTAGCGACTACATCAATGATGGCCTGACCAACCTCTGGCGTTTTCGCACGAGCAGCCAGGAGATGTTCGGCGCCAAGTATCTCCATCGTTTCAGCAAGAATTGAAGTGGAACCTAATTCGACTAAACGATCGCTGGCAACACCTAAAGCAGGATTAGCGGTAATACCTGAATATGCATCAGATCCACCGCATTCAAGCCCTAGGACCATCGCGCTCCATGGAGCTGGAATGCGTTTTTCTGAAGCGACAAGCGGGAAGACTTCAGAGACTGAACTGGCCACTTCGCTCTGTAAAGCGTCGAAACTTCCCGCCTCTTTCAAGGTTAGGTAAGCAATTGGCATCTCTCGATGCGCCCGCGCACGTTGCACAATTTCATTCTCCGCCTCAGTGCCAATACCCACAATGATCGTTGCGCCTACATTTGGGTTAACAGCAAAACCAGAGAAAACGCGACGGATTCGATCCCAATCGGCATCAACTTCACCGCTCCAATCGTGGGCGACAGCAGTGAGCACCGAGTTCGCTGGATGGTTCACTCGAACGTTCTCAACTAATTGATTCAAAGCGTTATGTAAGGGAAGTAGCAGGATGTAATTTCGAAAACCCCAGCGACCGTTGTTGCGCGGGAAACCCGTCAATTCAGTATTGGTAGCCATTTATACGCTCCGCACCATACGGGGCACGACGATATCGCCAACTTTTTTCGATTCAGATTTACTCTTTTCGCCATTGGCAACGTTAATTACCTTTTGAAGTAACTCTTGCGCATTTACTGAATGAAGCTCATCAAATTCAGAGGCGAGCGCTTGGTGAAGTGGTGATCGCTCGTTAGCAACAGTAATGACTGGAATTAGCGGCAGACCAGTTGGTGGTTGATTAGCATCGGGGAAAGAGAGGATTACATGACATTTTCTCCGGATGAGTTCGGCAAAATTTCGTGCAGATTCTCGTTGTGCGTTCGAAGCAAGAACCTTGTGCCCTGAATTTTCGGCCAAGAGTGTGAACTCATTTAGGAGAGAAGGATTAGGAAATCCTTCGACGCCAATAGTGAGCTGTTCCAAAGCTGTTCGCTGTGGAGTGCATGAATCAAGAAGTGCGCGCGCTGTAGCAATACTCGAATCGAGTGCACCAGCCATACCGGCGCTCTCTTGGATTACGACATATTCCGTCTCTGGATAATTTCTTGTGATGCTATCGGTGAGTTCGTTTCCTTGGATCGTCTCACAGCCCAATCCGAGCACGACCGTGGACTGGATATTTGGATGACCAGCGAGCGCTACAAAAAAATCATTTACTCCCGCTACATCAG
>Ga0315901_10009578_pt1 | contig 11135 bp, 12 predicted proteins | sample LakEriMetagenome_10_FD_203761 | JGI IMG/M metagenome (GOLD analysis project Ga0315901, IMG submission 203761) | Freshwater fungal communities from buoy surface, Lake Erie, Ohio, United States - Buoy 2 MA116 | ecosystem: Environmental > Aquatic > Freshwater > Lake | place: USA: Lake Erie, Ohio...
TCGCTGATCCTTCTGCTCCTGATGCGTTTGTTCAGGGAATTATGGAAGGAAAAGAGTGGGTTTGGGATGGAGGTGTTCTCCGCGAAAAACTCGCTGAAAATACTAAAAAAAGAATTAATACTTTAGTAAATCAGAGAAGATTGGAAGAACATAAAATTGAGTTATTCAATGAATTTTTAAATTCATTGTAATTATTTAATGTATGAAATTACTTCTGATGAAAATAATAAAATACATGAATTGCATCAAAAAATAGCAGAATTAATTGAAGATAAAGGTATTGATATTCGTATAAAAGAATTATACGGGAATGATACTACTTTGATAATAGATCCAAATATTATTAAAAATATTGTTCCTAGAGATCATTACATTCATAGATATTTTCACTGTAGTACATTTTATTATATTGAAAAATTATTAGAAATAAATCCATCTAAAATATTAGATGTTGGTTGTGGTTCAAATACATTTAAAAAATTTTATCCTATAATTTATGGAATTGATCCTTTAATTCAAGATGCAGATGAAAAAATTCAATTTAATGAGACTTTTATAAGAAATCATTTGAATGAATTTGAATGTGTAATGTCAATCTGCAGTCTACATCGTGATATTTCCTTTTTTTCTTTAGAACAAAGAATTTGCGATTTTTTAAAAATTGTAAGTCCTGGAGGAAGAGCATATATTGCACTTAACAGTTTTGTTTTATTATCAAATATTAGCAATGAATATTTTAAGTATTTTTACAATAATAATCTTTCAATAAAAATTAAAAATATTAGATCTATAGTCAATAAAATAATTAATCAAATAAATCAATACGAAAATATATTAGAATACAACAATTTAGTTGGTTATGGTGATAATCAATCATATTCTCACATAGATGGTGATATAAGAATATTAATTGAAAAAACTTAAAAATTTTTAATTTGATAAATAAATATAGATTAAATTCTTAAGGTTAATCGGAGAGTTCAAATGTCTCGTGGCAATCAATTACAAGAAATGGAAGCAGGCACTAAGCAATCCAGAACCGCTGTTAACGCTGGCGCTAAGGCGGGAGATGCAATGCAAAAATTAGCACCTGGAGCAGTTGCTGGTCAAACTGGTAGCTGGGAAGATCTTGGTGGTCCTACTCCAGAAAACTATCGCTCTGACGATAGTTCTGCAGAACTAAAAACACCAGGTAAAACCCTACAACAAGTAAAAAATGTTGTAAATAAGGGTGCAAAATCTGCTGATCCTATGAAGGGTCTGAATAAGAGCCAGGCAGTTAAAGAAGAAGAAGAATTGGAAGATCAAGATCTTGTTGAAGAAGAAATTGATGAAGAAGAGATTGATTCTGAAGAAGTAGAAATTGAAGAAGAAATCGTATCTGAAGCATCTAAAGAAGATGATGAAGAAGATGAGGATGAAGAAGATGAGGATGAAGAAGATGAAGAAGATGAAGATGAAAAAATGAAGAAGGAAGAGTATGACATCGAAGAAGATGTAAATGCTCTTTTAAATTCAAGTGACGAAGAAGAACTCTCCGAAGAGTTTAAGGAAAAGGCAAGAACTATCTTTGAATCAGCACTAAGATCAAAAGTGTCTGAAATCAAAGAAGAGTTAACTAAACAGTATGAAGTTGCTTACGAGCAAAGACTAATTGAAGAAGTTGAAGAAATCAAAATCTCTCTAGAAGAGAGAGTTGATTCATATCTAGAGTATGTTGCAGAAGAATGGATGACTGAGAACGAACTCGCAATTGAGCACGGTCTTAAGTCAGATATGACTGAATCATTCCTCGCAGGAATGAGAGGTCTTTTTGAAGAGCATTATGTATCAATCCCTGAAGATAAATATGATGTGTTAGAGAGTATGGTAGAAAAACTTGATGAGATGGAGACAAAACTCAACGAGCAAATCGAGAAAAATGTTTCTTTAAACAAGCGTCTCTCCGAGTCGATTGCACAAGGAATTTTTGATGAAATTTCTGAGGGCCTTGCTGCTACTCAGAAAGATAAGCTCGCTTCACTTGCCGAAAGTGTTGAGTTTGAAAGTGACACAGAATATCGTGAGAAACTGGAGACCCTGAAGGAATCATATTTCCCTTCAAGAACTGTATCTCCTCAAGCACAATCTGAAACTCTTTCTGAAGGAGTAGACGTTGCTACTGAGTATCACTCAGATTCAATGAATGCTTACCTGAGAACTCTTTCAGCAGTTGCTAAAAAGTGAATTTAATATTATCCAAATAAACACAAACACTAGTAAAAGGTAAACGCAAATGTTCCAATCCGAGCATCTGCAGGAAAAGTGGGCACCACTTCTCGACTATGATGGTCTTGATCCTATCAAAGATTCACACAGAAGAGCAGTAACCGCTGTCCTGCTAGAAAACCAAGAAAAATTCTTAAGAGAGCAACAGGCTTTCTCAAGTGGTGTCCTGATGGAGACCCCAACCAACGCTGGTAATGCTGCTGGCGCTTCAGGTGGTTTCTCAGGTTCCGCTGCTGCAGGTGGTCCTGTAGCAGGTTTCGATCCAGTTCTGATTTCACTCATCAGACGTGCAATGCCTAACCTGGTCGCTTATGACCTCGCAGGTGTTCAACCAATGAGTGGTCCTACTGGACTTATCTTCGCAATGCGTTCCCGTTATAACGATCAGTCGGGAACCGAAGCACTGTTCAACGAAGCAGATACCGCATTCTCAGGTCAAGATGATGGTCTTAACCTAACTGCTGGTATTTCTAGTGCAGTTGCAGGTATGGGTACTACTACCCAGTATGGTTCAAACCCAGGTCTTCTTAACCCTGTTGGTACTGGTGCATCCACTGGTGCTGCTGGTTATAACGTTGGTCAGGGTATGGTTACTGGCGATTCCGAGAACCTCGGCAATGGCGATGGTAACCAGTTCAACGAGATGGCATTCTCAATCGAGAAAGTTCTTGTTGAAGCAAAGTCAAGAGCACTGAAAGCCGAGTATTCACTAGAACTCGCTCAGGACCTCAAGGCAATCCACGGTCTAAACGCAGAAGCAGAACTTGCTAACATTCTCTCCACTGAGATCCTCGCAGAAATCAACAGAGAAGTTATCAGAACCATCTACAAGGTTGCTGAGCAAGGTGCTGCTGTAAATACTGCTACCGCTGGTGTATTTGACCTTGACGTTGATTCAAACGGTCGTTGGTCCGTTGAGAAGTTCAAGGGTCTTCTTTTCCAAATCGAGCGTGATGCTAACGCAATCGCACAAAGAACTCGTAGAGGAAAGGGTAATGTTATCATGTGTTCTGCTGACGTTGCATCTGCTCTTAGCATGGCTGGTGTTCTCGATTACACCCCTGCTCTGAATGCAAACCTCAACGTTGATGACACTGGTAACACCTTCGCTGGTGTTCTTCTCGGTAAGTTCCGCGTATATATCGATCCATATTCGGCAAACGTATCTGCTAACCAGTACTACGTTGTTGGATACAAGGGTTCCAGCCCATATGATGCTGGTCTCTTCTACTGCCCATATGTTCCTCTCCAAATGGTTCGTGCCGTTGGTGAGAACACCTTCCAGCCTAAGATTGGCTTTAAGACCAGATACGGTCTTGTTGCTAACCCATTTGCTGAAGGAACCACTCAAGGTCTCGGCAGACTTCAAGTTAACGCAAACCGTTACTACAGAAGAGTTCAAATCAAGAACCTCATGTGATATCTGGTCACATTTTTACCAGGGGATCCGAAAGGGTCCCCTTTTTTAATAAATAAAATTTATAATTAAAGAAAATAATATGAGTAAATCTTTATTAATAACCTTTGGATGCAGTTGGACTTATGGAATAGGTGCAGGTTATGAAGAGGGTATGAATGAAGAATTTTATACCGATAAAATAAGATGGTCTGAAGAATTATGCTATGAACATTCATGGAGACGAATAGTATTAGATAATTTAAATATAAAAGGTTTAAATTTTTCAGTTGGTGGAAGTAGTAATCAAAAACAATTTAAATTCGCAAAAGAATTTTTCATAAGTGATGAATGGAATTCTATAAAAAATGAATATGATAACATAGTTGTTCTTTGGGGATTGACTACAACTGAAAGAACTTATATGTGGTGCAATGATGTTGATAGTTACCAAGATATTTTTTTACACGATGAGCGTAGAAAATTTAATAAAATCATATCACCAGTTGGGAATAAATTTATTAAAAAAGAAAGAATTTCATTTTCTGAACAATTGGAATTGGTGATAAATAGATTATCATACAACCATGATAATGAAGTTGAGCAATTGACTAATAATATTTTATTTTGGAATTATTTTTTTAAAGCAATAGGAATAAAAAATATCTGGTTTGATACTTTTGATAGTCATCAATATACATCAGATATAGAAAATTTAATAGATTCTGACAATCAAGAAAGAGATCTTTTATTTAAATTATGTAGTTGGCATATTGAAAAAAACCCAGATATTTTAGAAACTGATAAATTATCAAAAGGTGCAATTGTTACTCATGATTATTTTTTATATGCAGCAAGAAATAAAATAATAAATCCATATAGTTATCATCCAGTAAAAAGTCAATATAGATTAATAGGTGAATATTTTACTAAACAATTAAGACCTTATTTTCACTAAAAATTATGACAGTAGGAAACGCTTTTAGCAATCAAATACAGAATAGAAATTTTCTATCCTCTGTCAGATTTAAGTTTGTATTAAATAGAGCAAGAAAAGTTTCTTTCTTTTCAAATTCAGCAAATGTACCTGGATTAACTTTAGGTGTTGCAGAACAACCAAATTACCTAAGAGATATTCCAATTCCAGGTGATAAAATGGATTTTGATGATTTTAATTTAAAATTCTTAGTTGATGAAAATCTTGAAAACTACATGCAAATACAAAATTGGATGAGAGGATTAGGGTTTCCAGAAAGTTTAAGTGAAATTCACAACTTACAAAAAAATCCTCCAATAGTTAATAATAAATTAACTCCAGAGATGAATATCTATTCTGATGGAACTTTACAAGTATTAAACAGTAATAATAATGTCCAATTTGAAGTAATTTTTAGAGACATGTTTCCATATAGTTTATCTGCTCTTGAATTTGATGCTACAAATTCTGATGAAGAATACTTTACTTCAGAGGTGTCTTTTAAGTATACTATGTATAATATAGTTGATAGGAAAGGAAATCCTTTATGATAATAGATCTTGATGTAATTCAAAAAATGTGGGAAGAAGATGCAAAAATTGATATGGACAATTTACATACAGAATCTACAAATATTCCCATATTACATGCAAAATATTTTGACATTTATAATAACGTAGTTTTATTAAAAAAGAAAGCAGAGCAACAAAGAAAAAATATTAGGCACGAAAGATACGAATATTTTACTGGGAAAGCGGACCCTGATGTTTATATTGAAAACCCTTTCCCCAAAAAAATTAGAGATAAGGATACTCTACAAAAGTACTTAGATGCTGATGAAAAATTATCACAATCATCTTTAAAAATTGAGTACTACGAAACTATCCTAAATTACTTAGAGAGTATTCTTAAAGTTATTCAAAATAGAACTTATCAAATTAAGAATGCTATCGAATTTCTAAAATTCCAGGCAGGATATGGTTGACAAATTTGATTTAATAATTTCAAAGTCTAATGAAGTTTTTTTAAGAATTCAATGTGAACCACATATTGAATATGAATTAAGAGACTACTTTAAATTTGATGTTCCTAATGCAAAGTTTATGCCTCAGTATAGGGGAAGGAATTGGAATGGAGAAATTCATCTATTTGATATGAGATCCAAACAACTTTATGTTGGATTGCTAGATAAATTAATTTCTTTCTGTAAAAATTATAATTATAATTACAAATTTGAAGATAATAAATTCTATGGGATGCCTTTTGAAGTTAATGAAAGCATCTCATATGAAGGTGTAAAAGACTACATGAAATCTATTTGTAGTCATTCTCCCAGAGATTATCAAATTGAGGGAGTATATGATGCTTTAAAGCACAATAGAAGATTATTGATAAGCCCCACTGCATCTGGCAAATCTCTGATGATTTATTCATTAGTGAGGTACTATGTAGACAAAGCACAAAAAATTCTCTTAGTTGTTCCAACGACATCTCTTGTAGAGCAGATGTATAAGGATTTTGAGGATTACGGTTGGGATGCTGGTTCATATTGTCACAAAATTTATTCTGGGAGAGAAAAAACTAATACTTCTTCAGTAGTTATAACAACTTGGCAATCTATCTACAAGTTAGAGCGAGGTTTCTTTGAAGATTTTGATGTTGTTATTGGTGATGAAGCACATTTATTTAAATCTAAGTCATTAATTCAAATTATGACTAAACTTCATCATGCAAAATTTAGATTTGGTTTTACTGGAACACTAGACGGAACTCAAACACACAAATGGGTTTTAGAAGGTTTATTTGGACCATCATATAAGGTAACCAGAACCGCAGAGTTAATGGAAAAAGGTCATGTATCAAAACTTGATATTAGATGTCTTATACTGAAGCATACTCCCCAAATATTTGAAACCTATGAAGATGAAGTTCAATTTATTATATCACATGAAAAGAGAAATAACTTTATTAAAAATCTTGCTTTAGATTTAAAAGGTAATACTCTTATTCTTTTCTCAAGAGTTGAAACTCATGGATTGCCATTATATCAACTAATTGATAAGCATAAAAAGAGTGGAAGAAAAGTATTCTTTGTGCATGGTGGAATAGATACTGAAGAAAGAGAAAGAGTTAGAGAAATTACAGAGCAACAAAATGATGCGATAATTATTGCTTCATATGGTGTATTCTCTACTGGAATAAATATAAAAAACCTCCATAATGTAGTATTTGCATCACCTAGTAAGTCTAGGGTACGCAATTTACAAAGTATAGGTAGGGTTTTAAGAAAGGGGAAAAATAAAACAAAGGCAATGTTATATGATATTGCTGATGATTGTACTCACAAATCAAGAAAAAATTATACTTTAAATCATTTAATAGAAAGAATTAAAATTTATAATGAAGAAAAGTTTAATTACGAAATAATTACTATTAATTTAAAGACATGATGGAAGAAGACTTTTATGCAACAGTTAAATTAAAAAATGGTGAAGAGATCTTTTGTAAAGTATCTCCATCCATAGAAGATGATGTAACTCTTCTCTTAATTACAAATCCAGTTACTATATCTGAAGTTAGAACTAGAAATGGTACTGGTTATAAACTAGAACAATGGTTGAAAACCAGTAGAGAAGATATGTTTATATTAAATATGAATGATGTTTTATTAGTGAGTGAATCTAAAAATATCCAGATGATATCAATGTATCAGGGATATATAAGATCTACAAACGATTTCGGTGGTCCTTCTGGGATACAAAGGAAGATAAATCGTAAAATGGGTTATATCAGTAATATAAATGATGCTAAAGAGATCTTAGAGAAGCTCTATAAAGATATCTAAATACAACCTTTCAAAGGCGACAAACCTATTTTACTCCTATTTGCCTAGGTGTGTCAAGTGTTTGTGTATTCAGACCTTAAGTGTTATAATGTCTACATAATACATTATAGTTTCTAATGATTAACACCTCAGCGATGAATAAAAGAAAGAGATCTGTACATTATGTAAATAATAAGGATTTCCTTGCTGCTTTGATTGAATATAAGAAGTCGATTAAAGAAGCAGAAGAAAGAGGAGATCCCAAACCACGAATAACAAATTATCTTGGTGAGTGTTTTCTTAAGATTGCAACTCACCTATCATTTAAACCAAACTTTGTAAATTATATTTTCAAAGATGATATGATTTCGGATGGTATTGAAAATTGTGTTCAATATATTCATAATTTTAATCCAGAGAAATCACAAAACCCATTTGCTTACTTTACTCAAATCATTCACTACGCTTTTCTTCGCCGTATTCAGAAAGAGAAAAAGCAACTTGAGATTAAAAATAAAATCTTAGAGAGAACTGGATTTGATGAAGTATTTTGTGACGATAACACTATTGACGGAAGTAATTACTCTGACTATAATAGTATAAAAGATAACGTTCATTCTAAACTGAGGTATTAATGCGTGTTGCTATAATAACCGACCAACATTTTGGGGCACGTAAAAATTCAAAAATATTTCATGATTATTTTCTGAGTTTTTACAATGATGTATTTTTTCCCACTTTAGAAAGGGAAGGGATTACTACGGTTATTGATATGGGTGATACTTTTGATAGTCGCAAAGGTATCGACTTCGCTGCTCTCGCTTGGGCAAAGGATAATTACTACGACAGATTAAATTCGCTGGGGTGTACGGTTTATACTGTCGTTGGTAATCATACTGCATACTATAAAAATACTAATCAGATTAATGCTGTAGATTTGCTTTTACGCGAATATGAGAATGTAAAAGTTATATCTGAGATAGAACATATTAAAATTGGTAAGGAAAATATTCTTTTTATCCCTTGGATAAATTCAGAAAATCAAGAAAAAACATTTGATACTATTAAAAAAAGTAATGCAAAGATTGTTTGTGGTCATTTAGAGTTAAATGGATTTTCTGCTTATCGTGGTCATGTTATGACTACTGGGCACGATAGTTCAATATTCCAAAAATTTACCAGAGTTTTTTCTGGTCACTATCATACTAGATCTACAGATGGTACTATTTTTTATCTAGGAAATCCTTATGAAATATATTCAAATGACTATAATGATACTAGAGGTTTCCACTTATTCAATACTGAAACCTTAGAATTAGAACCAGTAGATAATCCTTATAAGATGTTTTATTCTATCTTTTATGAGGATACTGATTATAGGATGTTTGATACTAGACCATACGAAAATAAAATTGTAAAATTAGTTGTAAGGAAAAAGACTGATCTTAAACAGTTTGATAAGTTCTTAGATAAATTATATGCTTCAAACGTTGCAGAACTAAAGATAGTTGAAAATTTCAATATTCAAGAGCAATTTGAAATTGATGAACTAGAAACTGAGGATACTATTTCTATATTAAATAGGTATGTCGAAGAAACTGAGGTTAATTTGGATAAAAATGTTATCCAAAAAATGATCCAAGGTATTTACAAAGAGGCATGTGAATTAGTCTAAGATGTATATACTAACAATAGATGGTAAAGAGGAAGAAGGTGCATATTCCGTAATAGATGAAGAAGGAAATCAAATTCTTTATTTGTTTGAAGAAGAAGATGATGCCGTAAGATTTGCCATGATGTTAGAAGAAATGGACTATCCAACAATGCATGTTATTGAAATAGAAGATAAAGTAATTTTGCAAACATGTGAAATGCATGGATACCAATATGCTATAATTACTGCAAATGATTTAGTTGTTCCGCCACAAGAAAATGATATTATTTGAAAAAATTAGGTATAAAAACTTTTTAAGCACTGGAAATCAGTTTACCGAAATATCGTTTAATAATTCGCAAACCACACTAATTGTTGGTAATAATGGTGCTGGTAAGAGTACGATGTTGGATGCTCTTACTTTTGCACTATTTGGTAAATCTTTTAGAGGTGTCAATAAACCACAATTAATTAACTCTGTCAATGAAAAAGATTGTGTTGTCGAAGTTGAATTTTGTGTAGGAACTAATAAATGGAAAGTTATTCGTGGTATTAAACCGTCCATTTTTGAAATTCATCGAAATGATGTTGTATTAAATCAGGATGCTGCTGCTATTGATCAGCAAAAATGGTTTGAGCAAAATGTTTTAAAAATGAATTACAAATCATTTACTCAGATTGTTATTTTAGGTAGTAGTAGTTTTGTTCCTTTTATGCAACTTTCTGCTGCTAATAGGAGAGAAGTTATAGAAGATCTTTTAGATATTAAGATATTTTCTTCTATGAATTCTGTGCTAAAAGAAAAAATTAGGGAAACTAAGGATGTAATCAAAACGTTTAATTTGAAGCAGGAATCTTTAGAAGATAAAGTTTCTATGCAAAGTAATTTTATCAATGAATTAGAAAATCAAGGGAAAACAATAATTGAAAATCATAAAATTAAAATTGTAGAATTAGAAAGTGAAATTAAAAATTATAATCAACAAAATTTATCTTTAGAAGAAATAATCCAACAAAAAACTAAAGAGCAAGAAAATCTTGCAGATTCTTCAAGTAAACTTAAAAAGTTGGGAAATCTTAAAGGAAAAATATCACAAAAAGTATCTACAATTACTCAAGAACATAAATTTTTTACCGAAAATACGGTATGCCCTACTTGTACACAAACAATTGAAGAAGAGTTTAGGTTAAATAGAATAGAAGACGCTCAAAATAAAGCAAAAGAGTTGCAGACTGGTTATAAAGAACTAGAGCAAGCAATTAAAGAGGAAGAAGAAAGAGAGCGTCAATTCATTTCCCTCTCTAAAGAGACTACTAAACTTACGTATGAAATTTCTCAAAATAATACTAGAATCTCTGGATGCCAAAAACAGATCAGAGAACTTGAACATGAAATTCAAACTATTACCGATCAACTTAAAAACCGAAATTCTGAACATGAGAAATTAGAACAATTTAAAGAACAATTAAAACGAACTTGTGAAGATGTAGAAACTAGAAAAGATCAAATTACTTATTATGATTTTATCTACGGTTTGTTAAAAGATGGGGGAGTTAAAACTAAGATTATTAAAAAATATTTACCGCTGATAAATCAACAAGTTAATAGATATCTCCAAATGATGGATTTTTATATTAACTTTACTTTAGATGAAGAATTTAGCGAATCGATTAAATCTCCCATCCACGATGAGTTTTCTTATAGTTCTTTTAGTGAAGGTGAAAAAATGAGAATTGATCTTGCTTTATTATTCACTTGGAGAGAAATTGCAAAAATAAAAAATTCTCTTAATTGCAATCTTATTATTTTTGATGAAACATTTGATTCTTCCTTGGATGGTTTTGGTACGGATGACTTTTTAAAAATTATTAGATTTATAATTAAAGATGCAAATATTTTCGTTATTTCTCATAAAGATGGTATGAAGGAAAAATTTGTTGATGTAATTAAATTTGAAAAGGTTAAGGGGTTTAGTAGGATGGTTGTTTAACTGGCACACTCTGGATGGTGGGATTA
>Ga0315901_10009581_pt1 | contig 11133 bp, 9 predicted proteins | sample LakEriMetagenome_10_FD_203761 | JGI IMG/M metagenome (GOLD analysis project Ga0315901, IMG submission 203761) | Freshwater fungal communities from buoy surface, Lake Erie, Ohio, United States - Buoy 2 MA116 | ecosystem: Environmental > Aquatic > Freshwater > Lake | place: USA: Lake Erie, Ohio...
GGGCCGCGTAATCGGTCAGACTGACGGGATCGGAGCCCGCCCGGTCGAACGGCCTTATGACCCGCAAGACTTTCTGGCGACGATCTACCGGTTCCTGGGGATTGATCACACGCAGTCCATTCTGGACCCGTTCGGGCGACCGATTGCCCTGGCGACCGGTCAACCAATTGCTGAGATGGGCCTGTAGCTGATCTTGATTCACCCGCTTGCGAAATACTGGAGTCTCCGCGATGCGCATCGGTCACTGCCAATTGGACTCGCAGCTCGGAGAGTTCGATGGCAACCTGCAGAAGGTCGTCGCCGGTCTCGAACGCGCTGATCGACAGCAGGTCGACATCGTCTCATTTCCCGAGTGCTTCCTGACCGGGTATCCCGACAAAGGCGATATCGCGCGGCGGGATGCATTTGCAATCGACTCCCCCCAAGTGATGAGATTTCTCGACGCGACCAGCCGATTTGAAGCTGTCTGTATTGTGGGGTTCAACGAGACGCGCGGGGCCGACCTGTATAACACAGCGCTGATCGCTCATAAGGGGCATTTGCTGGGACACTACAGCAAGTGCTCCGCGTACCAGGCGTTCCATAAGCAGGGACGAGAGTTCCCGGTCTTTACGTACAAAGGTCTGACATTTGGGGTCATCATCTGTTCGGATGGCGGGTATATCGAGCCGTCGAGGCTGCTGGCACTGCAGGGGGCCCAGGTGATATTTGCCCCCCATTTCAACTACATCAGCGCGCCAGGTTTGATCGCACACTTTATGAAAGTACGAGCGGACCATATCGCCCGGGCGGTGGAAAACAGTGTTTATTTCGTCCGGGGAAATAACGTTTCATTGGGCGGTCGGGAGGAATGTATCACCGGTTACGATGGGATCGGCTACGGAGACAGTTACATTGTGGACCCTCATGGAGAGATCGTTGTTCGGAGCCGTCGGCATGTTGAGGACTTCATTTTCTTGGACGTTTTCCCGGAAGCAGACAAGAGCTGGGGCGTTGGTCGATCCCTGTGGAGTGCCCGCGAATTCGGGAAAATGCTGATCGAAATCGCGAAGCAGTCGTGAAGTGGGCTGTCTTGACTAAACGTGGCGTACAGATTGAAGACTCTCCATTAATCTCATTGTCCGTGCTTTATTGCCGAGTGGTATGGACATGCACAGATTGTGGAACTCTTCGAGTGTGCAGGCACAAATATCGAGAAACTTAACGATTGGACCGACGCGGGACTTGTGATCGTCGATCATGCGAAATACCTTGCTAGTGCGGACTCGGAGCAGAAACTCCGTACATCATCGGCGGGTAAGAGGACACTCAATTCAATGGCGAAAGCTTCTGCATTGCGCGAAATGTCAGTGGAACAGTTGGAGAAGGCGCTGCTGTCCAAGTTGGTCGCAGCACGTGAACAAATGCGGAAGGATCTCGGTAGCCTGGATCTGAAGATTCGCGACCTGTCCGGGGGGACCTCCGTTCCCAAGGCTGCAGAATCCGAATCTTCGGATGAAGACGGACCGCGTCGTCGCGGTCGCCCCAAAGGCTCCAAGAACCGCAAGGGCCGTCGCGGTCCTCGCGTGAAGAACGAGAAGTCGCTGCGGGTCTACGTCCAGGAAGAACTGCAGAAGGCCAAGAAGGGCCTGACGATTGACGAACTGATCACTGCCGTTCAGGCAGCGGGTTACAAGTCAAAGTCTGACAAGTTCAAGGCTGTCATGTATCAGTGCCTGTTCCATGGCAAGCGGTTCCAGAGGGACGATGCCACCGGCAAGTACGTTCTGGCACCAGAATAAGTCTCCGGAATCTGACCACCGAGAGGGTGCTTGGCATCCACTCGAGGGGCACAATCGCCGAATCTCGAAGTCGCAGCCCACGGGGAGTTCATCCCTGCCAGGCGGTCTTCCTGATTCGGCTTTTTTGTGGTCTTGGTTTGATGGAAGTCCGCCCTACCGGCGAGTCGACTGGGCAATTTTTCGATAAAGATCAGCGTAGCTTCGAACCATCTGGCCCACAGAGTTTTCAGTTGCCATGCGATTGTGGGCGGCCTCACCCATCGCCTGAGCAGTTTCAGGTTCGTTCCAAAACTTCAACGTGTACTGTGCGAATCCGGCACTGTCTCCCACATTGACGAGATAACCCTGATCGCCGTGGTGAATCAACTCCTGGTTCGGTGGAATCGCTGTCGCCACGATCGGCCGCCCGCAGGCCATCGCTTCCATCAGGCTGTTCGACATCCCCTCGAATTCACTCCCCAGCCAGACCGCATCCGCGAGATGCATCAGGCAAGCTGCCTCGGAACGATGTCCGAGAAACCGGACGTGTTTCTCAACCTCCAAGTCTCGGGCGTGTTGCTCCAACGAGCTTCGCAGGGGGCCATCGCCAACGATAATCAGGTAAGACCGACGATCCGCTTGCCGCAAGAGTTGCATGGCCCAGATCAGATCGGGCACTCGTTTCTGCTGAGCCAGTCGGCCTGCAAAGAACACCAGCTTGGCGTCGGAAGGCAGAGCGTGCTCTGCGAGAAACTCCTTGCGCGACTGGCTCGGTTGCGGCGGAACTTCGACTCCATTGGGTATGACACAGAGCTGGTCATCGCGATACCCCAGCGGGCGGTAGAAATCGACCACAGCCTGCGAGTTCCCAACGAGACGATCAGTCCTGGAAACCAAGTTCCGGTCAACCCACAACTGCCAGGTCTTCCAATTGTCGACACAACGTTCCGACACGATCGTCTTGGTGTGACTGCTGCGCGGAAGAGCCATCCGGCCATAACTATTCGCGGCGAACAACCAGGTATGCAAGATGTCGGGAGTGGCTGCTTTCAAGTGCCGCCGCAGTCGCCACCAGGCCAGTGGGTCGAACTGAAATCGCTTATTGAGAATCGTGACCGGAATCTCAGCCTTCCGTAGCGACTCGACGTACGGACCACCACTGGTCAGGCAGGTCACACGCACATCAAACTGGTCCTTGGGAAGTCCACACGCCAGCAGCGTCAACTGCTTCTCGGCACCGGAGCGTACGAGAGTCGGGATCAGAAGTTCGACGCGCAGCACAGAGTGAATTCCCCGGATGATCTTCCGTAGCGACTCGCATTCTACACTGCAAACGGCAGCAAGTCCGGCCCAGCTTCGCCGCTCACCAGGCGGCAAATCATTTCTGCGGTCACTGGCGACAGATGGAGCCCCGCGCGGAAATGCCCCGTCGCCAGAAGGAGATTTGAGTAATCCGGGACCGCTCCGATAAACGGGCGACCGCGGACAGCCTGTGGACGCAGTCCGGACCAGCAGGTTTCCTGAGCGACTCCCGCGAGCGAAGGACAGATCGCAGCTGCAAATCGCCTCAGCTCCTCAATAGCGACCGCAGTGTTCCCCTTCTCGAAGCCAGTCAGCTCCTCAGTCGAGCCAATCAGGATTCGGCCATCCTGTCGCGGAACCAAGTATCTCTTCCCGCGCTCGAAGACGTGCGTCAGGCGAACCGGCGATGGTGCCAGTAATGCGATCTGACCGCGGATGGGTACGATTTCCCGGTGGATTCCAGCAGACTTCAAAAGCTGCGTCGACCAGGCACCAGCTGTGACGATGAACTGGCCCGCGGAGATATCTGCATGCGGTGTCACGGCGGCAGTGACGCGTCCCGAAGAAAGTCTCCAGTCGAGTACAGGACATGCTGTTGTGGTCTTAACCCCGGCCCGTTCGCAGGCCTTTGTCAGGGCCAGCAGGTGCCGCGGGTTTCGAACCTGACAGAGATCTGGCAAGTGGTACGCGGCCTCGCTCCCGGAGAAAGCAGTTTCTAGTTCACGGATCTGTCGCGGCTCGAGCCATTCAACCCGCGCCCCCGCTGCTTCCCAGCGCTGCTGCTCGGAGGCGAGCTCGGCCGGGGTTCCGTCGGCCAATTCGATCCCACCGCAGCGGTGGAACTCGTTGTCAATCCCCGTCGACTCGTGAAGCTCGGCTGCCAGCTTCGGCCATTGCTGACTCGCCTTTAGTGCCACGGACGTGAGGGGATCAGAAGCAGGGCCCGGGAAACCGGGTGGCAGGATTCCTGCGCCGGCCCATGAGGCCTCCCGCCCGGGGATTCCTTGATCGACAAGGTGGACCGAGTAACCGCGCTGGGCCAAACGCCACGCAGTCGTCAGACCGATGACGCCGCCGCCGATCACCAGACAATCAATAGCCATACGGGCTACTGCCCCTTCAGTGCGTTGCGAAACCGCCCGCCCAGTGACGCTGCGTCGACACCGTAGGCCTTGTTGCTGGCTTCATCAATTGTGCCGGACTCGATTCCCTTTACGAACTCACCAAACTTGGCAGGTCCGCCATTCGACATCAGGAACTCGACCAGCGTCAGGCCGACGGCTCCAATCGTGCTGGCCGAGAATGAGTTGTCGTTGAAGACATCCTGTGGGCTGACCAGAGTCGGAACCAGAGCTGCAGCCTCCTTGGGCATCGCGTCGAAGTAAGCATTCCGGCCCGCGACCTTCATCGCCAGCGACAGCCCGGTCCCGCGCAGCAGCCAGTCCGGCAATCGCGCTCCGTTCCGTTTGAGATAAGCTCCAGTCAGCTGATCGATCAGATTGATATGCAACCCGCCCGAAGTTGCGGAGATCTCATCTCCCACATCCTCAACTGCGATGTACGCATCTTCCAGTGTTGGAGTGACGACGACGTGACCGTGCATCTCCTTGGCGGCGGTACGCTCCAGTGAGGCTTGGGTAAACTCCTCGTAGCTGAAGCGATCCTTGAGCAGGAAGACGGCCAGCTTGCCCTTCCAGGGAGAGCCGGGACCGCCATTAAATCCCTTTCGCAGGGCGTCGACCTGCTGCTGAGCCCACTCTTCCGCCTGCTTGGTTCGTGCCTCGGACGCGTTGCTGTAAATGATCAGGCTTTCACTCTCCAGAACGACCGGTGTGTCGTTAGGCAGGGCCTTCTTGAGCAAAGCAGAGGAGCGATCCTTCCGCATCTGCAGCAATTCTGCCGGTGAGAGCGACGAGACCTTCTCCATTGCCATTTCGGCGGCCGAGCGGACAAAGCTGCGGAGCGGAGTCTTGGGATCGACGCCGTCGTAGACACAACCTTCGTCGAACCACTTCTTCAAGTCCTCGTAGTTCTTACGAGTGATCCGTGTCTGGTTGTTGTTTGGCATGCGGGGATTTTCGAGACCACCAGTCAGGCGGAACAGCCGACTTTCTTCTTTGGGTTTGCCCGGCAGGACCACATGACCACTGACCCCTCCCTTCATCATGTCGTAGAAGGTTTCGAGAGAGAGCCCGCCACGAGGATTGTTGCCCGAGTGGCAGTTCAAGCACAGGTTGGCCATGAACGGGGCGATATCTTTGGTGAAGGAGACGGTCTCCGTTCCCTTGGGCTTGGCGATGACGATTGAGGCTTCCTGCTCTTCGGCATCTTTCTTGGTCCGCAGCTTACTGAGCACCACATCCTGACTCTCGCCATCGAACGTGGCTCCCTGAGTAATCCAGTTCGCCATGGTAACGAGCTTTTCGCGGTCGATGGCCTCCTCGTCCTTGGGCATCCGGATCGCCTCATTGGGAGTTCCCATCCGGAACAGAATCAGGCTCTGCTGCGGATTGCCCACGGTCAGCAGCGGACCAGATTTGCCGCCCTTGACCCAGCCAGCGAACGTATCGAGCCGCAGGTTAGCGCACTGCATCGTCGCCCCATGGCAACCAACGCACTTTTCATTGATCAGCGGGGCAATGTCCGCCGTGAACGAGACCCCCTCATTCTTCGGACGCGCGGGAGTTTTCCCCTGAGCCTTGTCCAGGCTCTTGCGGTGGCCGGACAGGGTCTTGTTTACGGTCGCGAACGCCTTGTCGGTCGTCTCCACGCCCGCGGCTTGGGCGATCTCGCCGATTTTGGCCTCGACCGTTTTCAGGACCTCTTCGGCCTGATCATATTCCTTCTTGCGGATGTGAGCAGCCACGACTCCCATCGAGCGATTGATCTCGATGAGTTCTTTCTTCTGGTCGGGAGTGACCGCCGCAGAAGCGGGCGATACGGCCAGACCACTCACCAGACCCGCCAACAGACAAGCGACTAGAACGCCACGGCCAAGCATATCTGCCTCACCCGAATTTGCGCGTACGCCCGCACCACCCGGCACGGAACTGTTCAATCACCGCAGCCAGAACCGCAGTGTTCGAATGAACTTCTGGAGTATACCGTCTGGAACGACGGTCCGACCAGAGTTTCGGGAAATCGACGTCACCTCAAACGAACGATCCGCGAGCTGTGTTTGCGTTCGAGGTTGTAGTAGCCTCAACACTGTCCGTGGACGGCTTGGACGCATGGGCACGCTTCCAGTTGGCATGCCAGCTGATGCTGCGATTTGGGACGTTTGGGTGAGGTGTATTGAGCGGGCGAAGAGTAGCCGTGTCGACACTTCGCTTCAATTTGTCGGTGACGGGAATGATTTCGGCACCATCGCAACGTGATCGACTGACGTAAACTCGGCAGATTCGGCCTGTTTCGGACGAACTCACTCATTTCACAGATCACGGCGGTCGATTCCTGCTGAAGTACGCGCTTCATTCCGCTCCGTCCCTCACCGTTCCCCTCGGAGATTCCCGTGGATCGTCGTTCGTTCTTTGGTCTGGCCACTGTGCCTGTCATTCCGTTTCTCCTGTCTGGAAAGGTCGCTCAGGCTCAGGATGAGCCATCCACCCAGGATCAGATTGCGGAAACGCTGGGAGCCACGATGGTGGCTTACATCGCAGAATCGCACATCAATGTCGGCCTGATCGCGGACAGCTTCGCGGGCGACGCCATTGAGGCCGAGCAGGCGACAGCGCTGCTTCAGCTGTGCAAGAACTTCCTGGATCAGGTCGAACCGCGGCTCTCGAAGCTCAGCAAGGCCAAGGATCTGGGGAACGAGGACAAGAAGGCATTCCTGGACACTGCGGAAGTCGCGAAGCTGATCCAGGCCGAAGCCGCCGCTCTGGAGAAGTTCATCGATTCCGAGGAAGAAGAGGATCGAGAAAAGTACGGCAAAGCTCGCGAGAAGGCTCAGGCCAAGCTCGACAAGTTCTTTGGTACAAAGTAGTTGAGATAACGGCGGTGGAAATAGGGCCCGGCGACGGAAAGCAGTCGCCGAGGCCTGGGGGCGGAGGATTTACCCCACCTCAATCTTTACGGGTCACTCAATCTCCGATCCAGGGCGGCTTTTCCGACTTTCCCGGAATCTTCTTGAGTCGTTACGAATCGTCGATAGCATGAATCGCGATCAGGGATGACGGCTGACGGACTTTCTTCTCGTCAGCACCATACCTCTCAATGACTGAGAGCGTTCAGCAAGGAGGAATCGTGTCCCATCGTTCACATATTGCAGTACCGGAAGCGTTCGAGTGCGAAGAGGCGCTAGCCGCGCCGCGGTTCAGTTTGCTGCCCGCCCATCGGGTTGAAGCAGAGGTCACACGGACCCTCCGCGAAACTCCGGGCGTGCATGTCCAATCGCTGTCTGTGCATCGTACAGACGATGGTGTCTGTCTGCATGGCGTCGTCGAAGTCGACGAGCCGGGTACGGACCTGGGAATGATCGTCCGCCACGCTCTGTCGATCGATCAGGTCGTGAACCGCATGATCATCAAGCAGCGGCACTGATCTCCATGGGGCACTACCCCACGAGTTCCTGCCGCACCAGATCCTCGTACGTTTCACGCTGCCGGATTACCGACACCGTGTCACCATCGACCAGGATCTCGGCAGCTCGCGGGCGGCTGTTGTAGTTGCTGCTCATCGCCATGCCATAGGCCCCGGCGCTGAAGGTGCAGATCAGGTCACCGCGTTCGACCGGCGGAAAGGCCCGACCCTTGGCAAAGTAATCGCTCGATTCGCAGATCGGACCGACGATGTCGGTTGTCTCGCAGCCGGGAATCGAGGCGGCCTCGTAATCTGTCGGAGCAGGCACACGCGGCGTCACAGGCCACAGTCGGTGGAACGAGTCGTACATCGCCGGACGGACCAGATCGTTCATGGCGGCGTCTTGGATGACGAACAGCTTGCCGCCTTCTCGCTTGGTGTAGATCACCTGACTGATGAGCACACACGAGTTCCCCACGATCGAGCGGCCCGGCTCCAGAGCCAGCCGGCAACCTGCTTCCTTGATGATCGGGACGATGACCTTGGCGTATTCGGAAGCGGGAGGCGCTTCGTTGCCGCGGTAGCTGAGGCCAAAACCTCCGCCGAGGTTGATCCAGTTGGTCTTGTGTCCGCGGGCTCGCAGATCCTGCACGACCGCGACGGCCTTGCGGGCGGATTGAAGATACGGATCGGTCGTCATGATCGGCGATCCGATATGCATGTGGATGCCGCGCAGCTCCAGATGCGGATCGGCCAGGACCTTCGCAGCCAGCTCGTTGTGCCGCTCGATGTCCATGCCAAACTTGTTTCCCTTCTTGCCGGTCGTGGTCTTCTCGTGCGTCTTGCCATCGATATCCGGGTTCAGCCGCATTGCGACGGGGGCGACGCGGTTCATCGACTTGGCCACGGCGGAGATTGCGTCCAGTTCCCCTTCACTCTCGACGTTAAACATCAGGATGTTCGACTCGAGGGCCTGGCGGATCTCGGCATCGGTCTTCCCGACCCCGGCGAAGACCACGCGCGTGGTGTCGGCCCCGGCTCGCTGCACGCGGTACAGCTCTCCGCCCGAGACGACATCGAACGAGCTACCAGCTTCGTTCAGGACCTTCAGCAGCGACAGGTTGGAGTTGGCTTTCACCGAGTAACAGATCACCGGCTCGAGTTCAGCAAAGCCCGTCTTGATCGCCTGGAACTCATGCAGGAGCTTGGCCTTGGAGTAGATCCAGACCGGTGTGCCAAATCGCTGGGCGATGTCAGCCACACGGACGTTTTCACAGTGCAGTTCGCCGTTACGGTATTCGAAGGTGTTCATGGTGGGGGTTCGTGTAGCCACGTTCGCCAGAACGTGGGGATGTTCTTGTGCTGACCCACGCTCTGGCGAACGTGGCTACCTGGAGCTAATCCAGAGCGATGACGTGGTTTGTCATCCGCTCGTATCCGGTGGCTGTGATCAGGTAGTTGTGTTCGATTCGCATTCCGCCGATCCCCTCCTGGTAGGCACCGGGCTCCAGCGTGACGACATCGCCGGCCTGCAGGATGTCGGTACTCTCCGGGACCAGAATTGGCGGTTCGGGGTGAGCCAGTCCAATCCCGTGTCCGGCGTGATGCGTGAACAGCTCGGGCCGCCCTGCGTCGGCAAACGGCTTGAAAACCGCGGCATGGACCGCACTCGCCTTGGCTCCGGCTCGCAGCTGGGCTTCGCCACCCTTCATCCCGGCCAGACAGAGAGCATGCATCTCGCGAAGAGCCGGGTTGATCTTCCCGACCGCGAACGTATTGGTGAAGTCGCCGCGATAGCCGTCCAGCAGGACCGAGAAATCAAGGATGTACAGATCGCCTTCCTGCAGCGTGTAGTCGGTCGGCATCCCGCCGACCTTGGGCTTGGTGGCGTTCGTGGCTCGGAAGTCTCCGTAAACAAGGCCCGGTCGACCTGCAGCAGCGACGCAGGCATCGGCGACAGCTCGGTAGAGCTCAAGCTCGGTGACGCCGGGACGGATCTTCTGGCGACAGGCCTCAATTCCAGCCTCACCGGCCTTCATGCAGTGCCGTAGAAGAGCGATCTCGTCGGCTTCCTTCTGACGGCGGCAGACACGGATCGCCGTGCCTAAATCTGTAAACTGCGGCCCCTGATCTGGCTCTTGGGAAGCGTTTCGTGACTCGGGCGGAACTCCAAGTAGATCGGCAGCTGCGACGGGCAGGACTTCGGCCTCGACCAGCCCCTTGCGGCCCTTGAGGTCCGGCTGCAGCTGTTTAAGGGCTGCCAGCAGAGCATGATCGCGGTTGACGACCGAGTGCTTGTGGTCGTACCACTTCTCGACAATTTCGCGATCGACGTAGGGCTTGTGGACCCCGGCCCGCAGGGCGAAGTTGTCGCCCAGCAAGGTCGCACGGCCGGACCGCTCCAGGCAGAGCCAACCGCGTTCGCCGGTCGAGAAGCTCAGCGGCTGGACCCAGAAATTGCACAGATACTGCACATGCCGCGGGTCAGCGACGAGGATCCACTCCACATCGGCAGGCAGTGACGCCCACAACCGCTTGCGGCGAGCCAGACAACCTTCGAGAGTCAACATGGGGCGACCTGGTGGATGATGTCCGGCTGGCGAGAATCGCAGGCCTCAGCGGACGGTGCGGTGAGAACTGCATAGATTATCGTGAGGCAATCCAGTTCGCACGTGGAAGGCTGGTGTCAAATCGGGTATCGAAGCTCGCCCGGCCAGGCTGCGATGTCCTACGCCCATTTCGCCGCCGAACATCAGTCGGCCTCGATCCATTGTCAACTTCCCAAAATCGGCTCGGATCGCGATGATTCCACGTCCAGAGCGGGCAGCCACTGCTCTTTCCTGGGATCAAGCACTCCACCGAGCGACCGATGGCCCGTCTCTCTCAAGCCCGACTTCAGGAACTCAACCACACGCTCAACGACCGGACGCCGGACGAGCTGTTGCGCTGGGCGGCGGAGATCTTCGGCAGCCGACTGGCCTTGATTTCAGCCATGCAGATGGCGGGCAGCGTCGTATGCCACATGGTGTCTCAACTGAAGTTAGGCACCCCGGTGCTGTTCGTCGACACGGGAGTCAATTTTCAGGAGACCCTGGCGACTCGTGACCGGATCGCGTCGGAGTACGGCCTCACGGTTCACACGCTCCATCCCACGATGACAATGGAAGAGCAGACCTCGAAACTCGGGATTCTTTACCTGACTTCCGAGGGACAGGAGGAATGCTGTCACATGCGGAAGGTCGAACCGCTTTTGACTCAAAAGGGAAAGTACGACTGCTTAATCGGGAGTCTGCGGCGTGCCGATGGAGGCAAGCGCGGAGTCTGCCCGATTATCGCTGTCGATCCAGAAATGAATGCGGTGCGTCTCAATCCGCTGGCCAATATGACCAACGAAGTCATGGACGCCTATATCAAACAGCATCAAGTCATCGTGAATCCGCTGCATTATCAGGGATTCTCGACGATTGGCTGCAATCGCTGCACAACGCCCGTTTTACCGCACGAGCCCAAACGGGCAGGGCGGTGGCGCCATCTGGGAGCGGCGGCGCAG
>Ga0315901_10009584_pt1 | contig 11132 bp, 6 predicted proteins | sample LakEriMetagenome_10_FD_203761 | JGI IMG/M metagenome (GOLD analysis project Ga0315901, IMG submission 203761) | Freshwater fungal communities from buoy surface, Lake Erie, Ohio, United States - Buoy 2 MA116 | ecosystem: Environmental > Aquatic > Freshwater > Lake | place: USA: Lake Erie, Ohio...
TCCCTTCCAAACACAGAAATTACGCCGTCCACCCCCATAGAAATAACACTTTCTGTAAGGGATTGCGATGGAATAGAAAATAAAGTGCAAAGCAACAAATTCAAATTCAATAAAAAATGATTAACTCAATCAACGAAGAAAAACAATTCCAAAAGGCAAACGACCTTTTTGACAAAATGGATAGGACGAAGACCCGCGAAGGAAGGGCTACGGTCGTTGAATATACTAAAAAGGGCGACAATGCAACCTTTGGTGTTGTGAGAGAAGGGAGTCAATACACCATCAAGGTCACAAATAAAAAGTCTTCCGTTTTGGTTGCCGAAGATTTTGATTATATTGAAAGCTATGAAGCAAGAAAGCGCTTTCAAAGAACTACCCTTCAGGAGGCTATCAAATATCTTCATCTTTATTTGAATGAGGAAAAATATGTGGTGGATGTCCCTGTTGTAACCCAAACAGCACCCGCACCAGAACCAGAAATGGATATGCCAACCGATGGCGGTATGGATGAAACCCCTCCTATGGATGGTGAAATGGGGGATGAAATGGATGCCAACATGGACGGCGAAATGGGTGATGAAGGGGCTGGAAGCGATGACCAAAAAGAAATCCAAAAAATGACGGGTAAACTGGCACAGGAACTCCGTCAGGAAATTGCCGATGGAAACGGGCCTTTTACCGTGGGTATGTTCAAATCCCTTATAGCACCTGCCAAAGACCTTACACCCGACCTTAAATCAAAGGTGATGGACAAGGCCCAAGAGGTTCTTTCGGATGAAGGGAATGAAAATGGTGGAGAAGATTCCGAAATGGAAGCAATGAATGAGGCCATTATAAATTTGAAGTATCTGCTTTCGGAAGAAAAGAAAGAGAAGGTTTATACAGATGAACAAGTGGAAAAAATGATTAGCAACCTTGCAAGGTCAATAAAAAGTCTTGAAAAGGCTTATGATTCTCTTATTAATGACCCAGAGGTAATGAAACTTCTTAAAACTGTTTACCAAAAGCTTTACAACCTCAAATCCATCGAAGCACGTAAAAAAGAATTGCAAGGAAAGCATAAAAAAGAGGCCATGAAAAAAGAATCCGCCGTCCAATCCACCATCTCCCATATAAGGAAGAATAGAGAGATGGCAGAAGAGGCAAAGGCTGTTATGACAGTAAATGATTATAAAATGGCAGGACAAGATCTTAAAGGAGAAGTGAGAGTTGTTCCAAACAATACAAAGTTCAACACACTCAAAGAATCAAAAAGAATCACGTTGAAAGAATTTAAGGATATGATGGAAGAGGAAAACCCAGAAAAAGATTGGCCAAAATACCAAGAACTTTTTGGGGTTACAGAAGAACTTCAAGAGATTGTTGAAGATTTGAAGATGGAATTTAAGACACATATAAAAGGGTCTATGGGGGCATTTGATGAAGATGCAAATGCTGAAATACCAGTTGTAGAAGATATAGAAATAACATATAGCCCAAGGGAGGATGGCAGGACAGCAAAAATGGGGATTTTTATCAATCCTTTCAGTTCTGGTGAACAAGTCTTGATATACAACCCAGATGATGAATTGGAAATTAAAAAGACTATCGTTTATTTGTTCAAGAAGATGGAAGAGCAAATGAAGGAATCTGGAATAATTGAATAATCCATATAAAGCATCCAAAACAAACATCGGCTATATTTATATCGTAAAGTGTAAATATGGCCGATGTTGTTTATTTTGACAGTGGAATAACCTTTCCATTCTGTCCTTCAACAGTAAGCGGAATCTATATATCTGGTTCTGGTTGTTGCTCAAATGTATATACTGCATTCATTGGTGGAAGTCAAGAGGAAAACATAACCTATGTTTTGCCATCATCTGGGGGAACCAACGGCCAAGTTCTCACCAACGATGGAAACGGAAATCTTTCGTGGACAACTATTCTCACCCCACCACCAAATACTGTTAAAGGTACTGGTATAATAGACCGTATTGTTAAATGGTTTTCTTCCGACACCGTAACAAGTTCTATCATTCTTGAAACAGGTAGTACGGTTGATATAGCTGGTTCTCTTCGTGTAACAAACCCCATCGGAACCGCATCTGCTATTGTCGGTCAAGATGCAAGCGGTTATATATCCAATCTTTCTTTAGGGGCTGGTCTTTCTATTTCTGGTGGAACACTTTCTTTGTCGAGTAGTTTCTTACCAACAGGTGGTACATCTGGGGATTTGCTTATAAAAAATTCCTCAAGTGATGGGGATGCTTCATGGTATTCGTTTTCACAATATTTGAATAATTATGGTTACACAATACCAGAGTATGATAGTGATGAGTCTGCGATGGCTGCTGGTCTTGTTGTCGGGGATTTTTATTGCACTGCACCAAACCATGTAACCCTCCCAGGGGGTATATTAAAAAAAATACAATAACAAAATATTTATAAAAATATGAGAAAACTTTTCATAATTTCTTTGCTTTTCTTTTCATATTTTGCGCATTCGCAAAATAATATATACAGGTCGGGTGGAATATCCCAAACAATCGGGCCTCCAACATATACCCCTGGAACTGGCGGTAATGTTGTTGCCATTGACACTTTGACAGGATTTTGGTATGTTAATCCGAATAGATTATCACCTTCAACATGGATTAATAACGGAACCACACTTACCAATATATCGGGTTCTGTTAAACCTGCGTACACACCAACAAAATTCCAATCCCGTCTTGTAATAAATGCTGTTGATTCCATGTATTATTATGACGGGGCTGCTTGGAATCATGTTAACCCATCTCGACCATTTCAAACTGTTGATACATTTGATTTAACTGGCCAAACACTTCGTCTATCTTTATCTAACGATGGTCAAACGGCTAAGACGGTGACATTACCTCAATCAATTACTTCATTAAATAACTTAACATCAACAACACAATCTTTTGTAACTGGCACATCAGGTACTGACTTCAATATTTTATCCGCGACAAATACACACACTTTTAATCTTCCAACTGCGAGTGCAACGAATAGAGGTTTATTAAGTTCTGCAAGTTGGACTGCGTTTAATAATAAGGTTGGCGGAACTGGTACTGCTGGGTGTGTTGCTTTTTGGAGAACAACAGGTGCTATTTCTTCGGATGCTAATATGGTATGGGATTCAACAAATGCCAATCTAACCATAGGTCAATCTACTGGAAATGGTGCAACTTTAAATGTTTTTAAATTAGCGACTGGTACTCCAATTCAGACACGAATAGCATTTTTTAATGGTTATCGCTCTCCTAATCAAGGAGAGGCAACTATTGAAGTTGGACAAAACTACATTGACGGAGGCGCGACACGTGCATTAACTGTTATCGGAGGACGTAATATAAGTGGAACTACTGGCGGATTTATCGAAACGAAAAACCCAACAACGAGAGCCATAAGTTTTAACTCGATAGGGGCTGTAAAAGTTTGCGGGTCTCAAATTGGAACATTTGACTATACTGGTCTGTCTGTTGGCGCGAGTACAAATATAAGCACTAATGTACCAACTACTGAGGGAGTTGTATTTAGGACAATATCTGGAACAATGACATCTATTGGTGGTAATTCCAATAACTTTAATCAGTCATCATTTGGACAAATTACTGTTAATAGGCAAGTATTAGCAACAACTTACACAGACGCTTCAAATGTATATATATCAGGGCCACCTATACAAGGAACCGCAACACTTACAAACAGGTTTTCATTGTTTGTAGCATCAGGAAATTCTTATTTTGCGGAAAACATAGGAATTGGACAAAAAATATCGTCTGCAAGATTACACGTTCAAGGATTCAACAACTCCAGCGGCACAAACGCGTTTCTCGTCCAAAACAGCACATCAAACGATTTGTACAAAATTGAGAATAACGGCAAAATTTCATACCTCGCAACCAACACCGCGGCGGGTACACAAGGTAATCAAACAATAAACACGCCATCAGGAACAGTTAATTTTGCTCCAGGGGCCACATCACTTGTGGTAACAAATTCATTATGTACTACAAATTCAATTGTACTCCCCGTAATCCGAACAGATGATGCTACAGCTACAATAAAAAATGTTGTTCCATCAGCTGGATTTTTTACTATTAAGTTGAACGCAGCAGCCACATCCGAAACAAGTGTTGGCTTTTTTATTATAAACTAAAAAACAAAAACTATGAACATAAAAACATTAACAATCGCAGCAATTATTTTTTTTGCAACCAGAATATCTGCACAAACAATCGTCGTAGACAGTAGTTGGTTAACAAATAACAATGGTATTTTTTATGCCAATAGATTTCAACTCTACGATAACGGTAATAGTACCACAAGTGTAACAAAAGTCGGTGATACAACAGCAGTTGCAAACGGTGCAAAAAATATTTACATGAATACTGTCGTTTCTTTGGCAGCGGATGCAAATATTTCGATGGGTAATGCAGCCAAAATTAAAGAAATAATCAGACAAGACGCTGCACTACAAACAACCATAGGAAAGTCAACACTTAATTCTATTGCATTGCAAACAGATACAACGGGTACAAACTTTACATCATCTGGTTGGCAGCTTCGTGACAACACTTCTTCAACCCCCACTTTTACATCTATAACGTTTTCTTTTAACGCACAAGGTGCGTTCAGATATAAACTCGGAACTGAAACAATAAAGCAAGCTTTTTGTTTGGGTAATGTAGTGAGAATTGTAAATTATAAAGGACAGGGATACGCACTTGACTTTTACAAACGGCCAAATGGTACGTGGGCGACCATAGACCTCCAACAAATATTAATTCCGCCGTCCAAATAACCAAAACCAACTCATTTCTAACATCAACAAAACAAACATCAGCTATATTTATATGATAAAATCTAAATATGGCCGATGTTGTTTATTTTGACGGCGGAATTGACCTTCCCTTTTGTCCCCCAACGGTAAATGGAATCTATATATCTGGTTCTGGTTGTTGCTCCGAATTTTATAGTGCCTTTATTGGCGGTAATCAAACCTATAATCTCACTTATACCCTTCCGACAGCCAGCGGAACCAATGGTCAGGTCTTGACAAATGACGGAAATGGAAACCTTTCATGGACAACCGTTTCTGGTGGTGGGGGTGGTACTGGTACGCTTACAGGAACTGGTACCACAAATTATCTTTCAAAATGGGCTTCTGCAAGTGGATTAACAGATTCTATAATTCTTGAAACAGGCTCAACTATTGACATATCGGGTGCCTTGAGGGTTACGGCATCTTCTGGAACGGCTACAGCGGTGATGGGCCGTGATGCAAACGGTTATGTATCAAATCTTTCCTTGGGTAATGGTCTTTCCATTTCGGGTGGAACCCTCTCTTTCACAGGTTCAACAGGTGTTTCTGGGAATTTTGTACCATATCTTGGCGCAACGGGAAATACCGACCTTGGGGGATATGGTATTGCGGGTTCTTATTTCCAGCTTAGCACATCAACGGGTGGAACCTTGGTGCCTGGAATGTTTTCATGGAATGGTACCGATGGAACCGCAGATTTGATGTTAAAGGGTGGCACTGTTACGCTTCCGATTGGTGAAACACAGCTTGCAAGGGTTATTAATGAGACGGGTGCCAATCTTTTGAAATCCCAATATAATATAGTGAGGGTTAATGGTTCAACGGGAACACGTTTAAAGGTAGCCCTTGCCCTTGCCAGCGGGGATGCTACATCAGCAGAAACCTTGGGTATTGTTGCAGAAAATATCACCTTGAATCAGGAGGGGTTTGTAATCACCAGCGGCATTATTAGGGGGATAAATACCACAGGAAGCCTTCAAGGGGAGACGTGGTTGGACGGCGATATGCTTTTCCTTTCACCGTTTGTTGCGGGTGCTTTGACAAATATAAAACCACAGGCACCAAACCATTTGGTTGTCATAGGTTATGTTGTCACCGCAGCAAATAACGGTGTTATCTATGTCAAGGTGGATAATGGTTATGAATTGGATGAACTGCATAATGTTTTGATTTCATCCGCTGCCACCAACGAAATCCTTGCCTATGATGGGGTTGCGAGTGTTTGGAAGAATAGAACCAGCGCACAGTTAAACCTTGCTTCGGGAACAGGTACCACAAACTATCTTACAAAATGGCTTTCATCCAGCGGTCTTACCAATTCCATCATCCTTGAAACAGGAAGCACCGTTGATATTGCGGGTGCGCTTAGGGTGACAGCATCATCGGGGACATCAATATCCCTTATGGGACGTGATGCAAACGGATATGTTTCGGGAATTTCCGTTGGTTCTGGTCTTTCGCTTTCGGGCAACACGCTTACCACAACGGGGACGACTGGTGGTTTAATATCGTTAAATGCTCTTACTGGTTCCACACAAACTTTTGCTGTTGGGACTGCTGGTACAGATTTCACCATTTCCAGTACAGGTACAGTACACAGTTTCAATTTACCTACAGCAAGTTCGACAAATAGAGGTGCGCTTAGTAGTGCCGATTGGAGTACGTTTAATGGTAAGTTGGGTGTTGTGTCAAGTATATTAGCAATACCAGCTAATAATGTAACTGTAACTACTCCTTCCTTTGCCAGTCAATTTAATTTTCAAATGAATGCTGGTCGTCAAGTTAGATTAATCGGCGATTCAAATGAACAAACAAATGACTTTAATTTAGTTTTACAAAAAAATTATGCTACAACAATAGGTACGTTTAGATTGGATCAAATGATGGTTAATCCAACTATAAACCAAACCCTATCTGCGAATGGTATAATGTGTGGTGTAAGAATTAGCCCAACATTAACTTCTGCTCCAAATTGGAGAAGCATAGAATGGTCTAATAACATTGGTTACGGTCTCTATGGTGTAGGAACAGCAAACAATTATTTAGGTGGAAATACATCAATCGGTGTTGTCACACCCTCCGCACGTCTTCACGTTGTAGGTTCTGGCACCACCAGTGCATCGACATCATTCTTGGTGCAAAATAACACGTCCAACAACATGTTTTCGGTGTTGGATAACGGAAACATAGGCGTAAACACCAATAATCCACAGCAAACCCTTCATATCGAAGGCACCATGCGTCTCACTGGTTCCACAGGTACTGGAACAACGTTAATGGGCCGTAATGCAAGCGGTGATGTATCTGCGATAAGCATTGGAAGCGGATTAAGTCTTTCTGGGAATACTTTGAGTAGTACGGGTTCGACGGGGGTTAGTGGAAGTGGAGTTGCAAATCAAGTCGCTTTTTGGGGTGGAAGTACAACTCTTAATGGAAGTAGTTTATTGACGTGGAATGGTTCAACACTAAGTGCCAATATAATTGAAGCAGATTTCGCAACAGGAAGAGGTTTAAGATTAAGCAGTGGAGTATTAACAATTAACAGGAACAATAACCTATTAAGTCCAAATCTTGGCGTTGGCATTGAATATACACAACCTTCGTATAATTCAGGACATGTATTTACACACAATGGAACATTTAACTCTGGTGCTGGATTATCGAGTTGGCATACCCAAAATGCTATGTCACCATCAAGTAACAATTTTTATAATCTGTATAGTAGATATACTATAAATAATAGTGCCGCTCAAACAGGCACTGCCGATGGAATTAGAATCCACGGTACAGAAACTTCTCTTAATGGTATAACTCATAATCTAATTAATGCAGGAGTTGGTTCAACGTTTACTTCCAGATTTAGAGTTAACAATTTAGGTAGTGTTTTTTCTGGCCCACAAAGCATAACTGGTTTAAACACAACTAGTTCTACTGCTTTTGTTGTACAAAGTAGTGCATCAACTAATTTATTTGCAGTTCTTGATAATGGTCAAATAGGCGTAAACACCGCCACACCAAATACCAGTTCCATATTCCAAATAGACAGCACAACCCTCGGCTTCCTCCCCCCAAGGATGTCCACCACAAATAAGACGGGGATTGCATCACCCGCCCAAGGCTTGGTTGTATATGATACCACCATGCAAGCCCTTTCCGCGTATAATGGAAGCAATTGGGCGACCGTTGGCGGTGGCGAACAAATGTTCACCATAACGGGTTCCACGGCAACAATCAATTTTAATGCTGGAAATATTGTCGATATAACACTGGCAACATCCACCACATTGACATTAACAGGCGGAACCTTTGGCACATTCATTATCAAATTAACACAGGATGCAACGGGTGGAAGGGTTGTTTCTTGGCCGTCCAACGTAAGATGGTCGGGTGGAATACCGCCATCATTAACAACAACTGGTGGAAAGGTGGACGTAATATCCCTTATATTTGACGGGACAAATTATTATGGCACATACGCATTGAACTTTTAATAAATAAAAAAAATATATATTTCTATGATGTTTCCAATAGATTATAATGGCGATGTTTTGAATCACAATGCGAGGGTTGGGGTGGACGGCGGAATTGTGGAATCCACTGATTTTTTGGCGGATTTTTCGGAGCAGACAAAGAGGGTTAACATGCCGCTGCTTTTGGACATATACCCAAACGCAGCGGCAGCATATTCCTTGAGAAAGCTAAGGACAGCCTATACGGGGTCTGCCATCAGGGTTCGCAGGTCAAGCGATAACACTGAAACCGATATTGGCTTTAATAACGCGGGGGATTTGGATACATCGGCCTTGATGGCCTTTGTGGGGAATGGAAATGGTTTTGTGAGTACATGGTATGACCAGAGTGGAACAAATAACCCTGCTACTCAAACAGGTACAACAGAGCAACCTGTTATTGTTAGCGGTGGAACTTTAATTACTAATAATAATAAACCAGCTATACAATGGGTGGGTAGTGGTAGTAGAATGAGTGCATCATCCGCTGTTTTAGCAAGTGGAACTTCCTTATCTGCTTTTTATACATATAGCACGGATTTAGCTGCTGCTCCTAATACGAATACACTAATTTGTTGGTTTTTAGGGGATATTTTTACGAGTAATAATATTTTAGGTATTTCTTCTCAAAGTGGAGCTTTAACTGGTGAATATACTGTAATTGACGTAAGAAGAAGTAGTAATGGTCTTGAAAGGTTGGGTTCTTCAACATATAGAAGAAATTCCAACGCAACCATTACAGAAAATGTGTTTTTTTTAACTGGTGGTACAACACTTTATCAAAATAGGAACTTACAATCTTTAGATTTAACAGCCGCTGGTGCATCAACTACTACTAATTATACTCCGTCAAGTGGTACTATTACTGGTAACTTATGGCTTGGGTCTTTTTTTGCATCACCATCAACTTATACGAGTGCACAAGCAAAATTTTCAGAATTTATTTTTTATACATCCAACCAATCCCCAAACCGCATAGGCATAGAAACAAACATCAATTCATATTACAGGATATATCAGCAAGAAGCCCTTCTTTTGGATTATTACCCAGATGCGGCGGCGGCATATTCCTTGAGAAAGTTAAGAAGCGGATATACGGGAGCGGCCATACAGGTGCGGAGATCCAACGATAACGCCGTCCAAAACATCGGCTTCGATTCCAATGGGGGTTTGGATACAACAGCATTAACAACATTTGTTGGAACAGGAAATACGGGATTTGTCACCACATGGTATGACCAGAGCGGGAATAATAGAAATGCTACGCAGGCTACTCAAGCAAATCAACCAGTTATTGTTAGTGGGGGTACAATTATTAGCGAAAATAATAAACCAATTTTAAGATTTGATAACACTAATAGCAATTTTTTAAATATCCCTAACAATTTTACGGGAAATTACGCTAATTTATCAGCAGTTGCCAAAATAACAAATAGTTCTGCTACTAATGAATTAGCAGGGCCAATAATTGGAAGTGTTGGATCTGCTAATCAATTTGCCATTTATTATAGAACTACTGGTAATGAAGAATTTGGTATTACAACACGTTTAGCGTTTAGTAATGTTAGTGGAATTGTTTTAACAAAATTACACACATACACGATAAACACAGGAGATGGTATATTTAAAGCATCTTTAAATAATATAAACATAATTGATTCGACAGGTACTACTATAGGTTTTAGAACTACTGGTAATCCAAGAATAGGTAGTAATGTCGGGGGGAGTCTTACGAATTATTTGGGTGGTTTTATTCAAGAAGTGATTGTTTGGACAACAAACCAATTCAACAACCAAACAAATATTTCAAACAACATAAACTCATATTACAATATCTATCCCACCGATTCGGATGCAAATGCTTTTGTTACCGCTGCTGGTCTTACTGGTACAACACAAATACAAGCGGTTAATAAACTGGTAACTGATTTGAAGGGATATGGTCTTTGGGGTAAAATGAAGGCAATATATCCTTTTGTTGGTGGTACTGCTGCTTCCCATAAATTCAATCTCAAGGATCCGAGGGATGTGGACGGCGCTTTTCGGTTGGTTTTCAATGGGGGTTGGACACATAGTGCTACGGGGGCTAAACCCGATGGAAGTACGGGGTATGCAAACACTTATTTTACACCAAGTTCTGTATTAACTGTTGACTCCACACACATGTCAATATATTCAAACACAAACGATGCTGTTTTAGCTGGTTCAACTGATCCAGTTGATATGGGTAGTTACAATTCCGCCACTCAATCTATAACTCTTGTTAATTCGGTGCTAACTGTAGTAACAAGGAACTTAGGTGCTATTATTAATTGGATACAATCAACAAGATTAGGCTTGGTCGTAACAAATAAAACAGCTTCAAATATAACTAAAATACATAAAAACGGTGTTGTAGTTGCAAGTGGAAGTAGCGTTGGAACTTTACCTACACTTCCAATTTTTATAGGTACATTGAATTTTTTAGGTACTCCATACAATATAGGTTACACTAATAATAGATTTGCCTTCGCCACCATCGGGGACGGCCTTACAGACACCGAAGCGGCCAATTTATATACAGCGGTACAAAAATATCAAACAACATTAGGAAGACAAGTTTAATATATGGGGATTAAAATATTTTCACCACTTTCATATTCCGAGGGAAAACTCTACGGCATTTCGCCGTCCACCCCATCGGCAACAACATTGGATTTAACATTTGCAAGAAATTCAACCAATAGAACAAGGGTGAGTAACAGGGGTGTCATACAGGATGTCCCATACAATCTCCTGTCATTCAGCGA
>Ga0315901_10009587_pt1 | contig 11131 bp, 5 predicted proteins | sample LakEriMetagenome_10_FD_203761 | JGI IMG/M metagenome (GOLD analysis project Ga0315901, IMG submission 203761) | Freshwater fungal communities from buoy surface, Lake Erie, Ohio, United States - Buoy 2 MA116 | ecosystem: Environmental > Aquatic > Freshwater > Lake | place: USA: Lake Erie, Ohio...
TTGTACTGTTTCCACATCTCTTCTATGTGTTCTGTCATTTTTGCAAAAAATTCTACGTGTTTATACTTTTTGTCTACTCCACCGTAAAGCTGTTTAAATGTAATGGTTTTTGACTCTTTGTACTCTTCTTCTGTCAGCTGGTCTTTGTCGAAGTATTGTTTTCCCAAATACTCATGAAAGGATTCAGCAGGACACTCTACAGAAATTAATTTAGCTATTAGTCTTAAGTGATAGGCATCGAAGTCGAATTCAACAAGAAAATCATTACTTGGTAAAAAACAGCTTCTAAAATCGTTCTCTTTGGGAATCGCTAAGAAATTAATGCCGTTAAAAGAATTTGTAGGTCTGCCTGTTAAATTGTACAAATTGTAACAAGAGTACATCTTATCTTTACTGATAGAATAGCTCTGATCGTGAATCTGGTACTTATCTGTCAAACACTTTACATCAACCTTTATTGGATTCTCCTCGACTGATTTGTACGCGCTGACGAAGTCCTCTTGAGTTTGTAAATCTGTTTCTAGTCCAAAGTAGCCTTTAACGTAATCGTATAAGCACTGGCATCTTTCGTAGTGTTTTGATATGGGAACTAGCTCGTTAGCGATGGGAAGGTGCCCATAACGAGAGTAAAAATCATGGTGTAAATTAGTATCGCAATCGAACTGGTTAAATTCGTTGGTCTGATCTAAGTTAACGAAGTGTAAGTCTATAGAATTGGGTAAATCTAAAAAGTAAGAGTGAAACTTTTTGTCAAGTAGGTAAATAGTTTTGTGTGATTTGAGAAACGAGTGCACTTCTTCGAAATCCAAAGCGAAAGCTTCGGAGTGTTTGAATGGAAATATATAGCCCTTGTCACCGTCGTTGTAGTATAATAAACTTGGATAAGTTAGTTTTGGGTGAACTCTGTCATTGCCAGGTATAAGCTGCACGAAACACTCGTCTTTTACATTCAGCTTTTTAAACTGATCTATATTTTCTACAATGAAATACATAACCTTTAATTTGACTTAAATATAACGAATCCAATCAAATGTATTCAATTAATCTATATAGTGGGACGGGAGAACTTAGCGTATTCACCACCTATGAATTCTATGAGACCCAAGAAATTTTTTCCTGCATCTTCGGTGTTCTTCTTGTTTACATCTATAATACCAAGTCTTATATCGTATTGAGAGTATCTTTTTGTATTTAGATCTCCGGTAAGTTTCCAAAATATCTGTGTCACCAAATAAAACGATACGTCGTATCTAACTGTTCCGTTTGTAAAATCATCGTATTCTTGTGGTGATATTTCTGTTACGAAGCCTTTGCTATTGATCTTCTTAATAAAGTATCTTATAAAGTATCCTCTAGTATAATCTTCTTCGGTAAGTTTTGGATAGTAAGAAACCGGTTCTAATGCTTGAGTTTTCATAACATTTGTTTGTCTTAAAAATTGATTCTTTACTGAGGATGGTAAATTTGAATTGTTTAAGAAATCTGAGTTACCGTAGTTTTCAAAAGGCTTTAGCTCTTCACTCGGTCCTATTATGGGATTGGGCCCGCTATAGAATTTATTATCATATGTTTCATAGTAGTCACCAGAGTATGGAGCACCATTTAATAAAAGACGATTTCCTGTTGTCTTTTGATTAGTTTTAACTCTAAATGATGGATAGTACTTTAACATGTTATGCTGTTATTGAAAATATAGTTCCTCCAATTTGTAAACTTCCAGGAGCTTTTAAAAGTGCATCTCTAAATTTCAATCCGCCTTTCACTTGATAATTACTTGCATTAGCGGAAGTAAAAAATTTAAACGTCTTAGGAACATTTGGTAGAACTGCGATTAACGCAGAATATATTTGACTTGCCGTAGCAGAATCAGGACCCCTCAAGAAAATAGGACTAGCAGAGTTTCCATTTAATGAGTTACCTGTCACAGCTTCAAATTGAGAAGGTCTTGTAAGAGTTTCTGAAATTGTATTGGCACCTTGATATCTATTGCGTGTTCTATTTAATATAACAGCCGCAACGTAAGCTCTTTCTTTTTGATTTACTTCTCCTCCACCGCTATTAGAAGCTTCTGCAAATATAGCGGCTATTAAATCATTAAATTCTTTAGCGTCTATTTGACGACCTAAATATTGTTCGACCACCAATTGAGCTTGAGGATTTGCAGCAACAAAACTAGTTGTATTATTAGCTCCTGCATTTTCTGGATTGAAAGTTGCTGCTGCGCCTTTTCTTAAACTTGTATTCAATAATCTTGTTTCAAAGTCTCCTCTCGCTTTAAGATACACCATGTTTGCTTTAATAGCTGTAGTCCACTGATTATTTTCTATTGTGTGAACGTTTCCAGTAACCATAAATCCAACTTTTCTACTGGATGCGACTTCTTGTTCTGTAGTCTTTCTAATTGTGTAAGTATAAGGCAAGAACTTATCAGATATTGTAAAACCTTGCATCATGTTAAAACCAGAAATTCCGTCTAAAGTAAAATTAACCGAAACTGGAATCATTGCTGCGGCTCTAGTAGGTGCGTCTAATTTATTCTTATTTAATTTCTCTATAAAATAGTTTATAGCGTGACCAACATTTTCAACAGAAGGATTGTACGTACTATAAAAATCTTGTACATTCTTATTGAATTTTAAAGCTGAAGATATGGCTGAAGAGATATCTGACTTGTCTGCGTTTAACTTTAGTTTGTCTTTATCTCTCGTTATATTACTTTGCTCTGCTCTATTAGGTATGTATCTATCTTCGTAATTTGAATTTATAAAACCAAATGGAGTTCCATCTATAGAACTAGCAGCTTTCTTCTGTATATCGGAATTGGCACTAATTGCTAACATGCTTCCAACTTTAGTAGATAGTTCTGTTCTTAGATCTAAGCTTCTAGCTATAGAGCCTTTTCCAAAAACAGGAATATCAAAGTCTGAGTTTTTAGGAAGCATCGTTTCTCCATTTAAACTAGGTACGAGTTGATCGTCTACTATTTGTAAACAGTTTGCTGTATCGTCGTAAGCTAATCTGAATACATTGAAATTGCCAAGAGTTTTATTCATGTCCGATAAAACCTGTTCTACGAAAGCTTTTAAGAAAACGCTATTGGTTTCGTCTTGAGAAAAGAATTGTTTGATTATATCAAAAACATAATCTATGTTTACCAACACATTCATTATTTTTCCTCTGTAAGTATCTATTTTTTCTACTCCTTTAAATGCTGGAATGTCTCCTGAAATTGTATCATTTTGCTCTGGATTAAATAAAGGCGTTTTTTGATTCTTATTTTCCGTTGTACCCGCTATGCTGTCCCCTTCTAATACTTCTTCGTAAAAAAGTTGTTTGTAATCGTTAAAGGTACCTTGAAAAGGAATCATAAAAGTTAAACCGTTTGTAGTCATTTGACAAGGATGACTTAAGCAAAAATTAGTTTCTGGGTTATAATCTATATACAACATCGGAGTTGTTGACTTGCTAGATGTGCTGGTCTCTGTAGAGTCTTTTTTTCTATCGTATAAAGTACATGTGTGATTCAATATAAACAACAATAGTCCAAAAGGAATATACACCGGATGAGCTAATTGCGTTCCATCATTCAAATTTTGATTTACTTCGTAAGGTAAAACATAAGAAGTTAATAGTTCAGAATATTTTACAGGAGGAGCATCTAACCCTTTATTTGAAAGTATTGACGCATTAAATCCGTACTTTATGTTTTTTTGATCAGTATTTCTTTCGTCTAAACTGTTATTTAAAATTGCCGGTATATATTGAGAAAATATACCAGCTGAAAATAATTTAGTGGCAAAAGTTTGATTCGATAAAGGAATGGCTCTTACGCGTCTGTCCAAATCTATCTTTTTACCGCTGGCTTCAATAGCTTTTACCAAAGAATGAATTTGTATTGTTCTTAAAGTAGCTTCCAAAGAGGATTGGAACTGTAAAGCTGGTTTAGTTTGGTTTGTGCTAGTATTAGATACTGGAGAAGTATTTTCTGTTGGTGAAGCGCCAGGCGTATTTTGAGCTGATAAACTGTCTCTGTATTTTTGATATTCTATAGTTGTTGCATCTGGACTTACCCTAAGATCTATTCCGCTTATTAAATCACTATCTGTTATTCTTAAAACAACTGGTATAGAAATAGTTGTCTTAACTTTACCCTCTTGATCGATATATGTTCCGTCTGCTTGTAATTGAGATGTATTTTTCCAAGTTGATGCGGGTATTTTATATTCGTATCTAATTTCTAACGCATAAAATCCATCATTACTAAAAACAATGCCTCTTGTATTTTCTGCTTTATTAAAAAATCCAGCTATATAATTGCCGTTTTCATCTTTTAAAGTATCGGAAATAAATGTAGTATTTTCTTTTTTTGGTAAAGCAATATTTGTTCTATTGCCTTGCATTTCACCGTATGTCATAGGTTCTCCTGTAAAAAAAGAAACTATGTTTTTAAACATGTCTTGTTTTAAAACACTATATGTAATGTCCTTTCCTGTTTTTGTATTCGAAGTAGGAAATTGTACGTATATACCAAAATTATAAGGAGTACGTCCACTATAAGGAGGATCAACTATGTAACTAGAATTTGAAAAGTATTGAGTTTCTATAGAGTAATTATTTTCACCGGCCACTTTAACTAATTTTGATACCTCTTCAGCAGTTTTTCCTATTAAAGCTCTACTTTTTATGTTACTTGAATTCCAAAATATACCGCCCACCGCTTTTTGAATATCGCCTTCTACTGTTCCGTTTAAAATTACACCAAACTTTTTTATGTATAATTTTTGACCAGGAGAATAGTAATAATCGTATTCTTTTTCTTGACTATAATCTTTATTTTTTTTGCTTGTAACAGCTAAGCTACTGGGTGCTGATGCATATCTATTAAAAAAGGCAGAAGTTATATCATATATGGCCGATGCGCCTTTTTGATTTTCGTCTTCGTTATTGTCGGCTATTAAAAAATCTCTATAGCTTTTATACTTTTCTTTTAATTCTTTTTCTCTGGCTTCATCTTTTTTAGCTTTTTCTGTTGCTGCAGCTTTATCAGCTTCCGCTTTTATTGTAGCTTGAGTTTGCTCTTGTATTTTTTGATACAGACTATTTAAAGCCTCTATTTGTTCTTTTAAAATATCTGGTAAAACTGCGGGTTGATTTACCTTTATCGTATCGGCTAAAGATCCTAAACCAACTAATTTTAAAGTACAATCGTAACCGCCTTCTTGATTGTAAGAAAAAGAGAAGTTACTAACCATACCCAACATACCGTCGTAATTACCTTGGGATTCTCTTCTGCTTTTTCCTAACGTTAAACCTATTTGTTCTTTTGTTAGTCTGTCTTCAAAAGGATTTAAACTAAACAATTCAGAAGATTTTAAAGTATCAGAATTATTCTCGTAATAGGAGGTGTTTCCCCATTCTAAAAACATCGTATAACCCAATTTAAAATACAAAGCATCAATTACGTCCAATTGTTTTACATCCCACACTTTGAATTCTATTGTAGCAGATCTTACAGAGCCCAATCGACCTTGAGTTTCCACTACAACTCTTGTTAAACCTGGCATTGGTCTATATCCAAAATCTTGTACTTCTTGATTTCCCAATAAAGAGTATGTTTCTTTGAATCCTTTTCTTAGCGCGTAACTAGTATCAGTATTTATGTCTTTAAAGTTAGATTTTAATCTTCCATCTTCACGGAATATCGTTTCCTTATTGTACTTAGAAACTCCACCGTATAGCACGAAGTTTTTTGCTAGATCTTCAGGTTTCGATAAAGTTAAACCGGTTAAATCTTGAAAATATCTAGTATCTGTTGATGATTGCAAATTAATAGAAGACACCAATCGAACCCAACCGCTTTTATTTCCTAAGTATTGTAGATTCGCGTTGTTTCTAGAGTCTAAAATTCCTTTTGCACTTCTAGTTTGTAGTTGTTTTAAAAGCCAGTCGGGAATGTGAGTACCAATGACGTTAGATATTTTATTATCATTTGTTGCCATATTATCTTAGTAAGTTTGCAGTTCTGTATTGATTAACAACAGACTGAACATCTGTAGGTATTCTTAATTGAGCGCCAGGTGGTGGATATAAAGAATCTCCTGGTAAAGCGTTAGCTGAAGCTATAATCCACCAAAAGCTAGTGTCTCCGTAAAAATCAAATGCCATTAAATCTAGTCTATCACCTAATACTGCTATTACGTAAGTATCGTTTTCAGAAACTGGAATTTCTGGATAAACGTTATTGACATAATATTGGCTACCGGTTGATTGGTACTTAATTACGTCTATATTTTGGTATCTATTAAAGCTCATATCTATCCATTATTAAATTTCATATAATCTGGAAAACTATAGTCTTGTCCTGGATAATAGTTCATATCTATATTATCTTGTTGATCTCCTGTAGTAGTAGTATTTTGTTGAGCTTCAAATTGTGATTCAAAAAAGCTTCTTGCGCTATTTATTTGATCTCTTAAAGCAGCTTGCGTTAATCTTTCTGTTGAGAAAGTATTTCCATTAGCAATTAAGCCTGGTGTATCGCTTAGCTCTTGTGCTCTTCTTGGAAGTATATCCATAATTGGTTTAAAGCTAATGCTTACATTTAAGTAATGAGGTAATTGCGCTACATTCTTTTCTCCTTCTATAGCTACTATTTCCCAAGAACTGTTATCTTCTATTGTTATATTAATGCTTTCTAAAACTCCAGGCGTTCTATATAAATAGTCTCCTATAGTTAACTTAATAATAGGAGCTCTCATTATAGATGTAGTTGGACTATAATCAGGATAAACTTGACTTGTTAAATAATTTAGCTTCTCGTACATGGGCTGTAGCTCTGGTCTAGATTGAGCAAAAATTTTGAAAGAGAAATTAACTGTTCGATCAAATCCTTGATACGTTCTAAAGTTTTCTCCTCTTCCCAAATATCTAAATGCACTATAATCTGCTGAATGATTATCAGATATACCGGATAAAAAAGCTCTAAATACCAACGCTGTTGTTTTAGTAGGATTATCGTTAGATATTGCTTCGAATGCAAACTTAATTACGTCTTTTGCATTTGGATTATCGAAAGGAGAAGCGCCTTCGTTAACTATGAAAGGCACTAATGTATTTAGTCTATCTATACCCACGTCTGTGTTTTGAACGTAAGATGTAAAGGTTTTATTTAATCTACTAATTTGAGGATCTCCAGGATTTCCAGTTTTCATTTTATTTTGAATACTGTCTTCAGCAAAATTCCACGCTCTTGACTTTTGTATTGGACTTGCTACTTGCTTTCTAAAATCTTGTATAGTTACTGGACTTTGAAACAAGGAATTTTTCCCGTTGGGTTTTTGATTTTTTATTTGATCGTAAGTAAGAGTCAATATGTTAGAAACTAGAGTAGTATCTGTAGCTCTTCTTATTACTGTTTTTCCAACACCGTAAGTAGAACCTGGTCCTTGTATGTAATCGAATAGAATGCCTTTATTTAAAGACATTCCCAAAGTATTGTATAAATTAGGATCCGTAAATTTTACCTCTCTATTACTATTAAACATTTTAGTCTGATAGAAAGCGTATAATCTGTTTCTATCTTTTCCATTTATAGTAGTGAATTGTTTTTGAATAGTAGCAGCGTAAAAGTTTTGAAACTGAAATCCGTTAAGTCCTATTCTATCTGGGTGATACCCTGTTCCTGATGTTAATACAGCGCTAAGAGTTGTTTTGCCTGATGGATCGTATATCCACGTATTTGGAATGGAACCAAAAGAAGTAGCTTGATAACCTTGAGTGGTTTCCATTCTTGGGTTAGTCTTTTGTAATTGTACTTGCTTTTGTAAAAATGCCGGTCCTCTAGATGGATCTTTTAAAAATTTAGAAATTCTCAATTGATCTATTTCGCTGGTTAAAGTTTTTCTTGGTCCTCCGGTTAAAGAATCCACTGCACCACCACCTCTTACTGGGTAATCTAAAGAGTTTCTATTTAATTGATAGAATTGTAAGATAGAATTAGTAACAGGTCCTGCGTCTTGCATTGGAAACTTAACGTAAGGTAAACCAGAGTTTCCACCTTGAGGTTGATCCATTCCGTATTTTAACGTAGTGAAATCGGTCTGCTGTTTTAAGAATACAGAATCTACTAAGTTTGGTGAATTATAATTTAACGGCATTAGGAATTGTATCTAGTTGTGTCGAATTTTGTGTATGAGTTATTTTCAAAACTGTTTAACATTAATTTACCTGTTGGAATTCCGTCTAATACAACATTTCCTGTAACGAATCTTACTTGCGCGTTAGTGGTGTCTGGTTTTTGACTCGCTAATTTTGCAAGTAATTCTACAGTCTTTCTTGAGTTTTCTGCAGTCATCTTAATTACTTGTAAACTATTCGCTCCTAAATAAGTTTCTCCCGAGTGTACTTCTGCGATTCCTGAAGTTCGAACCAATCCTCCGTTATCTAGTCCTTGTAGCTTTCCTAAACTATTGCCTCTTAAATTTTGTGCGAAGCCTTTAATTGTATCTCCGTAGTCTTCTGCTATTTCGTCCTTTCCAAATAAAAATATATTGGCTATTTTAGCTGCTCCATTAACAAAAGTTCCTATGCCTTCTAAAACCATAGCGAAGAAATCTTTTAATCCATTTACGAATCCTTGAATTGCATTTGGATTTTTCATAAAATCTATAGCTTTGTCTATAAATTTACTAACTCCTGAATTTGAAATCAGATCTGTGAACCCTTGTTTAATCTTATCTATCAATGCAGCCAATCTTTCGTTAGCCGCTCCGGAAGCCAATGCTTGATATTGCTGCTTTTCTTGTTCTGTCGTAATGTCCTTCATTGTAGCGAATTTCTTCTTCGCTAACTCATACTGTTCTTGCGCTGATTGGCCATCTTTGGCTCCTATCTTAGATAAGAATGCTTGTTTCTTAAGCATATCGGCCATCGTGTCCCTAGTCATACCAAAGCTAGACGCTAACGACTCTGCAGCAATTCTATTCATTCCTAAGAACTCTTCAGTGCTTCCAACTTGTTTTGTTATTTCTTCAGCGGCGGTAACTAAATCGTTATTTAAAAAAGCTTCTCTCGCTTTATTTAAGTTGATATCTTTACCAGTTAGTATTTGAGCTTCCATTTCCTTTGTAATAGAAGACTCGTAGTCCAAGAAAGAATCAGCGATTGAATCCAATTGTTTTAATTCAAGACCCATCGCTTTTGTTTGCAATACAGCCTTAGTAAGTTTCTCTGGATACTTAGCGAAACTCAATCCTAAATAACCTCCTAAATTGCTAACCTCTTTTAGTACCGCTTTGTAGTCTTGCGTAGCTAATCCAGCTTTTTTAAGATTCTCTACTTGTTGAATTACATTACCAACTATATTTTGAGATTCTTTTCCAGTAATTACAGACGTTTGAGCTATGTTAGCTTGTATGTCCTCTTCTAATCCAAGAACGTCTTTTAATTTTATGTTAGTGCTAAGTATCTCGTTAGATAAAATAGCAGTTGTGCCCAATTGTTTACTAAGAGCAATTTGAGCTTCATAAAGTTTCTTAGTGTTTACAAAAACATCGTCGGTGCTATTAGCGTAATTGCTGAAATTGTTAGCTAGCTTTTGAGCTTCGCCTGCGTCCAAACCAAGTTCGCGACCCATTTTTACGAACTGGGAATTGGCATTCATGGCGTAATCCATGAACGTAGCCATTATATCGACTACTCCACCAAGCAATCCTCCAACTAACGGTATTTTTTCTAAGAATCCGCTGATTGGTTTCGTAAGATTTTGTATAGGTCCTTCTGCTAATTCTCCTCCTAAAGCTTTCATTCCTCCAACCATTCCGTCTCTGAACATTTTTATTGTTCCTTGCAATGCGGAGTTTAATGCTTTAGCTGCGCCTAAGAATAAACCGGCTTTGAATAGAGGATCGTTTTTCCAAGAGTCAGCAAAAGAAGTTTTGAATGCTTTAAAACCTGCGCTGAATACACCTTTATTAGGAATTTGTACAAGATCTAGAGGTTTTTTACCTTGTTCAGCCCTTATTTTATTTATCGCTACAATTCTTTCATTTTGTTTTCTAGCTTTTTCGGTAGATTCTTGAAAATCTCTAGATCTCCTTACCATGGCTTCGTAAACTTCGTTACCCATTCCTAACTTCTTAGAAAAGTTTTCGACTAGTTTTCCTGTAATTCCTATGGATTTTTGAATTTCTTTTTCTTTAGAAAGCTGCGTCTCTAAATCTTTTATAGTTAAAGAAACAACATCTTTGCTTTTTGATCTAGCTATGTACTCTGCTTGAAGAGGCGTAAGATTTTGAGTTTCAGCATCAAATATCTGTTCTGCTAAATCTAATTGTTCTTTAGTCAAGCGTATTTGCTCTTCGTTTCCAGAAATTACAGCTTTAGAATAATTTTTTTCTGCTGTTTCTTTATCTTCTAATACTTTAGAGTAATTTTTAGCACCTTCTAATTGAACTGTTCCTAACTTAGTTAATTCTAATTCAGTCTGCTTTAATTTAGCGGTATTTACGAATTGTTTCGAAAGTTGATCGTTTATTTGAGATTGAATTCTCTTAACGTCGATAGAGGTGGTTCTGAATCCTTCGATAGAAGATCTAACCTTATCGTATCCGGTTTGAAGCTTTTTTAATTCATTTACTTGTTCTCTAATAATGTCTCCAAAATCAGCACCATCTCTTACTAATGCTTTAAAAACATTCTGTAGTTTTTTTGCTTCATCCGCCCCAGTAGATGATTTTGGGGCTCCAGTATTTTGATTTTCGTTTGACATGGCTACAAATAAATATTTAAGTCTTAGGTTTTGCCTTGCTTGTTACGTAAGAAGGTTTGGACTTAAGATTTTGCTTAACCGCATCAGGCATTTGAACCTTACTCTTATCAGTTTGCTCTGTAAGAACTTTGTCGTTCTCATTTTGAGCCTCTTGTAGTCTATCTAGGTGCTCCTTTATCTTTCTTATATTGAATTTCCTCTTTGGGATATCCATGTTCCAAACTTCAGTATAATTAAAACCTCCTCCCCCATGATAAACGAGGTCGAAGACTTCAGTCATAAAGATCGATCTATATTCCGCTCCCGGGAAAAAAGAACTCGGCTGTCATTGGCAGCTCGTCGATGACCTCCTCTCCATCTTTA
>Ga0315901_10009588_pt1 | contig 11131 bp, 14 predicted proteins | sample LakEriMetagenome_10_FD_203761 | JGI IMG/M metagenome (GOLD analysis project Ga0315901, IMG submission 203761) | Freshwater fungal communities from buoy surface, Lake Erie, Ohio, United States - Buoy 2 MA116 | ecosystem: Environmental > Aquatic > Freshwater > Lake | place: USA: Lake Erie, Ohio...
CATCCATCAGGAATTTAAAGGCAAATGAAACCGATGCCGCTTATGATTGCTATGTAGCCGAAGTGGAAGAAACAGAGAATTATATTTCCTATAAGCTCGGTTTTGCACTTGAAATTCCTGATGGATGGTGTGCCCTTGTCTTCCCACGAAGTTCAAATTCCAAATACGATCTTATACTTACAAATAGTGTAGGTGTGATTGACTCTGGTTACAGGGGAGAACTTGAAGCTCGTTTCAAAAAAACCAAGGAGAATACTGGCAAAATCTATCAAGTGAATGACAGGGTTTGTCAAATACTTTTCTATCGTCTTCCAAATGTTTACTTTAGTTTGGTTCAGGAATTGGACGGCGAAAATGACAGAGGTGGAGGTTTTGGTTCAACTGGAAAGTAATCATGGAAAGCATTCATGTTTCTAAAGTCGCAGATTTTCTGTCGAACTTCAATAAAAAACTGTTGATTATAGGCCAACCGAAAGGGGTTGGCCTTACAACAGAGGTTATAAGTTTTTTCGCAGAAAAACTCTTTTATGAAGAGAGTTATTCAGTGTTAATTCTTGCAAGAAGCTACGGTGAAAAGTTAAATATAATTGAGATATTTAAGAGTCATTTCAAAAATAATTTTGATTATGATATTACTTTTTCATTTGACACAAATGTTCTTTACGTCTTTGATAATTTTGCAGGAATTGTTGTGGAAGATGAAAAAGCTTCTTTTAATACATCAACCCCTAAACATGCCTTCAATTATCTTTATATAGATAAAGATGACCAAAGCGATATTGTTAATTATTATTTGGAAGAAATTCTCCCAAATAATTGTGAAAAAGGTATCATTGCTACTTATGATACTCCAGACAGCATATTCTATATGCCAGATGCTCAACTTGTAGAAAAAATTATTGTTCACTCGGAACGGTCAAAAGAAAACATTCAAAAATTAAATGAACTTGGCTCTTACACTGACGGTTACGGAAAAATCATAAAAGGACTTTTCAATGAAGAAATTGATTAAATACAACAGCGATTCTTTGATTTACAACTATAAATTGGAAGATGTTATCAAGGGGATTAAATATGAAATAAAACATGGGAAACCAGCGTTTGAGTTTGATTATAATTTCAATATGATACACTTCTTCAATTACTTTTTGGAAGAAGCGGAAAAACAAGAGAGATATACAGAGGCAAGTATAATTAAAGAGTATCTTGACTTAATTTTAGAAAATATTCCAACTGACCTGAAAGGGGTTGTTGATTTTTTTATAGATGAAGAAATTATAACCTTTGATGAAGAAACAGAGACCTACTTTGCAAGTACAAAACCCATTGTTATAGCTTCACTTTTGCTTCCAGCTTCTATAGGTTTAATTGAGGATGAATTTCTTTTTCACTATGATAAGTCTCCACTTCTTAATAACTTGAGAAAGGAGTTACAACAGAAAAACATTCCAGACATTTGTTTCCACATACTACACGAAGTTGCAAAGAGAATTAAAGAAAAGATTGGTGATGCACCATACCCAGACGACCTTACTCCTTTCACTGAAGAAGAAAAGGAATTTCTAAAAGAATGTCCAAATAATTTCACCGAAGCTGTTGATAATTTGGTTAAATTGATGGATTCTTCTGAATATAAGAATCAATTGTCGGATGACGATTCTGTTGAAGTTCTTACATCCTTTATTATGCAGTCAGTAAGCCATGTCTTGATAAGCGCTTGGTTTCTGTATAAAAGGGATTCACCTTTGAGGGTTTGGTTCCGAAATGAAAAAAATGTTGATGACCCTTATTATATAACATACTATGTTTGTCGAACATTCGTTAATTATATGATTGCAAAAAACAGCACTATATGAACTACATTTACCAACTTTCTGATACAGCCACTTCCACTGGAAACGTTTTTGAAGCACCAAAAACAGATTTCGCCGTCCACTCAAACATCGAAAAAACTTTCGAGAAAATTTTTGATTACTTCAAAGGTGTTGCCTATGAGGTAATGTCACAGGAAGAAAGACTTCAATTCATTGAATATCTTCTAACTGTCTATACTGGAAAGAAATGCAACATCTTTTGTGAGTATAAATCATTTGACAAAAACTTTACAAAAGAAGAAGCCCTCCAACTTTTCGCCGTCCACCTCATCATCTACTACTCCGAACTATTAGATAAAACCCCAAAGGAGACTGTTATTGTTTTATATGAATCAATAGTCCCAGAGGCAATGGAAACGCTTGCAACAGACAATTACACCTTGTTTGCAAAAGAAACAAAACCAAAACAGCTAAGGACTGCTCTTGACAGTTTCCTATATAATATAAAAATAACAGGTGTTAGCAAGACGAATATTCCGATACTTCTTGTATATCTTATCGCCTTGGATTCTTTTGAAAATTTCTTTTGAAAAATATTTATTAAAAAATAATAGGTATGCCCTTAAAAGTTATTATCAGTGAAAGTGTTATAAATGAGCTAAATAACAAAAGTTTTTTAACGGAAAAGACTTTATATCATGGTACAATTATTACCAATCTACCTTCAATAGAAAAATATGGACTCCTGCCCACTATAGGTAGTTTTGTTGCAGATATGTATGGTGGTGCTGTTGATGGTGATATAATGGATTATTTAGAAGAAGTTTTATATGCCGCAGATAAAACTATTTTACAAGCTTCACAAAATGCTATAATTCATTATATTTCAAAACATTTAAATAAAAATTTTCACGATGTTACAGATGAAGACTTTGAAAGATATGGTGCTTTGGCTGTTATAAAAAACGGTGAAGATTATTTTAAGTTTCATTCAGAAAAAGACCATGAATACGGTAGAGCACCGATTGGTGTTGAAACAGGAGATTATTACACTAAAGATGTGGTATCACCAGATTATATATTAACTGGTAAAAAAATGACAAAATTTTTTAGAAGATTTGGTTTATTTCCCATAAAAAAATATTAATGAAAGCACCAATAGGAAAAATAACAGAAGAAATCTTAAAGGACAAGGATGCAACAAAAGAATTAATACGTTCAGCCTTATCAAAAGGCGAAAAAATCTTTGAGTTCAATGGAAAGATTTACAAGATAAAAAAAGTTTCACCATAAAAAAAATGGCCGTTGGAAAACCAGCGGCCATTATTTTTTTGGGGTTATAAGTCTTACTTCAGACCCTTGAGACCTTTAACCTCTGCACGAAGGCTCTTAACCTCCTGTTGTACTGTGTTATGGTCAAAGAGTTGCCATACTGCACCTGCAACGGACATAACGATACCAATAACTGCTTGAACAGATGCTTCGTCTTTCCATCCGAGACCTACTGCGATAGCTCCAACCACCATAAGAATTTGGCGGAAAATGTCGAGTGTGAACCACTTCATAATTTTGTAATTTGTTTTATATTTGTGTGAAAAAAATTTTCTACAATAAATAAATATGCTATTCTTTTATTCTACACGAAAAAGTTCACCAGATTATCAAAATAAAATAAGAAAATCTTGTAAAGGTGATGTTAAAGTACACGAATTTGTCAACGAAGGACAATATTCTTTGACACAGGCATATAATCAAGCCCTTGACATGTGTGGAGACGATGAAATCCTTGTTCTTGGGCATGATGATATAGCACTCCCTCTTGGTTGGGATGAACAATTAAAAAAGATATTTGAGACAACTGATTACGGTATCATAGGCGCTGCTGGTTCTGCCAGCATGGGTGTTAACGGTGTCTGGTGGGAAAACAGGTCTGACTTGGCAGGTATTGTTTCCCATGAAAAAATGGAAAATAATAAACTGATTAAATATGATACTTTCTTTTCAGATAACCATGACTTTGTTATGGATGTTTGTGTGGTGGACGGCGTTTTTATTGCGCTAAAAAAAGATAGAATAAAGGCCCGTTTCAATGAGAATATCAGTGGCTTTCACTTCTATGATGTAAGTTTTAGTCTGGAAAACTTCCTAAAGGGAGTAAAGGTCGGTGTCACAACGGCGTTCAAGGTTCATCATAAAAGTGTTGGCCCCATATCCGAATCATGGCAAAAAAACAGGCAAGTTTTTTTGCAAGAATATGGCCCCTATCTTCCAGCAAGTTGCCAACCTTCTATTTCCCAAATCGCCGTCCAAAAACCAGTAACCCTCTACCCAACAAAAATAGGTGTAATAATTTTAACAAAGGATAAAATAGACTATGTTAAAAAATGTATTACCTCTCTAATAGAGAAAACGAATCCTGTATTGAGTCTAAACATTGTCATCGGGGACACAGGTTCTTCATCTGATTCTTTGAATGAGTTAAGAGATTTCTTGAATGAGGAAAAACCAGAAAACATTTCTGTGAGGGTATATAAGTTACCGAAATATAATTTCTCAAAAAATAATAATGATATTGCAAGGGATTGTTTTACTGATGAAGAATTAATTCTTTTCTGTAATAACGATATAGAACTTGTTAATAATGCCCTTGACCTTATGGTTGCCACCTATCAAAGCAATAGGAAGAATTGTGGAACCGTAGGTTGCAGGTTATTATACCCTAATCTTAGGGTTCAACACGCTGGAATTGTAATGTATGGTAATAAGGTAGGTTTTAGGGGTGTATCACATTTTGGATTAAAGAGTTATTACTCTGGCAAGAGCAAACTTACAAACACTTTCATAGGCTCTACTGGTGCGTTTCTTTTAATGAAAAGAGCAGACTTTGAAAAGCTAAACGGGTTTAATGAAAACACAGAAGAGTGCTTTGAAGATGTTGTTTTAAATATTGAAACACGGGCTATCCTTAACAAAGTGAACCATTATCAAGGTGATGCAGTCTGTATCCATTACGAGTCTCTTACAAGAAACGAAGACCCACAGCAGATGCAACGTCTTCAAAAAGACTTACAGAATGTTTTGATTCCTAAGATAATTCAACACAAAAACACAGTTCAAAAATTCTTTATAATAACGCCATGAGAGCATGTATAACAATTAATGATGTCCTTAGACGACATTGGGAAACTTTTAGAGAGGTTTATGAAATCTACTTGGATGAAGAAAATCAATTAGAAGAATTTCACGAAAATCCTGATTTTGAATTTGGAGAACTTCAAGAAGATGAAACCGTAAAGGAGGTTTCTTTCAGTAAAGTTGAAAGAAAAATCTTAGATTTGGATGGAATTTCAGATCCTTGTGGTTTAACATCTGAATTTGCTTTTGAAAACCCTGAAGAGTTTAATAACTTCCTCTATCAAAGCATGTCATTTGAAGTTTTTGCCAAGACGAATGTAGCATATAAAAATGCAATGGAAGACTTCAATAACTTGCTTAACTTCTTTGAAGAAAAGAGAATCGAACTCGATATAGTTTCAATGGAAAAGGGTAATAGCAAACCAGCTACATTGTTCTTTTTATCCAGAGAGAAATGCAAACCAAAAAATATTCGATTTGTAGATTCTTATATTAAGATTTGGGATGAATACCAAATAGTAATAACAGCCGACAAATATTTGATTTTGAATAAAAGACCAAGAAGAAAATTATTCAAAATTGAAACACCACAAAATAAAGATTTAAATTTTGGGTTATCTTGCCAAACTTTAAAAGACGTTTTAAACAAATTTAAAAAATAATGACAAACAAAGAAATTATACAAAGACTTGAAGAACTACGGGAAGATATTCTCTCCAAAAATGGCAGAATGTTTTTCTTCGTTTCTGACACCGCTGGCGTTCCAATGGCTTCAGTGGAACAAATTTACAAGATGGCTAAACTTATACAAGACGAAGGATATAAGGTCATCATGGTTCACGAAAAAGACAAGTTCATAGGTGTCGAATCTTGGATGGGGGCAGAGTATTCTTCCATTAAACATATTTCGATTGGTTCTATGAATAATAGTGAAGAGTATAAGATTACTGGTGCGGATACCTTTTTTATACCTGAACTTTTCTCCGACCTTATTAAAAAGCTTCACGAAACAAAACTTCCTTCTGACACGGTAGTTATCTGCCAATCACACACATTCATTTTTAAGTATTTGAATGCTGGAGAAACTTGGTCACAGTATGATGTTGAAAACGTCATTACTACTTCCAACAAAATGAAACTTTTCTTACAGGAATATCAACCAACCAAAAACGTCTTCGTTGTTAATCCTGTAATTAGCGACGATTTTAACCCAGAGGAAAATGCACTCCCACAAAAACCAATTATCAGCATCATCTCAAGGGTTCCTGATGATATTGAGAGGGTTGCAAAGCTATTCTATCAAAAGTACCCAATGTATTCTTGGATTTCATTCAGGACACTTGGTAGCATGAAAAAAAGCGAATTTGCAAGAGCCTTGAAAGAAAGCTGTCTATCTGTATGGATTGACGACTTCGCCACTTTTGGAACTTTCCCTTTAGAATCTATGAAGAGCGGTGTTCCATGTATTATTAAAATCCCAGATATGATTCCAGAATGGGCTGAAAATTTTACACAGGAGGGTATTACACTTTCAGATAATGCAATTTATGTTCCAAACGTACTTGCCATTCCAGATTATATTGCGAAGTTCATGGAGGCTTGGTTGCTTAACGATGTCCCAGAAACGCTTTATCAAAACATGAAAGCAGCTCCAGCTATTTACACAGAAGAAAATTTTGTAAGTCAGGCAAAAAAAACCTTTGAAGCTATTATTGAAGGTAAGCTTTCAAAATTGGAACAAACTATACAAAAATATCAAGAAGAAAATGAACAATAATCTAACAATACTTGTACCTATCCATTCACTTGACATAGACAGGAAATACATTTCTGATATGTTTGAATCGGTTTCAAAACAAACCGATAAGAGATTTACATTGGCTGTGGCTACTTTTCCTGAATATAAGGAGCAAATCAACAATATGAATATTTTCGATTTGAAAATTGAGTATATTGACCTCCCAGAGGAAATTAAAGCACTCCCTCTTCCAAATTATACGGAGATTGTTAATTTCGCCGTCCACTCCATCACAACCAAAAGATTCACTATACTACAATATGATGATGTATTAAACAATATCTTTGTAGAGGTATCTGAACAATACGCTAAAGCATATCCAACAGTTTCAGCCTTTGTTCCAATTAGCTTGGAGTTTGATGGAGAATCATTTGTTAGAATGACAAACGAAGCTGTTTGGAATATGAATTTTACTGAAAAGCAAGGGTTTTTCGATTTTGAAAGCCTACGAAATTATTTCACCTTTTCTTTTGTCAGCACAATCTTTGACACTGAAACTTTCGTGAAAAATGTTGGCTTCAAACACAGTATTAAGAAGTATTTTGAGCAAGAGTTTTTCCTTCGTCTTCTTTATCAACAACAAGAAATCATGGTCATACCGAAGTTTATGGTGAGACACACTGTAAACCGAGCAGATTCTATTTCCAGTCACTATGCAGACCTTCCTATTCTTCAGCAACGTTTTTATCAAGATGTCGCTAAGAAGGAATATTATTTTGCAGAGGATAGAAAGCTGACTTATGAAGAACAGGCATCAATTTAACAAACCCTGTTTTTCATTTAATTTTTTAATCAATGGCAAAAAGAGGTAGAAAAGCGAAAAGTGAACAACAAAGTGAGGTAAAGTCGCCATCGGATTATTTTTCAACAGAACAGGAAGAAGCGGTTGTGAGGTATTTAACCTCCACAAGCGAAGAGGAAAAAAACCGAATATATAATGAATATTTGAAGTTTCCGTTAGAAAAGATGACGGAATCTATTATAAACAGGTATAAGTTATATAGTGCAAAAATGTCGTATAAAGAATTATTTGATGATACTTTATCTTTTTTGCACATGAAGATTTCCATGTTTGATCCGACAAGAGGCAAAAAATCTTTTTCTTATTTTGGAACTATCATAAAAAGACGGCTACAAAATAACAGAAAAAAAGAAACAAAGGATAAAAAGAAACTTGTCCTTTACGAAGATGTTTACAAAAGTATTTCTCACGGTGATGATATAGAAGAAAAGGAATACAGTGAAGACAGCTTGCTTTACGACTTTTTTAAAATCATTATCGGTGAGATAAATGAACTTCTATTAGAAGAAAATATTGTAAAATACAATCTCAAAGATTCTGACGTTAAGGTAGGAATAGCGATATTGGAAATCACAAACAATTGGGAGAAAGTTTATGTAGATGACACAAAAAAATATAAAAAGAATTTTGTGTTGGAATGTATCAGAAACATGACACTTCTTAGTACAAACCAAATAAGTCAGAGTCTGAAATTCTATAAGAATTATTATGTTTCTCGAAAGAGAACATATCTTAAAGAACTGGAAGATGATTTTTGACTATTTATTGAATAAAACTAATTTACCATGAAATCCAAGATACCAGCGTCATTGGACGGCGTTTTAGAAAGAATCCAACTTACCTTTATAGACCTTGAAAGACAGGAAAAAAGGGCTTTGGCTTTTATGCGCAAAAGAGAGGAAGAAATTGCAGAACGGCGTGAAGCAGAAGGTGATGAGAATGGTGTCAGAACACTCAAGGAAACTGAAATTTTAGATGCACTTAACAACAAGACATTGGATATTATTAACACAAACAACAAGTTAAAAATAGACCTTGTAAAGTTTTATGGTGCAACTATCAGTAATCAAAGAGAGACTGTAGAAGATTTTTCTGAAGAAGAAACTTCTGATAGCGCAGTTTTGACAGAAAAAGAATTTGAATATCTTAGAAATCAAGCACTAAAAAATAATTTGATGTCTGATGCCGATTAGCCCAAAGGAAATATTTTTGGGTAAGATTGAGGGGTTGAAAATTAGTAATGAAGCATTTACGAATATCTCATTTACTAATTCTCTCCCCTCTTTGTCTAAGCCAAGGAACAGTTTAGAGTTTACTCTTGACTTGTTCAGAATTTTCTTTGGTAGTCAACGTATAAAAGATGAATTTACGCTTTTTTTGTTAAGTGAGTTAAAGTCTCTTGAAAAAGATTTGATTTCTTATTTTAAACAAAATATCATAGATTATCTTTTTTGTCCTATTGATGTTACAATCCCAGAAGAGTTTTTTACTGGAGTAACATTCACTGTAAAAGAACTTGACTTTTTTGAAATATTAAAAATTGACCCAGAGAGTAGCTTAGGTAATTCTTATTACGAAGACTATGAAAATAATCTAAATAAGCTTCTTTATCTTGCTACACAGACCCCAGGTGTTGAACATAATTGGAATGATATTTTATTAATTACTTTTTCAAATCAATCCTTTACCATAAAGGTTCACCCTAATTTTCAAGGTAAAACCGTTTATGATTTTGTCAATGCCTACCTTAGCAAGGTTCAATTTTTTAACGACATTACTATTATTTCCGATGTGTTGGACGGCGTTTTTGGTGTAGTTAGTTCGGCAGTTTCAAACGCAATTTCAAACAGAGGTCTTCGGAATAGAGAACAGTTTAATATCTTAATGGACAGGATATTAGATGATGTTGCAGTTGACGATTCTTTTTATACATTCGATGATGAAGAAATCGAAAGAAGAATAAAGCAAAAGAAAGAAGGGTATTTTGAGTTTGTTGATTGCGAGATTAACTTTGTGAAATACGACTATAATCTCCTTCAAGGATTTGTTGATGACCTTTTAAATGTCTCGCAATATAACGAAGAGATTTATAATGTCAACTTTGACTATCTTATAAACCAAACATCCCCCACAGTTTCTCCATCTGATAAAAACACTTATCAAAACAATATCTTTTTGGAGTTTTTTAGACAAATATCTAAATCAATTGTCTTAAAAATATTTTCACCGAAACAAGTATTGTTCATAAAGTTATTCAGAAAGATGGTGAAAAAAGCAGATGTTGACATCAGCTTCTTAGGGTTTTTTCAAGAACACCGAAAATTTATATTCGATATTGTTAAGAAGCACGTCACTGGTGCCATTATCAGGTACTTAATTATTATTATAACAAAAGAACTTAATAAGTTTGTAGCTGAAAACAATTTAAAGAAAGAGCAGGAGCAACTTAAACAATATATTTTACAAATAACCTCTTTGATAGGTTTTGTCAGATGAACGAAGATTTAACAAATATAGAAACGCTTATTAAGTATTTGAATGGTATTTTGGATGCTGGAAATAGCCGTCCACCCAACATACCATCCCCACTTATATTAGTAGGTGCAGAGAATAAAACAGGCTTATCACCAAGAGAAATAACAAAAGACATAATAACAAAGAGTCAAAAAATAGGTATTCCAATTGGCCCATTACCAGATGGAACAGATTCTATCATGGAAAAGATGGTTTATACTATTGTAGAAACTGTTGTAGAACATATAATTAAGCATGGAAAAGTCACCGTTGTTATACCTCCAGGTGTTCCTGTAACTGTAACTGGTCTTGCTGGTGGTGTTCTGCCTGTGGTTGGTCAAGGTGTTACTTCAACATACGCAACAGGTAAAGGGATAATACAATAAAGATATGAATTTAGTAGGCACAGAATTTGGTAGTGTAAAATTTGAAAAACCTTATTCCAAAGTAGTTTGGGAAGGAGAGGTAGTTAGTTTGTTGGACGGCGAACAAAATGGTGTTATTCGGGTTCGTATTCCTGAACTGGATAAAATGTTAACAGACGAACAATTGCCAATATGTGTACCTCTCTTTAGCTTTTCTTTCTTTAGGGTTTTACCAAAAGTTGGTGAAAGAGTTACACTACTCTTCAGGAACATCTATAATACAAGGGATTCAAATATGAAGGACTTTCGCTATTGGATAAGCGTTGTCCATTCAAACATTTACAATCTGGAATTTCAACCGTTTAATTACGAAAGTACCGCTCATTATCCCGATGGAACAATAAGGCAACCTAAAAAGACTTCTGTTTTACCAGAGGCAAATGGTATTTATGCCTCAAAAGAAGACATTTCAATTAACAGTAGAAATAACAGTAGCATATTTCTCAAGTCTAATCAACTTCTTTTTAAAGCAGGTGCTCACCAAAAAGACAATTCTCTTAAATTTAATAAAACAAATCCTGCCTATATAACACTGAAGTATCCTATTGAGAGTGAACAAAAGGGTGTTACCACATCTGCCAAAGTTCCTGTTTTTATTACGCCAACCATTGAACTCATAGCTTCTTTTTTGGCAGATACCAAG
>Ga0315901_10009597_pt1 | contig 11127 bp, 6 predicted proteins | sample LakEriMetagenome_10_FD_203761 | JGI IMG/M metagenome (GOLD analysis project Ga0315901, IMG submission 203761) | Freshwater fungal communities from buoy surface, Lake Erie, Ohio, United States - Buoy 2 MA116 | ecosystem: Environmental > Aquatic > Freshwater > Lake | place: USA: Lake Erie, Ohio...
TTCCCGAGGGACCCCGGCCTCCCGATCACTACGCGTTGCTGCGGGTCAAGCAGTTCGACGACGACCTGGGGCGGATCCGCAAGAACTACAAGACCCTGAACGGGCTGGTGCGCAAGTATGCGACCGGTCAGTACCAGGACGAGTCGCAGGCGCTGCTGAACGAACTCGCCAAGGCGATGCTGTGCCTGACCGACCAGGAGCGGAAACGCGAGTACGATGAAAGCCAGGGACGGGAGTTTCCCGAAGAGCAGGCGGGCCCCAAGTCCGTCGACCAGGTGCTGGTCGCGCAAAAGTACCTGACCCGGCAGCAGGCCGACGACGCCCGGGAGCATGCCGAGCGGACCGGGCTCGAACTGCGGGATGCCCTGGTGCAGTTGAAGCTGGTCGATGCCGAAGTGGCGACGCAGGCGCTCGCGCAGGAACTGGGTCTGTCTTACGTCGACCTGAACGAAATTGAGCCTGACGAGACGGCGCTCGACCAGGTGCCCAAGCGGGTGGCCCGGCAGTACTCGGTGCTCCCCCTGTTTGTGGACAACGGGACGCTGCTGGTCGCCGCGGTGCATGAATTGGACCATGCGGTCGAAGAAGAGTTGCGGCTGCGATTTGATGGAGCCCCGGTGCGCAGCGTGCTGGCTTCGAAAGGGGGCTTGGACGCCGCGATTGCCAAGTACTATGCCCCGGGAGCCCGCGCGGAAGGAGGGGCCGCGGCCGGCGGGGCCAAGGCAGTGGGAAAATCGGGAGGGGCCGAGGCGGGCGAGGGCGAGAAGAAAAAGGGGGCTGGCAAGCCAACACCCCCGAAGCCGGTCGAGCGGCCCAAGGTTCGCCAGCCCCTGTCTCCGGAAGAGCTGAAAAAGAATCAGCAGTTGGCGGGGATCCTGGTGGGGTGGAGCGTGGTGGCGGCGTATTTGCTCGACAATTTCGTGGTGACCCCGCGGGTCTTTTTCGACTCGTACAGCTTTCTGCTGTTCCTGGGGCTGCCCGCGGTGGCGGCCGCGATTGCGTGGGCGACACTCCTGCAGAAGCGCTAAGTGAGAACCGCCGCACCTCCCCCCGGGGGACGGGTCGAGTGGCGGGTCGGGGAGAAACGGGTGTTTTTTCTCCGAGAAAAGCGGAAACTTGGGCCGGTGGGCTGCGTCTGCCCTGCGTGCGTTCCAAGCGGATTGCGTTCGCAGCAGGCGCGTGGTAACTGAGTGAGTGATCTGGTCTGGCTTTGGGCCGATGGCTTTCCACCTTGGGGGTGTGGAAGCACGTCAGACAAGGGTCCCTGCCGTCCGTGGCTGCGGCAGGGAGGTTTCTCTGTGTGTCCGAGGGAGCTGACGATGTCTGTAGGATGGGTCTTGCGGACCGCCGTGGTGGGGTTGCTCGCCGGCGGTCTGGGGGTGTATGCGGGGCGGAATGAAGGTGTCACAACGGGACGCCAGGCCGAGGTCGCAGGTGCGACTGAGGGAACTGAGCTGACCTGGTCGGTGGCTGGCCCGACCAAGGCGTGCTGCAGCGAAACGGGTCGAGCGGCGGGAATCGCCGGGGCTCCCACCGGAGCGATGCTGGCACTGGCCGCGCGGAACCAGGAGGTCGCCGACAAGGGGGCCGCCAGTGGCAAGCGGCCCAACATCGTGGTGATCTGGGGGGACGATATCGGGCAGTTCAACGTGAGCGCGTACAACCTGGGGATGATGGGCTTCAAGACGCCCAACATCGACCGGATTGCCCGCGAGGGGGCCCTGTTCACCGACTGGTACGGGCAGCAAAGCTGCACGGCGGGGCGGGCTGCATTTATCACGGGGCAGTCGCCCATTCGAACCGGCCTCACCAAGGTGGGCCTGCCGGGCGCCCCGGAAGGAATGAAGAAGGAAGATCCGACGATTGCCACCCTGTTGCGGGCCCGCGGCTATGCGACCGGCCAGTTCGGCAAGAATCACCTGGGCGATCGCGATGACATGTTGCCCACCGCGCATGGCTTTGACGAGTTCTACGGGAACCTGTATCACCTGAATGCCGAGGAAGAGCCCGAGCATCCGGACTATCCGAAGAGCCCGGAGTTCAAGAAGCGATTTGGGCCTCGGGGGGTGATTCACAGCTTCTCCGATGGACGGATCAGCGACACCGGCCCGCTCACCAAGAAGCGGATGGAGACGATCGACGAAGAAGTGAACGCCAAGGCGTTTGACTTCATGGATCGGGCGAAGAAGGCGAACAAGCCGTTCTTCCTCTGGTGGAACTCGACCAAGATGCACATCTTCACGCACCTCAAGCAGGGGGTGTCGGGGAAGACCGGGTTGGGCATCTACGCCGACGGGATGGTCGAGCACGACCGCCAGGTGGGCGAGGTGTTGGCGAAACTGGAGGAGTTGGGGGTCGCCGACGAGACGATCGTGATGTACTCGACCGACAACGGAGCCGAGGCGTTCACGTGGCCCGATGGCGGAACCACCATGTTCCGGGGCGAGAAGAACACGCAGTGGGAAGGGGGCTACCGAGTCCCCTGTGCGATCCGCTGGCCCGGAGTGATCAAGCCGGGCACAGTCATCAATGACATCGGCGCCCACGAGGACATGCTGGCCACCCTGTTGGCCGCGGCGGGTGACACGACTGTCAAGGAGGATCTGCTGAAGGGGCGCAAGGTGGGTGAGGCGACCTACAAGGTGCACCTCGACGGCTACAACCTGCTCCCCGCGCTCAAGGGCGAAGCCCCCTGGCCCCGCCAGGAGTTTCTGTACTGGACCGATGACGGTCAGGTCGCCGCGCTGCGGTACGGCAATTGGAAGGCGACATTCCTGCGGCAGAACGCCCACGGCATGCACGTCTGGCAGGAGCCCTTCGAAGAATTGCGGGCCCCACTGCTGACGAACCTGCGGATGGACCCCTTCGAACTCGCGACCGATATCGGGATGGACTACCAGCGGTGGTACCTCGAGCACATGTTCATGATCGCCCCCGCCGGGGCGTACGTTGGGCAGTGGCTGCAGTCGTTCCGCGAGTTTCCCCCGCGGCAGAAGCCGGGGAGCTTCAACCTGAATCGGGTCATGGAAGCGGTGACGACCTCGTCCGGCTCGGGACGGTAGCCCGTTTCCGGCAGACAGCTGTGTCTCAGTCGGCGGGCAGTTCCCACGACAGAGGACCCAGTTCTTGAGAGTTTTCAGGGCGGGAGAGGGGGGCGAACCCCTCTCCCGCCTGATTTTTGCGCGATGGGAAAAGTCATACGATCAACCTGTTCGCCCTGGGCCTGGTGAAAACCACGCGCCCTCAGGCGACTTCTCTCTTCTCTGCGCGGGCCAGCGGACCGTGGCAGGACTTGGCGTTGGCCGCGGTGCAAGTTGTGGTGGTCGATGACGACCACCGCTTGGTCTCGAACGGCGGGCCTCCCGGGCCGGACTCCCGGGCGGGACTGACCAGCCAGCGAAGCAGCCGTGGCGACGTTCTCACCTCGGGCGCTGCCGCGCAGTCCCGATTGGTGTGCCAAGGGCGGTTTGCCAAGGGCGAAGCTCATCAGGCGGTTCCAACGGGAGGTGGCGATGCGACGGGAGAAAAGTGAAAAAGTGAGTGCTGCCAAGTGGGGGCGACTGTTGGCGCTGATCGCCCTGCCGGTCCTGCTGGGGATTGCCGTGGGCTGGCTTGCGACGGGGGCGGAGGCCCAGGGCCCGGCACGGCGCGGCGAGGCCCGGCAACTGCCGCAGCCCGACCCGGCCTTTACGGGGACCGTCGGCCGGACCGTGTCCCAGTCGAAAGCCGATTATCCTCTCCCGCTGAAGGTGGCACAGGGCAGCCCCAACGTGCTGCTGATCCTGCTGGATGACGTCGGGTTTGGCATGTGCTCTCCCTTCGGGGGGCCCGTGCCAACGCCCCATCTCGACCAGTTGGCTGCGAATGGTTTGCGGTTCACCCGCTTCCATACCACGGCCCTCTGCAGTCCCACGCGGGCAGCCCTGCTGACGGGTCGCAACCACCACAGTGTCGCCACCGGGGTGATCACCGAATGTGCCACCGGCTTCCCCGGCTACACCGGCATCATTCCCAGGAGCACCGCCATGGTCAGCCAGGTGCTGCGCGACAATGGCTACGCCACGTCGATGTTCGGCAAGTGGCACAACACTCCCGAAATGGACATCGGCCCGGCAGGTCCGTTCGACCGCTGGCCGACCGGATTCGGATTCGACTACTTCTACGGCTTCAACCAGGGTGAGGCTCACCAGTATTACCCCACGTTGTACCGCAACACGGTTCCCGTGCCGCCCCCCAAGTCGCCCGAGCAGGGCTACCATCTCACGGTCGACATGACCGATGAAGCGATCCACTGGATCCGCAACGTCCGCGCGGCGGGAGACCGTCCCTGGTTCAGCTACTTCAGCACCGGCGCTGTGCATGCACCCCATCACGCTCCCGCCGAGTGGCGTGAGAAATATCGGGGCAAGTTCAGCCACGGCTGGGACCGTCAGCGGGAATTGACCCACGCCCGCCAGGTGGAGATGGGCATTGTCCCGCAAGGGACCCTCCTGACTCCTCGCCCCACCGAGATTCCCGCCTGGGAATCGCAGTCGGCCGAGGCCCGGCAGGTCTCGGAGCGGCTGATGGAGAACTACGCCGCCTACATGGCCCACACCGACGACCAGGTGGGGAGGCTGATCGACAGCCTCCGCGAGTCGGGTGAACTCGACAACACGCTGCTGCTGTATGTGGTGGGAGACAACGGTGCGAGTGCCGAGGGGGGGCTGCAGGGAACCTTCAGTGAAATTGCCAGCCTGCTGGGACTGCAGTTGGGCCTGAAGAGCCTGTCGAACCGACTGGACGAAATTGGGGGGCCGACCAGTGAGCCGCACGTTCCCGTCGGTTGGGCCTGGGCGATGAACGCGCCGTTCCAGTGGTCGAAGCAGGTGGCGAGCCACTTTGGCGGGACGAGGAATCCCCTGGTGGTTCACTGGCCCGACGGAATCAAGTCGAGGGGGGAGCTCCGCACACAGTTTCACCACGTGATCGACATCGTGCCGACCATTCTGGACGTGTGCGGTGTGAGCGAGCCGAGCGTGGTGAACGGGATTCCCCAGAAACCAATCGAGGGGGTCAGCCTGCGGTATTGCTTCGATGAGCCAGGGGCGACGGGGCAGCGTACAACCCAGTACTTCGAGATGTTCGCCAATCGGGCGATCTACCATGAGGGTTGGGTGGCCTGCAGTCGCTACGGTCTCCCCTGGGAAACGGCGGGGCGCGGGAGCGATTTCGACAAGGCTCCCTGGGAGCTCTATCACGTCGATCGCGATTTCAGCCAGGCGGTGAACCTGGCGGAAAAGCAGCCTGAGAAACTGCGGGAACTCCAGGCCCTGTTCGAAGCCGAGGCGGCCCGCTACGACGTCTTCCCCCTTGATGCACGCATGGCCGAGCGGTTTGATCCACGGTTGCGACTGGCCGGCAAGCCGAAGGTGGAATGGACCTATTACGGAAATGCCGTCTGGCTGCCCGAGGCGGTGGGGCCCCTGGTGTTTCCCAGGCATCACACGCTGACAGCCGACCTGTCGATTCCCACGGAGGGAGCCGAGGGGGTGGTGGCGTGCTGTGGCAGCTTTTCCGCAGGCTGGTCTCTCTACGTGGCGGACGGGAAGCCAGTCTTCCGCTACACCCTGTTCGAGGTGGCCGACGCCACAATCACCGGGACCCGGCCACTTCCCCCAGGGGACGTCGAGTTGGGAGTGGAATTCACTCCCTCAGGCAAACCGGGAGGGGGAGGAACGCTGGAGCTGACGATCGACGGGGAGCCCGCTGGGAAGGGGATTCTCAGGGGATCGTCGTTCCGGCACGGACTGGAACCGTTCGAAATTGGTCGCGATTCCATCACGGCGGTTGACCCCGCCTACCGAGAGCGCGGAACGTTCCCGTTCAGTGGAACGATCAAGCGCGTCCAGTTCCGCGTTCTTCCCTGAGCGGGCCGCCTGCTCCAACCGGACCCGATGGAAACATTCCCCATCGGGCCCGGAAGTCCCGCAGCGAACCACGGAAATCAATTCGACCGTTTGATTGACCGGCTGAAGGCACTCAGGGAGTCGTGCCTGCAGGCGGGTCGATTGGCAGTTGCGCCGCCTCGGTCAGGCGGTCAAACTGATTCGCCTGCGTGACCCGATAGACAATCTCGGCGACCTGCGCATCACTGAAGTGTTGCCGCAGCCCGGCAATCTCTTCGTCGCCAATCCATTGGGGGGTGGCGGTCAGGCGGGCGGCGAACTGGACTGCCAGCCGATCCCCCTCAGAAAGCTTCGCGGCGGGGGTGGGCAACTGCTCAATCTGGGCAGGAGTCTGGCCGAGTGCCGTGAGGGTCTCTGCCGCCAGGGCGACCGCGTACCAGGCCCGGTCATGGCGGGCGGCGACATAGGCAATCTGGGCCCGCAGCAGCGGCGTGAGATTGCCCGCCACGGGAAGTTGCCGCTGAATGCGGATGAGCGCAGTGCCTGTCTTTGGGAAGTTTGCGAGCAGCCGGATCCAGGCGGGCACCGGACCGGGAGGCAGGTCGGCGAGCAGTTGCCGGGCCTCTTCCTCCGAGACCAGTGGCAGCGTCGGTTTCCGTCCCCGGGCGGCGTCGAGCTTGAGTGCGACGTCCGCTGCTGGTTCGAGCGCAGGCCGCGCCGGGGTCAGGGCCGGGCCCGCTTTCCCCGACTCGGGCAGCAACGCCACCGCGCTCCGCCGCGATTCAAACCCGGCCGAGGTGGGTGAGAGATAGTCGCGATGATCTTCCTGGGGAATTCCCAGGCTGTCGGTCCAGCGATTGGTGGCGTTGTACCGGGCTGTCAGCAGCACCAGTTCCAGGATCTGCAGCTCGGTGAAGTGATCCTGCAGTGGTTGCAGGTCGGCGGCGGTGACGCGGTGCGGTTCAACCGTCAGCTTGCGGGCGAACGCGAACGCCACCCGACGCTCGACCGGGAGTTCGGACCAGTCGCCATCCAGCCGGGCCAGGTCATCGTCCGTCAGCCCATCCGCCGTCAGTTTCGACTCCTGGTGGCCCAGGCAGTAATGGCAGTTGTTGAGCCGCGAGACGATCCAGAAAATCTCGGTGATGAACGGTGCCTGCAGCGTCATCCTGGGGTCGGGCTCGCGATTGAGCGTGGCCGGACCGCGCAGCTCGGCGGGCAGGTACAGATTCCGCATGCGGGCGTTGTTAATCAACCCCGGACCCAGCCCCTTGGCCGGGGAGGGGTTCGCTTTGGCCCGCTCCAGTTCCTCCGCGGAGGGGGGCGGGAGCGGCAACCGGGGCTGGCGCCCCTTGAGTTGCTCGAGAGCCCGCTTCATTTCGGCCCGGGTCGCCGGGACCGCTTTCGCCCCCGCAACCGGGGTCTGTGCGACAAGTGCCGGGGGCAGCAGTGCGAGCCCAGCCAGGGTGAACGCGACGGCGAGACGTTGATGAGGCGACATGAGACTGTGAATGGTGGTTCAAGTGGTCGGAAAGTCGGACACGGCAGGGCCGAGGCAGTGGTGCACCGGTGGGAACAAAGCGAGACTCCTCAATGCCACTGACCGGCTGCGAAAAAAATCTCGTTCGCAACTCGGGGAGTGTCAGCTGGAGTTACTTAGTCAATCACGTCATCGGCGCGAATCACCGAGACCGCTGGCTGCAGGGTGACGGCATAAGCCACCTGTCGCTGGTGGTCCCCCCGTTTCTCCGAATTCAGGCGGATCTTGGCCGGGACCCGCCAGTGGCCCCCGAACGCGATCGGCTCGCCAATCTCGTACTCCAGCAGTTTGACGCCCGAGTCCCAGTCTTCGTCAGCGACCACCCACGGGGGGGTCCGCTTCGCGAAGTTGCTGGTTCCCTCTCCCTGTTTCCAGGCATCAAGCACCGTCGTCAGGGTCTGGCGGGCATCCCCCGCATTCCCCTCCAGCACGACCGGTTTCGAGCAACCCGCCAGGAGCAGGCCGACCAGGCCCAGCAAACAGGGGGTCCACACCGGGAAGCGGTCAGGCATCCGCCCGGCAGGCTTGCCGAGCGGCAGCAGCGATGGCGACGGGGGGGAAACAACAGTGAGCATGCAGCGATTCTCGGCCAGTAAGGGACAGGCGGCCCGCCAGCGGGTGCCTCGGAAAACAGGGGACAGCCAGTGGCCGCGGGTGGGTTAGAAGTCGCCCAGGACTTCGCGGCCCGCCCGGCTGCCCAGGGCCCGCCAGGTCTGCACGTTGATGTTGTCGCTCACAAACCGGACGGAACCGTCGCACAGCAGCGTGTGCACGCCACCGGTGTGATAGCTCTTGGCGGTCGTCGCGATCCGGCGGGGAGGGAACATGCACGAGCGGGTGTTTGGCCCGGAAACGTGCATGTATTGCGTGGTCGAGTGATACGAGTACATCCACGGGGCCCCTACATTCGATACCCCCTGGAAGGAGAGATTGCGGGGGTCGATCGCGGCACACTGCGCGACCGCCTCGTCCGCCGTCGTCGGGTAGGTTCCGGGCCGGAATGTGTCGGTCGGGCTCGAAACCGCGTTGCTGAAGTCACCCAGCGGATGCTCGCTGAACGCCGCGGTGTTCGATGTTCCATCGCGGACTTCGGCGATGCTCAGCGCGGCACCGGGCACGAAGATGCCGTTCGCCGGCGGTTGCCCAAAGTTCGGGCTCGTCGGATCATTCGTGGTCGCGTCATACACCAGGCCGTTCCCCTGGTTCGCGCGGTAGGCAGTGCCCCCCCACTGCTGTGGGAGTTGACTGGTCGAATCGCTCGGGCACAAGAACACCGGCAGCCGGGCCGCGACTGCGGTGGCGTTCGCGGGATTGTCGTAATTCACGTTGAAATTGATCGACTGGTACAGCGGGTTCTGGTCCAAAAACGGCAGCATGTAAGCATGCACCGAGATCGGCTTCGGAGTCGCGTTCAGGCACAAGGGAAACACCTTGTGAGTGTCCAGGTAGTTGTGCATCGCCAGGCCCAACTGCTTCAGGTTGTTGCGGCACTGCGTCCGCCGCGCCGCCTCCCGCGCCTGCTGAACCGCAGGCAGCAACAGGGAGACCAGGATCCCGATGATCGCAATGACCACCAGCAATTCGATCAGGGTGAAACCACGGCGACGGCGAGATGGGACACGAACAGTCATGACTCGGCTCCTGGATGATCAGGGGACCAGAAAGAAAGTGACCACAGGGGAACGCGGGGCAGGCAAGCTGGCCTGCCGCAGATTGGCCTGGGACCCGGCGGGCCACAGGCGAGAATCTCGGGAATCGCGACACGGGGATTCCGGTCGGCTGAGGGCGTCCAGTCGCCGGGATCCGCAGGCGCAGCGGCGGCGATTGGGGCCGCGGGGTCAGCACTCTGAGGTTCTCCCCAGGCCCGGCATTCGCACGGCAGAGGGGAGGGTGGAGGCCCGATGCCTGGGTGCGGCGTGGCAGCAAACTGCGTGACGCAAACAGACCGTGGCCAGGTCAGAGAGACCCCACGGGGCTGGCCGGGTTGAAGTCGAGGCGGCTTAAGCGGATTCCCCTGGGAATCCAGCAGAGCACAGCCTTCGCGACGTCAACAACTGCGGACAAGCCCGCAGCCGGGCCAGCAGTCAGACCGCCCGGGGAGGGCGGAAAGGCCCACGCCGTGACAGCAGCACGGGGGGCAATGTGTCGAGCAACTCAACCCGCAGGGAGTTCTCGAAAGCGACAACAGGCTCACAGACGAGCCACGCGTCGAATTGCGGTGGCGACGTCGGAACCGGGGCCGGAGCCGCAGGTTCGCTGCGAACGGGACGGCAATGCGGACCCTGGCACGGTGTGACAGGGCCGACTGGAGCAATCGCATCACCCGCACCAGCGTGGCCAGCCAGCTGCCCGGTCACTGCACTATTCAGCAGACCATGCGGCATGCCGTTGGCCCCACGGGGATTGCCCACGTGCACGTAGTCACCGCAACTCGCGGTCGCCCGCTCGCCAGCCAGCACGCACGCCATCAACACCACACCGTAAGCGATCGCCGACCAGCGGCGGGCTCGATTCGTCGTGAGGGGTGAGTGAGACATGCGGAACGCTAATCTGGGAGACGAGAGGACAGCTATTCAAGCTATACGCTGCGGGCAGAGAAAAAGCAAATCTTTTTTTGCAGTTTTCCCGCGCTCGCCACGAGTGGTCAGAATCTGAAAACGTTCACCCCCAGGCAGTGCCCTCCGTCGGCGACCCACCAGGCGTCAGGCATTCGTTCCGCACTCGACAAACTGAAGTCGGTCGTCCGGCAACCGTGTGCGCCTCAGGCCCGGCCTTTCATCGTCAGCCCCAGGATGGCGGTTTTGAGCGAATTGTTCACCGAGATCCCGTTCCCTGTGTAGATGCTGGTGTTCCCCAGCCAGTCGATGAAGTGCCCGCCCGCTTCCCGCACAATCGGTACCAGCGCCGCCGCATCCCAGGGGTTCATCAACGGGTCCACCATCAGGTCGGCCCGACCGGTCGCCACCAGGATATGGCCGTAGCAGTCTCCCCAGCCGCGCATCAGCTGGGCCTGGTTCACCAGCGATTCAAACACATCGAATCGTCCCACCCGCGCGTACCCCTGCACGGTCGTGAAACAGGCGGTCGCCTGCGACAGTTGCGACACCGCCGAGACCCGCGCTGGCCGCACTGGCCCATCGCCCACCTGCCACCACGCCCCCTGCCCCAACGCTCCCCACGCCGTCTCCCGCAAGGCGGGAAAATGGCACACCCCCGCCACGCACACTCCCTCGTGCTCGATGCCAATGAGTGTGCCAAACAGCGGCACCCCGTGAATGAACGATTTGGTGCCATCGACCGGGTCCAGGATCCAGCGAAACCCCGTCGTTCCCCCCTGCTCGCCAAACTCCTCGCCCAGGATCGCGTCCCCGGGAAACCGCGCCGCCAGCCCCTCCCGGATCCGCTCCTCCGCCCCCCGGTCGGCGGCAGTCACCGGACTGCTGTCCCGCTTCCGCTCCACGGGGAGGTTTTCCGCCTGGTAAAAGCCCAGGATCAACCCGCTCACCTCGCGGGCCAGGTCCAGGGCATAGTCCAGCCGGGTCGAAATCTCGCTCATCTTGGCACGCTTCGGCTCAGTCACGCAGTTGCTCCCTCAGTTCCAGTTTCGGCCAGTCGGTACAGCATCTCACCCGCCTTGCGCACCAGCAGCACCCCCTCGGCTTCGCGGTTCGCGAACGCCTCGACATCGATGCTGGCCGG
>Ga0315901_10009598_pt1 | contig 11127 bp, 10 predicted proteins | sample LakEriMetagenome_10_FD_203761 | JGI IMG/M metagenome (GOLD analysis project Ga0315901, IMG submission 203761) | Freshwater fungal communities from buoy surface, Lake Erie, Ohio, United States - Buoy 2 MA116 | ecosystem: Environmental > Aquatic > Freshwater > Lake | place: USA: Lake Erie, Ohio...
TCGACGGGAACGAGCGCCGCCTGCACCCCCACGGGTTCGTCGGTCGGGCCGTCGGTGTCGCCCCGCACCCGCCCGGTCGCGATGCCCATGCTCGCCGGACCGATGATGCGCATGCCGAACCGGCGCGCCCGATCCACGATGGCCTGCACGTCGATGCCGGTGCCGTCGATCGCGGTGAGCACCACCGCACCCCGGACCCGCTTCTCGATGCACTGGTCGATCACCTGCTCGAGCACCGCGGCCGGGGTGGCGATGACCGCCAGCCACACGTCGTGGTCGATGTCGAGCACGGTCGCGAATGCCGGGACGCCGCCGACGGTGGTCCGGTTGGGGTTCACCGGGAAGCACGGCTGCACCGCGCCGGAGGCGACGTTGCGCCACACCTCGTTGCCGATCGAGCCGGGTTCGTCGCTCGCACCGATCACGGCGATCGACCGGGGCAGCAGGAGCCGTGCGACGGAGCGGCTGTCGGCGCGGCGCTCGCGCTGCTCGACGGAGTCGACGAACTGCTCGGTGTCGGTCAGCGGGAACTCCAGCTCCACCACGCCGCTGTCGAAGTGCCGCTGCACCGGCCACCCCGCCCGTGAGAACACGCCGAGCATCGGCCGGTTGTCGGCGAGGACGTCGGCGGTGAAGCGACCGATCCCGTTGAACCGGGCGATCGCCGCGAGGTGCTCGAGGAGCAGCGTGGCGATGCCCTTGCCGCGGTGCACGTCGTCGACCATGAACGCGACGTCGGCGTCGTCACGGCCGGGCCAGCGCTCGTAGCTCGCCCACGCGGCGAACTCGCCGTGGATCTCTAGCACGAGCGCCACCCGGTCGACGAAGTCGATCTCGGTGAAGTGCCGCAGCTCGGCCGCGGTGAGCGTGGGCTTCGGGGAGAAGAACCGCCGGTACAGGTTCTCCCGGGGCTGGCGCTCGTGGAAGGCCAGCAGCGCCGGGGCGTCGGCGGGCGTGAGCGCCCGCACGTACCCGGTCTCGCCGTCGGCCAGCACCACGCTCGTGGCCCAGTCGTCGCGGGAGCGCTGCACGGCAGCGAGCTTGCCACAGGCGCCGACGCGCCGACGCCCGACATGCCCGATGACCTTCGGCCCTGTCACCGGCGTCACGCCGGTGGGAGGTTGGTCCCATGGTCACGGCCTCGAACCGCCCTCGGACCTACCTCAGCCAGAACGACGCGATCATGTGGACGATCGAGTCCGATCCGCTGCTGCGGTCGACGATCGTCGGGGTGGTGGTGCTCGACGGCGCGCCCGACTGGGACCGCCTGGTCACCCGCATGCGCCACGTGACGGCGATGGTGCCCGAACTGCGCGAGAAGGTGGTCGCCGTGCCGCTGCACCCCACCACGTGGCGCTGGGAACCGGATCCCGAGTTCGACCTGTCGTACCACCTGCGGCGGGTGGCCGTGCCGGCACCTGCCACGACGCGCGAGGTGCTCGACCTCGCCCGCACGATGGCGCAGGCGGGCTTCGACCGCACCCGTCCGCTGTGGGAGTTCGCGCTCGTGGAGGGCCTCGCGGACGGCTCGGCAGCGTTCGTGATGAAGGCGCACCACGTGGTCACCGACGGCATCGGGGCGGTGCAACTCGCCACGCACCTGTTCGACCTCGAGGCCGAGCCGTCGCAGCCCGTACGGCCGCCGTCGGACACCCCGGTGGCCGGGGCGCCGGAGATCCACGGCATCGCCGGCCACCTGCGCGAGGTGATCACCCACGACCTCGCGAGCGTGGTCGGCCTCGCCCGTCGTGCCCTGCCGGCGGTCGCGACCGACCTCGTCCGGGCGGTGCGCGACCCGTTCCGTGTCGTGGCCGACACCGTCCGCACCGTCGAGTCGATCGGCCGCACCGTTGCGCCGGTCGTCACCACGCTGTCGCCGGTGATGGTCGAACGGCACCGCGACACCCGCTTCGAGATGCTCGAGGTGCCCGTCGACGACCTCCGCCGCGCCGCTGCAGCGGCGAACGGCACGCTCAACGACGGGTTCCTCGCGGCGATCACCGGCGGGCTGCGTCGGTACCACCAGGCCCTCGGCGCCGAGGTGGACGAGCTGCGCATCGCGATGCCCGTCAGCCTGCGCACCAGCGCCGACGACGCGGGCGGCAACCACGTCACCGTGATGCGCTTCCTGGTGCCGGTGGGGGTGGAGGACCCCGACGAGCGGATCCGCCGCCTGCACGACATCGGCAGGCGGATCCGCCAGGAGCGGTCGCTGCCGCACACCGAGGCCATCGCCGGTGCGCTCAACCTGCTGCCGGCCGGCGTGATCGGCACGATGCTCAAGCACGTCGACTTCCTGGCGAGCAACGTGCCCGGCATCGCCGTGCCGCTGTACCTGGAGGGGCGTCGCGTCCTGCGGTACGTCCCGTTCGGGCCGACGGCCGGGTCGTCGATGAACGTGACGCTGATGTCGTACGCGGGGACGTGCTGCGTCGGCGTGGACCTCGACACGGCCGCGGTGACCGACACGGCGCTGATGATGCGCTGCCTGCGCGAGGGCTTCGACGAGGTGCTGGCACTCGGCGTAACCTCGCCTGCATGACCGACCAGCTCTCCGTCGACGACCTCGTCAGCTCCACCGCCGCGCTGCTCCGCGACAACGGGTGGGCGTTCTACTTCACGCCCGAGACCCGTGCGAAGGGCGCCGAGCTCGGCCTCGACGGCTTCCAGTTCTACTTCCTCGGCCGCGGCGGTGTGCTGGGCGACGTGGAGCCCGCAGTGATCTCGTCGGCCTTCGGCTACTTCAACCCGTCGCTCGTGGCGCACGTGTGGAACACGGCGAGGGCGGTCGTCGCGCCGCGTGAGGCCGCCCGGGTGTTCATGGCGTGCTGCGCCGACCACGGCCGGGCGAAGCTCGCCGGCGTCGAGGGGCTCGCCGAGTTCGTGGCCGCGGCCGGGAAGGTGAACGACGCCGCCGACCGCGACGGACTCGCGCTCTACGCGGGCACCGCCGCGGAGCCACTGGTCGACGACCTGCCCGGCCGGGCGATGCAGCTCGTCACCGTGCTGCGCGAGCACCGCGGCAGCGCCCACCTGCTCGCCGTGCGCGCCGTGGGGCTCGACACCCGCACCGCTCACCACGCCACGCGACCGGGGGACGGCAAGATGTTCGGCTGGACCGAGGAGGACGCCCCGGTCGTCGACGACGAGGTGCAGGCGAAGATGGCCGAGGCCGAGGCGCTCACCGACCGCATCGTGCGGCAGGCGTACGCGGTGCTCGACGCGTCGGAGCGGCAGGCGTTCGTCGCCGGCCTCGGTGCCGTCGCCGCCGCGCTCGCCGCCTGATCGCGACGTCGCAGCGCCGGCCGCGGCACCGTCCGTCGAGTCGGTCAGCGCCTCGCGTCGCGCCGCCTCGAGTCGCCTCGAGTCGCTCGGTGGTGAGCTTGCTGCGGCCGAACAGGAACAGGCCGAGGTGCGGCACGGCGTCGGCGGGCCCCACCGAGCGGTGACGGTGTGCCGGCGGAGGGTGCGTGGCATCATCGGGCCATGACCGTCATCAAGATCAACGCGCTGACCGTGCCCGCCGAGATGGGCGAGGAGGTGGCCCGCCGCTTCGCCGCTCGCGCCGGTGCCGTCGACGGCTTCGACGGGTTCGAGGGCTTCGAACTGCTGCGTCCCACCGACGACCGCACGACCTGGCTCGTCGTCACGCGCTGGCGCGACGAGGCGTCGTTCGACGCCTGGCGGAACTCGGCGTCGTTCGCGCACGGCCACCGCGGCCCGGAGGGCGCGGCGGCCCCGCCGCCGATGCCGATCCAGGCCGAGCTGTGGAGCTACGAGGTCGAGCTCGGCCGGCCCGGCACCTGACGTCGCCGGTCAGCGCACCACGATCGAGTCGTTGCCCCAGGGTGCGAGCGCGCCCGGCGCGATCGGCGCGTCCTGGAACGTCGTCGGCAGCTCCTCCACCATGTGCAGCACCGCCCCGAGGCGGCCGACCCCGACGCACAGCGCGCTGAACAGGGCGAGCTCCATGATCTCGCCGTCGTCGAAGTGCTCGTGCAGCTCGGCGAACATCGCGTCGTCGATCGCGAGGTGGTTGCTCGCGAACAGGTCGCCGAAGCGCACCGCCACCCGCTCGGCCGGGGTGAGGTCGGGGGCCTCCAGCGGTCGCTCGAGCGAGCACACGAGGTCCTCGGTCACCCCGGCGGCCACCGCGTCCTGGTAGCGGATCGCCATGCAGCTGCGGCACTGGTTGTGGAACGCGATCCGCAGTCGCACCAGTTCGACGAGGCGGGGGTCGAGGCGGCGGTGGCGCTTCAGCGACCCGCTGAACGACATCAGCCCGAGCGCGAGCTCGGGACGGTGGGCGAAGTAGCGCATCAGCCCGTTCTCGAGCGGCGTGCGCTCCTCGGGGTGGATCGCGTCCTGCAGGCGCGGGTCCCAGTCGGCGGGGTCGATCTGGCGGAGTCGGTCCATCGGTGCCTCTCTCTGGCGGCTTGGTGGGATGGTGGTGCGGGTGTGCTCGGGTGTGCTCGGGTGTGCTCGGGTGTGCTCGGGTGTGATCGGTCGAGGTTCGGGTGCGGTGCGGTCAGCGCCGCGGGAGCTTGTGGTTGTCCCAGGTGACGAGGTGGTCCGGGGTGAACACCACCCAGCGCCAGTGGCGGCCCCGGGCCGACGCCTCGAAGCGCAGGCCGCTCGTGTCGGCCGGCGCCGGTTCGCCGTGCCCGCCGGCGTACTTGACGCCCATCTGGGCGCGCACCGCGTCCAGGTGCTCGTCGGCGGCCTCGTCCTCGACGGTCTCGAGCACCCGGGCGCTGCCCTGGAACATCGCGCCCTGCAGTTCCGGGAACCGCTCGTTGCGGTCGACCAGCACGGTGCACACCGGGGTGCGGCGGAGGTTCGCGATCTTCTGACCGCGGCAGTAGAAGTACACCTTCCCGCCCGCCCATCCGAACCACAGCGGCGTCACGTTCACCCGCGTGCCCGGCCCGACGGTGGCGACGCGCATGTTCCACGACGACAGCATCAGCTCGTCGAGCTCGTCCGGGGTGAGGCTGACGCCGGCGGCAAGGCTTCCCATGTGCGCATGCTGGCACGTAGGGTCGCCGACCATGGACCCGAGCGCGACGCCCTCCACCAGCGGCACCACCAGCGGCACCACCAGCGGCACCACCAGCGTGACCTTCGAGGTCCGGCGGGGTGACCTCCGCACCCAGCGCGTGATCGAGGCACCCGTGCCCGACATCGCCGACGGGCAGGTGCTCCTGCACATCGACCACGCCGCGCTGACGGCCAACAACATCACCTACGGCGCGTTCGGCGACGTGATGGGCTACTGGAACTTCTTCCCCGCGGAGGACGGCTGGGGACGCGTCCCCGTGTGGGGCTTCGCCGACGTCGTGGCCTCGCGCGCCGAGGGCATCACCGACGGCGAGCGGGTGTACGGCTACCTGCCGATGTCCACCCACCTCGTCGTCACGCCCGAGCGCGTGTCGCGCACGGGGTTCGTCGACGCCGCCGCGCACCGCGCCGGCCTGCCGCCCGTCTACAACCAGTACACCCGCATCGCCGATCGCGCGACCCGTCACGACGAACACGTGCAGGAGGTGCTGCGGCCGCTGTTCACGACCTCGTTCCTCATCGACGACTGGCTCGCGGGTGAGGGGTGCTTCGGGGCGTCGCGCGTGATCGTCGCGAGCGCGTCGAGCAAGACGGCGCTGGCGCTCGCTGCGCTGCTGCGCGCCCGCGGTGGGGTGGAGGTGGTGGGGCTCACGTCGGCCCGCAACGCCGAGTTCGTCGGCTCGGTCGGCTACTACGACCGCGTGATCCGCTACGGCGAGGTCGCCCAGCTCGACACCACGGAGCCCACGGTGCTGGTGGACATGGGCGGCGACGGCGCCGTGCTCGCCGAGGTGCACGGCCACCTCGCCGGCTCCTTGCAGCACAGCTGCCAGGTGGGGGCGACGCACTGGGAGCAGGTGCGCTTCGGGGCCGAGCTCCCCGGACCCACCCCGGCGCTGTTCTTCGCGCCCGACCACGTGCAGCGCCGCGTGGCCGAGTGGGGGCCGAGCGGCTTCGACGAGCGCGTCGGCACCGCGTGGGAGGCGTTCACCGAGTCGGCCGCCGGATGGCTCCGCATCGTCGAGCACCGGGGCCCGGACGCGGTGCGGGCCGCGTTCGACGAGGTGCTCGAGGGGCGCCTCCCGGCCGACCAGGCGGCCGTGATCTCGCTCGACGCCTGATCTCGCTCGACGCCTGATCTCGCTCGACGCCTGATCTCGCGGGGCGCGGCCGACGGGTGTCACGTCCGCGCGGTCGGTGGCGGTTCAGCTCCCGGTGTGGAGCTGGGCGCGCAGCTCCTGGGCCCAGGCGGCCGCGTCGCGGTAGACCCGCAGGAAGCGGGCCAGCTCGCCAGGACGCAGCCGCTCGAGGGCGTGCAGGTCGGCCCGCTCGTAGGCGCGCACCGCGTCGAGGACGTTGCCGAGCGGCCCGGTGCCGTGCACCAGCGCCTCGGCCACGCTCGGGGCGAGCGGCAGGTCCTCGACCAGCTCGGCGAGGGGGACCTGGAACACCACGTCGAGCACCGACAGCAGGCCGGCGGTGTACGCGCTGCTCTCGAGATCGGGCACGTCGACGGTCGCCCGGGCCATCCAGGCACGGATGGCGGCGAGCTGGATGATCTCGTCGTTCTCCTTCGACTGCGAGGCCATGGTGAGCAGCGTCGCCATCTGGCGCACCCGCTCGATGCCGAGCATCACGAGCGCTTGGTACACGGACTCGATGCGGGTGGCGAGGCCGGTCATGCTCGAGTTGACGAGGCTCAGCAGTCGGAAGGCGAGCGTCGGGTCGGCCACCACCAGCTGCTCGAGCCGCTTGATGCTGACGTCGGGCGACTGCACCTCGGCGAGCAGCGCGATCGCGGCCGTGCTGCTCACCTTCCTCGCCGAACGGCTCAGCGTCTCCGGCGTGGCGAAGAAGAAGCCCTCGAACAGGTCGAACCCGAGGCCCATCGCGGTGCGGTACTGCGGCAGCTCCTCCACCCGCTCGGCGAGCAGCTGCGCGAACGGTGCCTGCACGCGCAGCGCCTTCACGCTGCGGGCCAGCTCGTCGTCGCTCATCCCCGTCACGTCGACCTTCACCACGTCGGCGAGGCTCAGCAGGTCGACGGCGGTGTGGTGCTGGCGGTCGGGGACGTGGCACAGCGCCAGCCGGTAGCCGGCCGCCTTCGCGTCGAGCGCGTGCACGTACAGGATCCGGTCCGGGTCGATGTCGCCGCGGATCTCGAGCACCACCTGGTGCTGCGGGAGGGTGAGGTGGAGGCCCTTCGCGAGGAATGCTGAGTCGACGCGGACGTACCCGGGCTTGCCGTTCAGGAGGCGGTCGACACCCCATTGCAGCAGGGTGTGCTCGACGAGCTGCTGGGTGGTCGCCTCGGAGGGCGCGAGTCCGGCGGGCGCCGGCGCGCTCGGCGTGCCACGGTGCATGAGCTGATACCCGACGGCCTTGCGATGCCGGTCGAACACCGGCTGGCGACCGATGTAGACCGTCTCGTCGGTCGTGGCGGCGACGCCCGGGTCCGGGCGCGAGGACTGGGTGGTGTCCGTCATCGCTGCCCTCGCGAGGGGGTCGAGCAGGTCGCGCGCGTGCGCGCGAGCCGGGGTGTGTGGGCCTGCTCGGGGTGTCCGGCACTCGTGGTCCTCTGAGGCACGTGACAGACTGTCCGGACGTCGGGCCGAGGCGCAGGATCCTCACCCGTGGAAGTTGGGAGACGTGGATGAGCGGGATCACGGTCCGCCGGGTGACCCGGCTCGGGCCGGAGGTCGCAGCCGAGCTGGCACGACCACCGCACCGTCGACCGGCTGCAACGGATCGTGCTGCGTTCGCAGGGTGTGCCGGCGCGGCCGCACGTGCCGCCGTTCCTGCGCGGCGACCTGCGGCGACGGTGGTTGCGCACGTTCGCGCCGGGGTACGACCCCGGAGCGCTCGAGCCCGGTCCGCTGGTCGGCACGGTGCTCGCCTCGGTCGCTCCCTGACCTAACGTGCGGCCATGTCCGGCCTCAGCGATCCGTCCGTCCAGGACGACCCGTTCGAGTACTACGCGTCCCGCCTCGCCACCTGCCCGGTGTGGCACGAGGACGACATCGACCTCTGGGTGATCGGCGGTCTGGCCGAGGCCCGCGAGGCGTTGCAGGACCTGTCGACGTTCTCCAGCGTGCCGTCGAAGTCCCGGCGCGCGAGCGACGCCCAGATCGAGTACCACCGCATGCTCTCGACGCACGGCTGGGCCCGCCAGGCCACGCTGCAGCGGACCGATCCGCCGGTGCACACCCGGTACCGCAAGCTCCTCAACCGGGTGTTCACGCCGGCCGCCGTGCGCGGCTTCACCCCCCACATCGACGAGATCGCCCGGTCGCTGGCCGACGACATCGCGGCGCGGGGCGAGTGCGAGTTCGTCGCCGACTTCGCGCTGCCGCTGCCGGGCATCTTCATCGCCGAGCAGCTCGGCCTCGACCGCACGCAGTACCGCACCTTCCGCCGGTGGGCCGACGCGATGCTGGCGCTCGCGAACCGCCCGCAGATGTCGGTGGAGGAGGCCCGTCACGAGGCCGAGGTCGAGCTCGAGGCGCAGCACTTCCTCGCCGCCGAGTTCGAGCGGCGTCGTGCCGAGCCCGGCGACGACCTCATCTCGATGCTGGTCCACGCGCACGGCGAGGACGAGGAGCCGTTCACGATGGGCGAGCTCCAGGACCTGATGCACCAGCTGGTGACCGGCGGGTTCGAGACCACGACGGCGGCGATCTCCAAGGGCCTGCTCCTGCTGTTGCAGCACCCCGACCAGCTGGCGCTGCTGCGCGAGCGCCGCGACCTGTTGGGCAACTTCGTCGAGGAGGTGCTCCGCCACGACTCGCCGGTGCAGGGGCTCTGGCGTCAGGCGATCTGTCCGGCGCACACGCCGGCCGGCGAGATCCCCGTCGGTGCGAGCGTGATGATGCGCTTCGGTGCCGCGAACCGCGATCCCCGCGTGTTCGACGACCCCGACCGCTTCGACATCACCCGCCACAACGCCCGCAACCACGCGGCGTTCGGGTTCGGGGTGCACTTCTGCGTGGGTGCCTCGCTCGCCCGTCAGGAGATGACGAGCGCGTTCGAGGCGATCCTCGACCGCTTCGCCACGATCGAGCTGGCCGGCGAGCTCGAGCATCCGCTGCACGACCCGAGCATCTTCCTGCGGCCGATGCGCCGGCTGCCGCTGCGCGTCACGCCTGCCTGAAGCGGCGGAAGAACCGCCGCACGTCGTCGACGAGCAGCTCGGGTTCCTCCATTGCGGCGAAGTGCCCGCCCGCCGGCATGTGGGTGAACTGCTGCACGTCGTAGATCTGCTCGCACCACGCACGCGGCGGCCGGAACAGCTCGTGGGGGAACATCGCGATCGCGGTGGGCACCTCCACCCGGCCGTCGAGCGCGCCGAGGCCACCGCTGCGCATCGACTCGTAGTAGAGCCGTGTGGAGGCGTTGATCGTGCCGGTCACCCAGTAGATCGTGATGTTGGTGAGCAGCTGGTCGCGGGTGAACGACGACCACACGTCGCCGCCGCAGTCGCTCCAGGTGCGGAACTTCTCGAGGATCCACCCGGCGAGCCCGGCGGGGGAGTCCGTGAGCCCGTACGCCAGGGTCTGCGGCTTGGTGCCCTGGATCCGCTGGTAGCCGGTCTCGTGCTCGCGGAAGTGGGCCATGTCCGCGAGTCCCTGCAACTCGTCGGGCTGCACCCCGGCCATCGGATCGCCCTCCGGTGGCCGGGGGATGGCCATGTTCACGTGGATGCCGAGGAGGTGGTCGCGGGCGAGCTGTCCCATGTGCGCCGTGGCGATGCCGCCCCAGTCGCCACCCTGAGCGCCGTAGCGGTCGTAGCCGAGCAGCTCCATGAGCGCGACGTTGGTGGCCGCGACCCGCCGGATGTCGACGCCGGTCTCGGTGGTCGGCCCGCTGAAGCCGTACCCGGGCATCGACGGCGCGACCACGTGGAACGCGTCGGCGGCGTCGCCGCCGTGGGTGGTCGGGTCCGTGAGCGGCCCGAGGACGTCGAGGAACTCGCTGATCGAACCCGGCCAACCGTGGGTGATGCAGATCGGGATCGCCTCGGGGTGCGGGCTGCGGGCGTGCACGAAGTGGACGTGCAGGCCCTCGACGGTTGCGGTGTACTGCGGCCAGCGGTTGAGCTCGGCCTCGGCGGCGCGCCAGTCGTACTGCGTGCGCCAGTACTCGCAGAGCTCGCGGACGGTGTCGATCTCGGCGCCGTAGTCCCAGCCGGTGCCCGGGATCTGATCGGGCCAACGGGTCCGCGCCAACCGGTCGCGCAGGTCGTCGAGGACGGCGTCGGGCACCTCGATGCGGAACGGCTCGGGTTCGGTCGAGGAACTGGTCGTGCGGGCGCCGGTCGGGGTCGACATGCCGCCGAGTCTGTCAGGCGTGCATCGGGCGTCCCCGCCCGGAGCGGTGGCGGCTCAGCGCCAGCGGTGCATCCCGGCGCGCAGGCTGCCGACCGTTTCGAGCAGGTGCCGGCGAGCCGCCTCGCCCATCGGGCCGAACTCGATGCCGACGTAGCGGAGCTTCGGGTTGGCGTGGCGCTCGACGTGGCGGACCCAGGCGGTCGTGGCGATTGCGCCCATGCGGACCTCGACCTCGTGGTCGACACCGAGGCCGTCCTCGAGCTCCTCGGTGAGGAGCTTCGCGCCGCCGAGGGACAGGTCGACCACGTAGGCGGCCTGCACCGGGCCACCGAGATTGGAGCGCCGGAGCGAGGCGGGTAGCGAGGTGGCGATGCGGCGGGTGACGCGCCGGTCGTCGGCGTCGACGTCGTCGGGACGGCTGATCGTGAGCTGTGAACCGCCGCCCGCCACGATCTCGCACGCGAAGAGCTTCCCGTCGTGGAGGAAGGACGCGCACGACCCGGAGGCCGGGAGGTCGACGGGGTCGCCGGCGTCGAGCACGATCCGGTCCTGCAGGACGTCGGACACGACGGCCCGGTAGCGACGAGCACCCGTACGGGTGGCGCCGATGAGTGTGAGCTCGGTTCCGGCGGCGAGTGCTGCGGTCACGAACGCATCCTGTGCCCGGAGCACCACGATCCGTGCAAGAAAAGATCAGGTCTCGATCAAGCCGCGTGTCGCTCGCCGGTCGCCGTAGAGC
>Ga0315901_10009601_pt1 | contig 11124 bp, 9 predicted proteins | sample LakEriMetagenome_10_FD_203761 | JGI IMG/M metagenome (GOLD analysis project Ga0315901, IMG submission 203761) | Freshwater fungal communities from buoy surface, Lake Erie, Ohio, United States - Buoy 2 MA116 | ecosystem: Environmental > Aquatic > Freshwater > Lake | place: USA: Lake Erie, Ohio...
GCGCTGATGATGCTCCCGTTCGTCTGGACGGCAACGATCCTGCGCACGCCAGCCGCTTCGGCGCGGCGGATCAGTGCGGCACCGCCAATGACGATCGACTTGGCCCACGCCTCCGCCTCCCGCGCGCTCTCAGCGACCACGGTCGCCTGTGCGATCCCGCTATCCGCTGGAGCACCCGTGTGCGGGTCAATGATGTGGTGTCGACCGCCCCATTGGTGCACGCCAGTCCCGGACGTTGCGATGCCCGCCGAGCTGCCGCTCACCTGAATCGCACCAATCGTCGCCTCGGAGACGCGTGGAATCTCGATGCGAACCTCGGTCTCCGCTCCGCCTCGATTCTGGATCGCGATGTCGCCATCGCCATCAACAAAGCAACTCCTCCATGCAGGGATCTCTCCGGCTGCAACCAAAGTGTCTAGGAGGCGGGCGAGGAGTGCGGCGGCACGATCGGCAATCCAACCCTTCCCCACACCATCAAGGTCAAAGTGAAGACCCTCTGGCCGATGGAGAAGTCCGCCGCAGAGGTGGACGTGGTCTTCATGCTTCCAATGCTGGAGATCTAGACGCCAGCCGCGACTCAGCGCCTGTCCTCGCATGGGAGCGCCAGTCTCTGCCGCAATGCGCTCATCCAACATTGCAATGTTGACGAGTCCCCCAGTCGACTCCCAGGCATCGGCCGACCAGCTCAGGAGTGAGGCCATCGTTGGACCAACGCGCACCTCAGTTCCGCTCGCAGCATTCAGGCGTGTGAGCTGCGAAGGGTGATGCCGTGTAAGGAGCGCTGCCCATGCATCCACGCGGGCCCCGATCTGCTCAAGGGTTGTGCGGAGCGTGCGCTCCTCTGATTCGTTGATGGGCCTGGCCAGTGTCACCCTGATTCCTAGATGTCCACCCATTGCCTGCTGTGTGTGGTCAAGCCAGACTGCTGCGTCGCTCACTCGCTGCTGCGCCGATTGCAGATCAGCCACCAGAAGGGCGCGTAGGCGGTGGTGTTGGAGCTGGTCGTGGCGTTGACACGGGTGGTGGAGCTACCACAGGGGGCGGCGTCGCCGGTCGCGGCGTAGCGACAGGTCGAGGTGTCGCCACTGCGCCAGGGGTTGGCGTTGAGTCACTCGTTGCTGGTGCTGGAGTTGCGACTGCGACCGTTCCAGCCTGCTGAACAATGGCACCGGCTGGAGGAGCTTCGCCTGGCTTGAGGTAGATGTACACCACCTTTGGCTTCGGCTTCACCTGCACTACGGTGCTTCCAGGTGCGGGAGAGGTGACGACAGTGATTGGATCGAGCTGAACAACAGGTGCACCTTCGGGCGCTACCTCGCCAGGCGCAAGATAAACATACGAGGGTGATGCCTCGACCGAGCCACTCGTTGTGCCGGTCTCATCCGTGACGGCTGCGCCATCAAGACTGAAGCCACCGGTGGCAGACGCCACCATTGGGCCAACGATGGTTGCAAGCAGTGCACTTCCAGTTGCGGCACCGAGCGCACCCCAGGCTCGCTGGAGTGGCTTCGGGTCCGGTCGTCGCTTCTCCGCCGCTGGCGTGAGTGCGCTCTCCTCAACCGGAGCGAGCTGTTCAAACTTCTGCTTTGCCATCGTCGTTCTCCTCACTCTTAACCGGACTAGTCGTCGTCGCCCTCTTCAGGGCCCTCGATTTCGTATTCGTCTTCGTCTTCGTCTTCGTCTTCGTCGTCGTACTCATTCTCATCCTCGTACTCATCTTCATACTCGCCATCCTCGTCTTCAACATACTCATCGCCGTCCTCATACGAAGGGGCTGGCATGGATGGATCAAGTACAAGAGCAGGATCAGATTCCGTTGGCGCTGGAAGGATTGCGATTACAATTGGATCAACCGAAGAAGTCGCAATCGGAGCCCCGGTCGCAGAAACTTCAATGACCGGCTGTTCGACGTAGATCGTTTCGCCCGCTGCTGGAGCAACGTCTGCAGATGTAGGGTTTGCGGCCAGAATGCCGCTTGTTGAGATCCCGACTGCGAGTGTTGCCGCCGCGGTGATCCCTCCGCCAATCATTGAGAGCCAGCTCATGTTCATGTCATCCTCCATATGTGCCAGGTCTTCTGCCTGGTGAACTCACTATGGGGCTCGCCCGTTAGAGCCTCCTGTGAGGAAGATGAGAAGACGCTAAGGAATCGCGTGCCCACGAGGGGACTCTTAAGGTCCTACCGGGGTCCCAGGGGGTTGGGTGGGGTGGCCAGAGGGAATTGAACCCTCATCTGCGGCTCCACAAACCGCGGTCCTAACCATTGAACGATGGCCACCATGCCCAGCCGCAGTATGCCGCATCAGCCCCCCTCCTTCACGAGGGGGCGTGGCGGCGTGGGACGTGGGGGGTAGAATCGCGTGAGAAGGGGAGGGTGTGACATGCAGATCAGGCGATCAATTCCAGCGGTAGCGCGGATTCCGGCGGCGGAGCACGGCGTGACGCTCGGCGACTTCTTCTTCCCGGTCTTCCTTGGTGAGCGACTCGGCTCGCGGCTCCAGGGGCTCGCCCTCGCAGTCGTCGGCGCGCTCTTTATTGGCGCAGCCGCACAGGTGGTCATCCCGCTCCCTGGCACTCCCGTGCCGATCACGGGACAGACGTTCGGCGTCCTCCTCGTTGGCGCGGCACTCGGTGCCCGACGCAGCGTTGCCTCGCTCAGCCTCTACCTCCTTCTTGGCCTTGCTGGCGCACCGTTCTTTAGTTCGGGTGGTCATGGCGTTGAGCAGTTTGCGATCAGCGGCGCTGACGGCGCGCTGGCGCTCGCGCCAACTGGTGGCTATCTGATTGGCATGCTCTTCGCCGCGTGGATCGTTGGGCGGCTCGCCGATCTCGGATGGGATCGGAGTGTCGTCGGCACCGTCGGCGCCATGCTGATAGGTAACCTCATCATTTATGCGCTCGGTGTGAGCTGGCTCGCGGCGGCGCTCCAGGTAGGCGCGGGCGACGCGATTAGCAAGGGGCTCACGCCGTTCCTGATTGGTGACGCGATCAAGATTGCGCTCGCTGCGGGAATCTTCCCGAGTGCCTGGTGGTACGTCAACAACGGCCGCAGCGCCGGCCCACGCTGAACCGTCGCGCCGTTCGCGCGGCAGCTGCGCAATGACTCCCACGCGCGGCGCACTCCTCGCGATTGACCTCGGCAGCACGGCCGTCAAGGTGTTGATCACGGATGTAGAGAGCGGTGCTCCACGTGCGTTGATCCGTCAGAAAAGTTCGCACCAGGTGGCGGGTGAGGGCGGGGCCGCCGAACAAGATCCTGACGCCTGGTGGCGTACGATCGTTCATGCAACGAATGAGGCGCTCGCAGTTTCGGGTAACGACACTGAGATCCTTGGGATCGCGGCGGTTGGGCATGGGCCGACACTTGTTCCAGTGCGCGCTGATGGGTCAGCGGCCGCTCCAGCGATGCTCTGGAGTGACCGGCGGGCGGCGAGTGATGATGCGCATCTTGCCGCACTTCTCCAACGCTCAGGTTGGCTCCTTGCCGAGCTCCCAAAGGCACGTTGGTTCCTCCGGGAGCGTACTGAAGCGGCAGGCAACACCGCGCACCTGCTCTCAACCTGGGATGCGCTTGCGTTCCGTCTAAGCGGCGAGGCGGTCGCCTCATTCTGGGACCCGGCTCGTGGCCTTGCTCCTGCGGACCGCGCACTTCTGCTTGGAGCGGATGGCGGGCTCGACGAGCGTGCTCTCCCACCAGAGGTCCATCCAGGAACGAAGATTGGTGTACTGCGCACTGAGGTCGCAGAAGTGTTGGGGCTGCGAGCCGGCACGCCTGTTGTCTCTGGCACGAACGACGGCTTGGCGGCAGTGGTTGGCGCGGGTCTCATGCACCTGGGACGTGGTGTTGATGTTGGAGGTGCCGCTGGTGGCGTCGGCGTTTCGGCAACGGCAGATACCGCCGCGCGCATTAGCGCGCACGTTGGCGCTGCACTCTGGTCTGGTCCGGCGCCCATTCCATTCGGTGACCTCCGAATTCTGGGTGGTGCACTTGGAGGGACTGGGCTCATCCTGGACGAGGCGATCACTAATGCGATCGCTCGCGGCGCGCGTCCAGAGACGTTGATGCAAGAGGTTGCTGATCTTCCTCTCGGCGAGTTCTCTCTCGGTTCGGCGGCCAGCGAGACACTCAGTGGCGTGCAGCGCGTTCGAGCTGCAGCGGAGTGCGGCGCACTTGCGGTTGAGGCGCTACTCGCACCCGCGCGTGCCGCGGGCCTGCCACTCAATGAGATGTGGCTCTCCGGCCCGGCAACAGGAGCAACGGTTGGGCTTCACACCACAGAGACGCATGTGCCGCGTGGAATTCGGCAGATGCGCGCTGACCTTCTTGGGGTTCCTGTGGTCGTGCCACGCATCGCAGAGGCGGCGGCAGCGGGCGCGGCGGCGATCGCAGGGGTGGGCGCTGGCATCTATGCGTCGCTCAGAGAGGCGGCGGACGTGCTCGCTGTTTCGGCCGAGCGGATTGATCCTGATCCAGGAAACCAGAGCGCGGCAGATTCGACGCGCGCTCGATACGCGCGCGGCGGAGCCGCTAGGAGTTGATCTGTGGGCTCGCTAGCGCCGCTGCCCGTCCGTCCTTTGTAATTGATGCACGACCGTCCTCAAGTGGGAAATGACAGGCCACCGCAACGTCGAGGGCCTTAGGTGTGGCAGCAAGCAGCGGCTCTTCAGTCGCGCAGCGCTCGGGATTCCCGAGTTGCTCGCGGAGCCAACAGCGAGTTCTGAATCGACAGCCTGAAGGCGGATTGATGGGCGAGGGGATCTCCCCTTCCAAGATTAGGCGGTCGCCCGCGTCGTGCGCCTCGATTTTGGGGACGGCGGAGAGGAGCGCGATTGTATATGGGTGCTGTGGTGTGGAAAAAACTTGTTCAACTGGTCCGGATTCTACGATCTTGCCGAGGTACATCACTGCAACTCGATCGGCAAAATAGCCAACCACATCCAGGTTGTGCGAGATGAAGAGATAGGTGAGCCCCTTCTCTTTTCGAAGATCTGAAAGGAGGTTCAGCACCTGGCTTTGGATTGAGACGTCAAGAGCCGAAACTGGTTCGTCGAGGACGACGAACTCAGGGCCAACTGCAAGCGCACGAGCGATTCCGATGCGCTGGCGCTGCCCCCCCGAGAACTCATGAGGATATCGAGCACCGTACTCAGGCGGGAGGCCGACGAGGTCGAGGACCTCTCCGACACGCGCTCGTCGTGCTCGCCCGTCACCAAGGTTATGCGCAATGAGGCCTTCTTCAATCTGATCTCCAATCGGCAGGCGCGGATTGAGCGAACCGAAGGGGTCTTGAAAGACAATTTGCATCCGACGTCTGAGCTGTCGCCGATTCGAACGCGACATTTTGGAAAGATTATTCTCTTCAAAAAAGACCGAACCTCTTGTGGCGGGCTGAAGCCCGATCGCGAGGCGACCGAGTGTTGACTTACCCGAACCAGACTCCCCCACAAGCGCAACTGTTTCTCCCGACTGAATGTTCACGCTGACGCCGTCAACCGCCCGCACCTGTTGCTTGAAAAAGAAGCCCTTTGACTTGACGGGGAAGAACCTCGACACAGAGTCGAGTTGGATCAAGGGACGGATGGGGGAACTTGCGACTCGATGCTTCATGTCAGCCTTCGATCGCTGGCAGCAAGGGCTTGGGAGGCAAGATCCTGATGGCGAATGCACCGGACGGAACGGCCCCCCTCAATTATCTCGAGTGGCGGTACCGCCGCGGCACACGCGCTGACCGCAAAGCGGCAGCGCGGATGGAAGCGGCATCCTGTTGGGAAGTTGTCTGGAGAGGGAACGCTCCCAGCAATTGTCGCAAGAGATGACCCTCGGCGTTCAAACGAGGGAATCGAATTTACTAGGTCGAGCGTGTACGGATTACGTGGTTGGCGTAAGACGTCGGTTGATCGTCCCTCCTCCACGATCTCACCGGCATACATCACGGCAATGCGGTCAGAGGTTTCAGCCACTATGCCAAGGTCATGGGTGATCAACATGAGAGAAACCTCGCGATCGGTGGTGGCCTTTCGTAGCAGCTGGAGCACCTGTGCTTGGATGGTGACGTCAAGTGCTGTAGTCGGCTCATCAGCGATGATAAGCTGCGGTTCTCCCGCTAGTGCCATCGCGATCATCGCACGCTGGCGCATGCCACCCGACAGTTGGTGGGGGAACTGACGGGCGCGTTGATCTGGCTGAGCGATCTCGACTCGTTCTAGATACTTAATCGCCTCATGGTGCGCGTTCTTCCAAGAAATTCCACGATGCGCAACGATAACCTCTGCAATCTGCTCGCCAATAGTGGTTACTGGGTTGAGTGCTGAGAGCGGCTCTTGAAAGATCATCCCAATACCGCGCCCTCGGATTGAGCGGAGTTCATCTTCTGTCAACGTGGAGATCTCGTCCCCCTTGAAGCGAATGGACCCTTCAACCAAGGCCTGCTTTCGGTTTAGGAGTCCCACGATTGAAAGTGCGCTAACGGTTTTGCCGCAGCCAGACTCGCCAACGACCGCCAGGCATTCACCTGCATGAATGTTGAAGGAGATGTTGTCGACAACCTTCATCAGACCTTTCGGCGTGCGGAAAGAGATTGAGAGGTTCTGGACAGAGAGGAGAGGTGTTGCGGCACTCACTATTGTCGCCTTCCTGCAGGCTCGAGGCTGTCACGGAGAGCGTCACCAATCATGTTGATTGAAAGGGAGGTCAGGATGATGAATAGGGCAGGGAAGAAGATCCACCACCAGTTGCCCTGAAGGAGGTACGGCTGTGCGTCAGAGAGCATGTTGCCCCAGGTGGGGGTTGTGGGGGCAACTCCATAGCCGAGGAAGCTGATGAACGCCTCGCTAATGATCGCTCCTCCTACGGCAAACGGGGCACTGACAACGACGGGTCCGATTGCGTTCGGCAGCACGTGGCGGATCGCAATGCGAAGCGGCCGTACGCCAAGTGCCTGTGCCGCCTCTACATATTCAAAATTTCGGATTGCGATGACCTGCCCCCTGACGAGTCGTGCGGTACCCATCCATCCGAACACCACAAACACGAGCAGGAGCGTGAAGATTCCTCCGACCCCGAATTCGGCGAGGATGCGCGCGGCGACAATGAGGACGAACAGCGTTGGGATCGTCAAGAAGACGTCGGTGATTCGCATGATGATCCCGTCGATTGCCCCCATGAAATAGCCAGAGATGAGACCCAGCAAGGTCCCGATGCTGAGCCCGCCGATTGCCGCAAGGAAACCGATCGTCAGTGACCCAATCCCGCCGTGCGCCACAAGCGTGAGAACATCGCGTTGAAGGCTCCCGGTCTCTCCGAACGGATGCTCGAGCGAAGGACCCCGACCGATGTAGACAATCTCTTCTGGCTGCGGAATCTTGTAGAAGTCGTATGGCAGAAGCTGTGCGCCTACGACACAGAAGACGATGACAAAAATCAGGATACCGAGTCCCCATGGACCCTGTCGTCCCCCAAAAAAACGGCGGCGCGCCTGGGCCCATGGACTTTGCGACTCCTGCCTTGTGAGCGCTGCACCACGTAGGCTCACAGGCGAACTCGCGGATCAAGCACGGCGTACATGAGATCGGCAATCAAATTGCCGATGACCACAGTGAGCGAAGCGATCAAGAGAATCATCATTAGTACTGGGTAGTCGAGTCCATTGATGGACTGGAGTGTGAGTCGCCCGACTCCAGGCCAGGCAAAAATTGTCTCGGTCACCAAGGCACCGCCGAATAGAAATGGCAACGCGAGTCCGACATTAGTGGTGAAAGGGATCAGCGCCGTTCGCAGCGCATGGCGCGTCACGATTCGCATCTGCGGAAGGCCCTTGGCACGCGCAGTTCGAACATGCTCCATCGCGAGTGAATCAATGACGCTGCTTCTGACGTAGCGGGCGTCACCAGCGACACTCACAATCACGAGGGTGGTGATCGGGAGGATGAGATGCGCTCCGAGATCCAAGAAGGCAGTAAGAGGATTGGCAGCAGCATAAGTCCAGTAAAGGTCACTTCCAAACGCGTACGACTCCCTGGAATCAGTCATTCCGCTCACCGGAGTCAGGTTTAGCACGACTGCGAAGATCCAGATCAGACCGAGCCCCAAGAGGAAAGTGGGGAGCGAGTATGTGACATACGTCGCAACGCTCATCGTGTTGTCAAAGCGACTCCCGCTGCGCAGCCCCATGTAGACGCCAAGGATAACCGCCGTAGTCAACCAGATCACAATGCTGAGTCCCGCCAGAATGAAGGTAGGCAGGGCGGCTCGAGAGATCAGGGACATCACCTCTTCGCCGCTGATGTACGAATAGCCAAATTCTCCGTGCAAGATGCCTGTCTCGACTCCTGAAAGCGGGGTGGGCAGGAACGAAGGGAGCCCAGTCGGCCCGATCAGCGCCTCAACTCCATCCGAATCTCGTCGGCATGCACCAAGCCATCTGCAGTACTGCACGATGACCGGCTTATCCAAGCCGAGTGCTTCGAGATATGCCTCGCGCTGCGCCGCCGTATATCGCGGGTTGTTTGCGTACTTCTGTTCGGGGCCTCCAGGCGCGGCGAGGAGGAGCGCGTAGATGAGCACCGTGACGCCGAGCATCAAAGTGGTTCCAACGACGATTCGACGAAGAGCGAATGTTAGCAACCTAGTTCACCCTTTCAGATGAGCAGCGGAGCGAGGCTCGTGCCCCGCTCCGCTGCCAGATCAAACTGGAACTTCAATGTTGGTCAGTTTCCTGCGGAGGAAAGCTCCCATGTTGCAACGTTCCAGAATGTGCCACCGAATAGGTTTCGCTCAAATCCGGTGATGTTTGGAGAAACGATCAGGATCTCCAGCCAGTAGTGGAGCGGAATGAAGACCACGTTGTCCGTGATCAGTTCAACCGCGAGCTTACCGCCTTCGACCTGCTTCGCAGGATCGACTTCGGTCAGGCTTGCGAGGGCAACCGCATCCAATTCTGGAATGCTGATCCGCTGCGCATTCTCGCCTCCGACGTCCGGAGTCTGTGAACTGTGCAGCAAACTATAGCCTCCAAAGTCCCCGCTGTAGTACGTGTATGCATGCAAGGCAAGATCAAAATGACCTGTGTCCAGGTTGCACTGTTGTGTGGCCTCTTGGGAGTCTTCGATGTCAGCAAGTCCCAAGAAGATCGTTGAGCCACCGTTGTACAGCAACTTGATTCCAATATCATCCATTGCATCCGCCATAATCGCGGCCGCGTTTGCACGTGAAACCTTCAACGAGGTGCAGAGCTCAATCACTGCTTCAGTGCGCTTACCATTCAGCACCTTGTCCACGGTGCCGTCACCATTAGTGTCAGCCCAGCCGCCATCGGTGAGAATCTGCTTGGCAAGCGTTGGATCATATGGCTTCACGCGACCACTCTGGTCAGTAACATATGACGCCTGCTCTGGGAATGGTGTGTATGCGAGCTTCCCAACGCCATTCTCCACGCGCTCGAGAAGCGCCGCTCGATCCACGACGGCGGAGATCGCCTGACGGAAGGCCAGGTCTGATGTTGGGCAGCCCCCACCGCGAGCCTCACGATTCGGAAGCAGCTTGGACGGGTCGTTTGTTGCGCTTACCCCTGTGGTGCAAAGGTCTGGATCCATCGCCGGTCGAAGGAATTCAGCCGACGTAGATGCCAGTTCCTTCTGCGCATCACCAAGATCATCGGTGAGCGTTTTTACCGAAGCGCCGAGGTCTTTCACAAAGTCGATCTCGCCCGCTCGATACTTCGCGATACATGTCGCTTCCGAACCGCAGACGATGTACTTCAGGCGGTCAATTTTTGCGCCCTCACCGGTAACTGGATGCTTGTAGAAGGTGTTCTTGATCACGCTGACCTCAATGCCAGGCGTGCGGCTTTCAAACTTATAAGCCCCACTCGTTGGGACGTTCGGTAGTTCGCTCGCGCGGAACCCAGCACCATTCACCATGTCGGTGGCCGAGCCATCCCCAACCGTGAATTTCGAGTAGTAGTGCTTTGGGAGGAACCCTGGACCGTACTTCATGCCGTAGTACAGGGTCTTGTAGTTGACAACAATGGTCGTTGGAGTTGGGCACTCAATTGATTCAATAGCCTCCGCGTGCTCGCGAAGCGCGATGTTATCTGGGAGGAGGATCCACTCGTGCCAGTACTGGAAGTCGGCACATGTTAGATCGGTGCCGTCCGACCACTTCCACGGTCGAATCTCCCACGTTACTTCAGCAGCCTCTCCGTCTGGTCCTGGCATTTGCCAAGCGTCGCCAATAACTGGCAGGGAGGTTGCAAGGAACGGCTGTTGAACAGTTTCGACGTCCAGATAGGTGAGCCCTATCTCAGTCGCCTGGATCACATCAGCCGCCATCACGGTGCCGTAGTAGGGCCCGAGTGAGTCGACGTCTTGGTAGTCGCCGATGATTAAAGTGTTGGCGCTCGACGTGCCGCCACCACAAGCGGCGACGACCAGCGCGGCGCTTGCAGCAAGTGCAGCAAGCAATCTCTTGGCACGCATTGTCTATCCTCCATCGTGTCGTTCGGCCTGCGCCGAAGGTCAACTGCGCTAGCTGCGCATAGTCGGTAGCCTAGCGGATCCATGAGCACCAAAACGCGCGGTTGCGCCTCATGACGCCTCACGCGCGCCGCTCTCGCCGCGGCTACGGCTGGAGGCGGCGGATCTCCCAGCCCTCAGCGAGAGGAAGGTATTCGAAGCGATCGTGCAGGCGGTTCGGTCGCCCCTGCCAGAACTCCCAGCGGTCAGGGGTGAGGAGGTAGCCGCCCCAGAAGCCAGGGAGCGGAACGGGGGCGTCCCCCGGGTAGGCGGCCGCCTCTGCGGCGAGAGCCGCCTCTAGGTCGGCCCGTGCGGCGATCGGTTCGCCCTGGCGGCTGGCGCGTGCGCCGAGCTGGCTCTCGCGGGGGCGGCTGGCGAAATAATCGGCCGACTCGACAGGGGTGAGGCGTCGCACCGGCCCCGAGCAGCGCACCTGTCGCTCGAGTCCCGGCCACCAGGTGCTGATCGCAGCGCGCGGATTCGCGGCGAGATCGCGACCCTTCCGACTCTCGTGGTTCGTATAGAAGCGAATGCCGTCTGATCCAATGCCGCGAATGAGCACCATGCGAACGCTTGGCGCGCCGCCCGCATCGGCGGTGGCGAGAGCGGCGG
>Ga0315901_10009602_pt1 | contig 11124 bp, 5 predicted proteins | sample LakEriMetagenome_10_FD_203761 | JGI IMG/M metagenome (GOLD analysis project Ga0315901, IMG submission 203761) | Freshwater fungal communities from buoy surface, Lake Erie, Ohio, United States - Buoy 2 MA116 | ecosystem: Environmental > Aquatic > Freshwater > Lake | place: USA: Lake Erie, Ohio...
ATTCATGCGAACACCGTTATTGGCAGCGATGCGTTCTATTACAAAAACCGACCGGAAGGCCGCGAGAAAATGCACAGCGTTGGAAGTGTGGTAATTGAAGAACACGTGGAAATCGGTGCTGCCTGCACTATTGATCGAGGCGTTTCGGGACCTACACGCATCGGTGCGCGCACCAAAATTGACAACCAGGTACACATTGGTCACGACACCTTAATTGGCAAGAAATGCCTCTTTGCAGCGCAGGTGGGTATAGCCGGCTGTGTGAAGCTCGACGATGAAGTAACCCTTTGGGGCCAAGTAGGTGTGACCAGCGATGTGCACATTGGCAAAGGAGCAGTTGTTCTCGGTCAGTGCGGTGTAACGAAGGATTTGGTGGGAGGAAAAACCTACTTTGGAACCCCTGCGGAAGACGCACGAAATAAATACCGTGAACTTGCACTCATTCGTAAATTACCAAAGGCCATGGAGCAATTGGGATTGTAATACCTTTGAAGCACCACAACGATGGATAGCCAGCGCCTAAATAATAAAGTTAAGCAACGTGATTTCAAGCTCAATGCATTGCTTGAAATTACCGCGGCCATCAACGCCAACCTGAGCGTGGGCAGCTTGCTGGAGCAGTATGAGCGCGTGTTGCGGGAGCATCTTTCCATCGAGAAAATTATACTCTTTACCAAGGAGGAAAGCTGGAAGTGCATTCTCCGCTTTGGCGTTCAGAAGGGTGAAATCAAAGAGATTATCAGCGATGACTTTTTCACCAAAAGCAAAGAGATAGCCTTAACCACAGGTCGTTCGAAGGAGGCGTTTGACTTGGCCATTCCGATCGTGCAGAACGGAATTACCATCGCCTACGTGCTTGCCGGAGATACCAGCGAGCAAGAAATCCGAATGAGTCCAGTGATTAAGCACATGCGATTCATTCAAACGCTCACCAACATTTTGGTGGTAGCCATTCAGAATCGAAAACTACAGGAAGAAAATATCCGTCAGGAACGAATTAAGAAGGAGCTTGAGTTGGCCGCAGAAATGCAGGCGATTTTGCTGCCCCATCATTTACCCAAGAACAAACACTATGAAGTGAGTGCGTTCTACAAAGCCCATCAACAGGTGGGAGGCGATTATTACGACTTCATGGAGTTGAGCGATGATGAGGTTATGTTTTGCATGGCCGATGTTTCAGGGAAGGGCGTGAGTGCTGCGTTTTTGATGGCCAATTTCCAGGCGTACCTGCGCTCCATTTTTGCTTACAACAAGGGATCGCTTACCGACATCGTGCACGAACTCAACACCCGCGTTATGCAAACAGCATTGGGTGAAAAGTACATTACTCTTTTCTTGGGCGTGTACAACAAGTCTACTCGTTTGCTGCGCTATGTAAACTGCGGTCACAATCCACCGGTGCTGGGCGATAGCAACGGTTACACCCAGCAATTGAAATTGGGCACCATTGGATTGGGCATGTTTGAAGAATTGCCCAAAGTGGTGGAAGGAAAGGTGACTCTTGAGCCCGATTCCATCATCGTGTGCTTCACCGATGGACTGGTGGAAACCGAGAACAACAACAAAGAAGAATACGGCACGGAGCGATTGGAAAAGGTGCTCCTGGCGTTTTTCAAAGACGGTATTTCCATCATCAACGATACCATCATGCAATCGCTCAACGACTTCAAGGGCGAAGCTCCTTACAACGACGACTTGGCGATTCTGAGCTGTCGTTTTCACTGAGTGAATTTTCGTTATGAACGAGCCACTCAATACCCGCGTACATCGAATTCTGCAGCAACACAACGTAGGAAGCGACGAGCTCCTTATCGTTGCCGTGAGCGGAGGAATGGACAGCATGTCTCTCTTGCATGCTTGCCATCGCTTGGGGTTTAAATCCTTGGCAGCCCATGTCAATTATGGCTTGCGTGGTGAGGAAAGCAATGCCGATGAAGCCTTGGTGCGTTCCTTTTGTTTGATCAGCAACATCCCGGTTGAGGTTCGTACAATCGATGCATCGACTTGGCATTCAGATGACGGCTCGAATGGAGGTGTGCAGGAAATCGCTCGTCAACTGCGTTACGACTGGCTGCGCGAACTGCTGGTGAAACACGAAGCACGGTTTGTGTTGACCGCACATCACGCCAACGATCAAACAGAGACGATGCTCTATCAGTTTATTCGAGGCGGTGCCGGCAAGTCGGTGTATGGAATGCCGGTGTTGGCCAACGGAGTGCTGCGCCCTTTGCTCTCCGTAACACGCGAAGAGATTGCTCACTACGTGGCCGAACATACAATCCCCTGGCGCAACGACGCATCGAACGATAGCGACAAGTATACCCGCAACCGCATTCGCCATCATGCAATGCCTATTGTGGAAAGCATCAACCCCTCAATTCATCGTACGATTCAACAACGCTCTCAATGGATGCACGAAGAGCAAGCGATGGTCGCTCAACAAGCAAATGATTTTTTTAAAGCGAATGTGCAAGTGGATGGTGATGCGGAGCTATTGTCAATTCCGACATTGATAATGAGCGGATGTATGCATGTGCTCATCTGGCGTTGGTTAGCAGTGAAGGAGTTTACCTCGCAGCAGGTACAACTAATCGCGGAGCATATAAGGGCTGCCGCGCATGCCGAGCCTGCATGGTTTGTTTCACCAACGCACGAACTGTGTGTACAGGGTGAAACACTAGCCCTAATTGCATGCATCGAGCAGGAAACGCATGTTATCGATGCGCTTCCGGCAAATGTGGCGAACATGAAATTCGATGAATGCACAAGAAGTGAAGTAGCGTTTACAAAAGACTCTGAGCGTCAGTATGTATCGATGGACGATTTGCAGTTTCCACTCATTCTTCGCCCTTGGGAAAGCGGTGATCGTTTTCATCCGCTAGGTGCTACAGGCAGTCAAAAGGTTTCTGATTTTCTTACCCACGCCAAGATGCCTGCTTGGAAGAAGAAGCGCGTATGTGTGCTCGAGAGCGGTGGTGTGATTGTGGCCATACCGGGAGCCCGCATTGGTAATCATTATAAAATTTCGGACGCAACGCATCGGTGTTTAAGAATCCAATTCAGACCGAAATGAAACCTTTTTGAGATGCGTGGCGTAACAGGAGGAACTTAAACTGTAAACACCACGATATGATTACTACACTCAACATACATTCCCGATACGATTTAGACACACTGGCAAGAATGGTATTTAAAACGAACGATGTGCTGAACTCTGAACGGGAACGCATTCGTCGTAGCGCCAGTTTGCTCAAGGCGGCTGTGCTCGACTCACTCAGCAAGATGGAGGTGGTGTTGACACTTGAGGACAAAGATTCTCAAAAGAAATTACGATCAAGGATTATAGCAGCGGGTAATGACCGCGTTATGCTCGACAAGGGCGTAAGCATTCCGGTGCATTGCATCTTGAATGTTGAATTTCCGAACTAGATTAACGTGTTTTATATGAAGGCGGTGAAGCGGATCCTTTGGGCTCTGTTTCACCGCTTTTCGCGTTCATCAATCCTCGTTGTGCAACATTTGTTGCATGTTCTATTGATTTATTCCGATTATTTTTGGCTTTATGATTCGGAATGTATTCACTACGATGAAGGCACTTTTGGTGCTGGTAACGTTATTTTCAGTACACACCCTTGCTGTTGCACAGATTTTCCAACCCGTAAAGTGGAAATTCTCTGTTAAACCGCTCGAAAACAATGAGTATGAAATCAGCGCATCGGCGACGATCGAAGATACCTGGCACGTCTATGCGCTTTCTGTGTCCGACAAAGCCGATGCTATTGGCCCTATTCCTACAACACTGAAGGTAAATGCAGGCCCCGATTTCGAAATGGTAGGGAAAACCAAAGAGGGAAAATACATCACTCATTTTGACCCAAATTTCGAAATGGACCTCAACTATTTCGAGAAAAGCGCAGTTTTCAAGCAAAAAATCAAAGCGAAGAGCGATAAGCCGTTTACAGTTTCCGGAGTGGTAGAATACATGGCGTGCAACGATGAGCGTTGCATTTTCCCGGATCCTGAATTGTTTGATTTGAAAGTTACGCCCAATGCTTCCGGTGAAGAAACTACTGAAGAAGGCGCTCAAACTTCTGCAACTGCAGGAGCCAAGGAGAACCACGTTAACTGGGAGTTTGGAATTTCGGCACAATCAGAAAAGGAATACCTACTCACTTTCAAGGCAGTGATGGAGCCGGAATGGCACATCTATGCTCAGAAGTTGGAAAGCAACGAGGGCCCTGTTCCAACCACTTTCTCTTTTACAAAGAGTGTAGATTTTGATTTGAGCGCCCCCATCAACGAGCCCAAGCCCAAGCGACTCTACGACAAGAATTTTATGATGAATATCGACTACCACGAAGGCACGGTGGTGTTCGAGACAAGGGCTGTTGCGGTAGGCACCTCAAAAAGCCCCATTACGGTTTCGATCGATTTCATGCAATGCAACGACACGCGCTGCCTGCCTCCGCAAACCATCCATGTGAAATTCGATCCGAATACCATGCAAGCCGCAGAGTTTGATCCGTTGGCCAACACAGAGTCAACGCTTCCTGCTGGCAATGATCCATTCAAAATGAGCGGTGTTAACCTCGACAATCCTCTCAACAACTGCGGACAAGCAAAAGAGAACTACGGTCTTTGGGCCATTTTCTTGTTTGGTTTGATTGGTGGCTTGCTCGCACTGCTTACACCATGCGTATTCCCGATGATTCCGCTTACCGTTTCTTTCTTCTCGAAAGGTGCTGAAAAAGGCAAGGGAAAGCAACGCGCAGCGATGTATGGCTTCTTCATTTTCATGATTTATTTCCTGTTGTCGTTGCCCTTCCATTTGTCGAAGAACGTGGATCCTGAAGTGCTTAATTCGATAGCAACGAACACCTGGTTGAACATCGGTTTTTTTGTGGTATTCCTCGTGTTCGCCATCTCCTTTTTTGGATTCTATGAAATCACCTTGCCGAGTAGTTTGGCCAACAAAGTGGATAGCGCCTCAGAATTGGGCGGTGCTATTGGTATTTTCTTCATGGCGCTTACACTGGCCATAGTGTCGTTTTCGTGCACGGGTCCTATTCTGGGAACTGTAATTGGAAGCATTTACAGCACCGATATCCAGGGTGTATTCAACTTTTTAGGTCTCGAGCTATCGATGCCTGCCGCCAAGGTTTCTGCGGCTATGATGGGCTTTGGTATTGCGCTCGGCGGACCATTTGCGCTGTTTGCTGCTTTCCCGAGTTTGCTGAAGAAACTGCCGAAAGCAGGCGGTTGGATGGACGACTTCAAGGTTTCCCTCGGATTCATGGAAGTGGCGTTGGCCATTAAGTTTTTGTCTAATGCCGATTTGGTAGAACAGTGGGGCATCTTCAAGCGTGAATCCTTTTTTGCGTTGTGGATTGTGGTGGGTGTACTCTGGGCACTCTACATGTTTAAGGTGTTCACCTTTAAGCCCGGTCAAGGCTCAAAGGGCTGGTCGAAATTCAAGATTGCCTTCACCTCGCTGATTGTGATTTTCACCTTGCGTTTGATACCGGGTGTATTGCCTCCATCTGAACTCAATCGTTTTGATTTTTTGAGCGGATTCCCGCCACCCAAGTCATATTCATGGTATCACTACGAAGAGGAGTTCCACATCTACAAGGATTTGGCAGAAGCCATGAAGGCAGCTGAAGAGCAAGGAAAACCAATCTTTATCGACTTCACGGGATGGGCATGTGTAAACTGCCGCAAAATGGAAGACACTGTATGGCCCGATGAAATGGTGAGAGCTATTCTTTCTGACAAATACATCATGTGTTCGCTGTATGTCGATGAGAAGGTAGAACTTCCTGCGGAAGAGCAATTTGTTTACACCACAAGCGACGGACGCAAGAAGATGATTAAAACCGTGGGTAATAAATGGGCGACGCTTCAAACCGAAACATTCCGCAACAATTCTCAACCCATGTATGCGCTTCTTTCGCCGAAGGGTGATTTGCTCTCTCCGATTGAGCAATACAACCCGGATGTAAAGAAGTACACCGATTGGCTCAACTGCGGATTAAATGCCTTCACTACCTGGAAGGAAACGCATTAAAGAATAAGTAACCCGGTCGATTAGCGAACAGCTAATCGACTGCGGGTGTACAATCCTTCTCCTGTTACGATCAGTTCATACATGCCCGAGGCCCAGCCTTCGCGAGCAATCGTGCAGTTGTTTGTGCAGTTGGTGCGGGTAGCAACCAGTCGTCCGGTAAGGTCGCGCAACTCGATGGTGAATGCTCCGGCCGGTAAATCGACACGCAACTCATTTTCCATTGGGTTCGGATAAACGCGAATGCCAAACTCACTTGCTTCGCTTACTCCCACGATGTAGTTCGTAACGCCACTCATTACGCTGCAGCCGCCCAGACTGGTTATTTCAACGCTGTATGCACCTGCTGCCGACATAGTGTAGCTGTTGCTTGTTGCACCCTGAATGGGCGCTCCGTTCAAGTACCACTGCCATGCAGCGCCATCGAGCGCGGTGAGTTGTAAGCCGTCAACGGTATATGCAATTGAAGGCAGTGCCAGTGCTTCGATGTTCCAGTTTTCTGAGGCAACACAACCTTCGGGTGAAGTCAGTGTGGCCGTGAGAGTTTGCGATTCAGCTACTTCGAAAAGTCCGTTGTTGCTCACGCCATTCGACCATTCGATGGTGCCGTTTCCGTTTGCAGACAAATTGATGATGCTGAATTCACATACTGCAGTATCGATAGGCATAGTGAGCTGTGGCTCATCGTGCACGGTAACGCTGATAGTATGTTCTTCGAAACACAATGGATTACCGGTTATGAGTTGCACTGAATGCGTTCCGGCATTGAGCGTGGTTTGTAACGCGGAAGTCTGATTGTCGATCGGTTGACCGTCGATGCTCCACGCATACGTTTCGACGTACGATTGGTCAGCGTTCAAGCTGATAGCTTCGTTGTAGCACACACTGTTGTCGCCTGTCATTGGCGTGAACGATGTGCAGTCGAAAATCGTGTGGAAAGTTTCGTTGGTGATGATGGCCGGGTTGTTATCGAAGTAAATGGCTGCCTCGTTAAATACAACGTCTTCTGGAGCAATACCGGGCTGCAGTTGAACTTCATACACCACGAATCCGTGTGACTCGGGCTCGTTGTTGGTAGCATCGGGTAGGTAGATGTCGTTGAAGGTAAAATCGATTACACCGTTGTTGAGCAAGCAGGTAACAAAGGGAGCCGATCCATAAAGCGGCATGAACGTGCTCAAATCAAATTGAGTGAGATCGAGCGCACCCACGATGCGCACATCTTCTGCGGGCAGGTTACCGGTGTTTTGGAAACGCACGCGGTATTGCATGCGGTCGCCGGCCAATACGAAATGGGGTTCTGCATAGCCTTCAGGTGTTGCTGTTAAATCATTGGGGTCGTATGCACACGCAATGAATGGACTGGTGGTCCAACTGTTGTCGTATATCACATTGCCCTGTGCATCATTCAGCACCAAATGGAACACGAAGTTGTACGTTACACCAATATTGACAGGGCCGGGGCCGTCGATGTGGAATGAGAAGATTCCATTGCTACCGGCGGCAAATGCGTTGATGTTCCATTGTGCAAAGCCGGCAGCTACCTGGTCGGGTGCAATGCTGCTGTAGGTGTCTTGTTCAGGTGTAAACAGTGGGTCACAAGTGAGCGTTAGTGTTCCGGAAAGATCAACGGTACCCAGGTTGTTCAAAAACACACCAGCTTCGTAACCATCATCACAGTGAATGATATCCCAGAAACCATCGTATGGACCGGCTGCATAAAACGCCTCACCTGTGGCTGGGATTAGTCCGAATGATGCGTAGGTGCTGGTCGGAACGTCGATGGTTACTACCGATGGGCTTGAGCTTACCCAAGCTGTGCTGTTGTTCACCAATTGGATGGTGCTGGCATTGGGTGCTACGGTTAAGGTGGCTATTCCGCTTGTATTCGTGAATACGGTTGCGTTGAGGCTTGGAATATATACGGCCCAGTTGGACATGCCCGGTTCGTTGTTTTGACGAATACCATCGCCATTGGTGTCGTGATAAACCACAATAACGGTGGTGTATTCACAGCCTTCGTTGTAGACAGCTTGCGGCTCGTAGTTCGTTGCAGTTATATCGGTGCAGCCATAGCAGTCTGCTCCATATGTGCAGGATCCATCATCGAAAGGCGCCGACTGTTGGTAGTTGCACGCTTGTGGGTCGAGGCATCCGCCACCGCAATCGAATGTGAGTCCGAAGGTTCCTTGCTGCGAAACAAATCCACCCACGCGCACGAAGTAGGTAACGCCGGCTTGTGCTTCAAACACAACCTGCGATTGGAAGTTGGTGCCCGGGATATCGTCGTTGAATGCTACGCAGCTTAGGTTGCCGCATGAGCCGGTAAATACTTTCAGGTACGTGTCGTAGTTCGTCAGCGAGCTGATTGTGCTGATGGTTACTGTAGAACTAAATGTTGCTTCGTATACGTACCAGCGTTGACCGCTGGTTGAAACACTACCACAAACGTTCGAGCCGCTGGTGGTATTATCGTTGGCAACACCTACCGTCATGGCGGTGTACCAACCCTCGGAGCACGAAAGTGTAATGGGGTTGTCGCACGTTGTTCCCTCGCCGGCGAAATAGCAGGAGCCATTGTCGACCGTGGCGGAAGCATCGTAATTAAGTGCTTCCGAGTTCGTACAGCCCAGGCACGAGTAATCGCAGTTGCCTTGGCTGGTAGCATCCGGATTGAAGTTGCAGGCATCTGCATCCATACAACCTGCAATACATGCAAAAACACTCACCATGGCCATGTCCGACCCGGTGCATCCGTTGGCATCTGTAACGGTCAGTTCGAACAGCGTATTCGAGGTTGGTGTGGCAGACGCTTCCGAAGTGGTTGAAATTTCAACACCATTGGCCGTCCACACATAGCTGCCATTATTGGCGCTGGCGTAAGACCACAACCAAACGGTTTCACCCGCGCAAATGGTGGTATCAGAACTTATGTAAACGAGCAGCGAGCTAGTGCAAGAACCATCGTCGATGGTAGCTTGTGGGTTGTAATTGCAAGCGTTTACGTTCGTGCATCCGCAAGCAGGATTGCATGAGCAATACTCGCATGAGCCATCGTCTGCAAGGGCGTTTGAATTGTAGTTACACGCTGTGGCATCCGTGCATCCAACAGAGCACAAGCCATCTATCGATAACTCAAAGTTTCCGCTTAGGGCTAGGTAGCCTCCAACACGGATGAAATAGAACAACCCCGGGTTTGCTACAAATGTCATTTGCGACTGCAGGGTGCCGCCAAAATCGTCGTTACCACCAATGCAGTTCATCATACCGCAGGCATTGATGCTGTTTGAAGAAAACACGTGCAGCTTGGTGTCAAAGTCGGTGAGCGGACTCATCGTCGACACTTGTATGGTTTGAACCGACGGAACACTTAGCACATACCAGTATTGACCTGCAGTGCCGATAGTGGATTGGCAACTTGTAATGACCGCCACCAGATTGTCGTTAGCTACGTTCTGCGTGTTGCCTGTGTATTGAATGCCACATTCGACAACAATAGGGTCAGCGCATGTTTCACCTTGGCCGGCATAAAAGCACGAACCATCGTTGAAGGTGGCATTGGGGTCGAAGTTGGTAGCGGTGGCGTCGGTACAACCGAAACAATCGAATGAGCAAGCGACATTTAGTGTGGCGTTAACATCGAAATTACAAGCGAGCGAATCCATGCAACCACACACTTGACACGAGCAGTAATCGCACGTGCCGTTGTTGTACATCGCAAATGAGTTGAAGTTGCAGGCCGTTACATCCGTGCAGCCGCCAATCATGTTGGGAATGTTTTCCCACAAGTATGTCAACCCTGAAAAAGGCTGTGTGTCGTTGTCAAAGGCGCACGTAAAAGCATTGGCAGAACCCGCTTGTGAAGGGAACCAGAAACTGTCGTCACTAACAGAACGACAAGCTATCTCGTCGGGCCATACACCGAAGCCAACTCGCAAACCAACCTGTGCATAGGTGGTCAATGTGGCAATGTTATTCATTCCACCATACACAAACGTGATCAACGAATCATATGGCAGCAGGTGAGCTTGAAAGGAAAATGACTCACCGGGCACGTTGTACCTTCTCACATTCTCCCATTGAACGTGAATGCCCGCACTATCCACACTGTAGCTGATCCTAGAAGACGCATCGACACTCTGTAAATCGGTGCCGAAAGGGCTAATAATGGTCACGTTGGTATTCGTGGTAAGCGGCGAATAATTCACTACACCCGTAGTTGTGCCAAGGGAAATGAATCCGTTGGAATAGATAAACATGGTGCTACTCGTTTGTCCGCCCATCGAAAACGCCGGTATTTCAATCGGTGGCGACACGATGTCGTCAAACGATTGACTATACACCGTTATATCGTTGCTGAGGGGCGCATACCAACCTTGTGTTTCGGAGCTGAACGCATAGTCGAGCGGCATTTGCGCCAGGGTGAATAGGTTCGAAAGGAGAAATACAAAAAGCGTGAGTAGTTGATTTTTCATGCCAACGTGGATTTGGTGCTAAGGTATATGGCCTAGGCCAAACGTCAGACAAAATGGGGGCATAAAGGGTTGCTTGAGGTGCGTGCCTTCCTTTTTGCGTATTACCTTCGCGCCGCTATGCAGAATTCAGACGACAAACTCAAGAAAATTATTTCGCACTGTAAGGAATACGGATACGTTTTTCCATCGAGCGAAATCTATGACGGCCTCAGCGCCACCTACGACTACGGTCAGTACGGTTCGGAACTGAAAAACAACATCAAGGAATATTGGTGGAAGGCCATGACCCGTCTGCACGAGAACATCGTGGGCATCGATGCGGCCATCTTCATGCACCCAACTACCTGGAAGGCCAGCGGACACGTGGATGCATTCAACGACCCGCTCATCGATAACAAGGATTCGAAGAAGCGCTACCGCGCAGATGTGCTCCTGGAAGACTACATCAAGAAGCTTGAAGCCAAGAACGACAAGGAAGTCGAGAAGGCGAAGAACAAGTTTGGCGATGCGTTCAACGAAGAACAATTCCGCGCAACCAACCCCAATGTGTTGCGCAATCAAGAGAAAATAAACAACGTAGAGAGC
>Ga0315901_10009603_pt1 | contig 11123 bp, 16 predicted proteins | sample LakEriMetagenome_10_FD_203761 | JGI IMG/M metagenome (GOLD analysis project Ga0315901, IMG submission 203761) | Freshwater fungal communities from buoy surface, Lake Erie, Ohio, United States - Buoy 2 MA116 | ecosystem: Environmental > Aquatic > Freshwater > Lake | place: USA: Lake Erie, Ohio...
TTTCGTGTTAGCCTAATCATAGTGCCACCTATTTTCTTTATCGCTTCTACCTCATTAGGAAATCTTACGTCTGGTATAATGGCTACTTCTGATTCTTCTCTAGTAATAGCATTAACCGTAGCTTTAACCCAAGCGTCGTTATAAATTCTTCTTACTATATTTGTTCCAAAATGTTGTAAAAAATCTCTTGATGTCATATATCCAGATTTGCCATCTGGACACTCTGGAACATTTTCCCACAGCAGATGAGTTAATTCATTTTTATCTTTATCTGATCCATATACCTGTCTAGCTTCAATGCCAAAAATATTGATAGCCATTTCCTTTAGCGGATCAGCAAAGTGGTATACTTTTACATATGGCCACAATTCTTTACATGCATATTGTACAAAGTCATTGTCTTTTCTGGTAACGTCGAATTCTCCAAATCCAACTTCGCCGTTTGTGTCACTTGTTTCTACTATTAGCTTTCCATCGTCATCAATATAAAAACTTCTGATCATTTCTCTAGACAGGAGAATGTGGCCATTTATATAATTTGCCACCGTGTTTTTGCCAGACTGTTTTCTTCCAGATATTCCTATGACCTTCATGTGTTCTGACCCTTTAGTTGTGGTAATATATTGTCTTTGATCTGTTGAACTGTCATCTCTCCTATATCTTTGGTTAAAATTCTAGGAAATGATAGAGTATATAATCTATTTAATTGTCTGGTTATTTGAAGCTTTGCTTCTCGTCCAGCTTGATCATTATCAGTTAATAACACGATATTTGTAATTGGTAATTTGCTCAGTTTTAACTCTTGTTCTTTGCTTAAAGATTTACCAAACATGCCTAATACATTGTGTATACCGGCTTCGTGTAGCTTCCACACATCGCCCTGACCTTCCACTAAAATAACAGAATTTGTTTCTTTAATAGAAGTTATTGCTCCATGATAATTATAGAATAAATCAGATTTCACAAAGCCCTTGGGGTAAAATAGGAACTTTGGCATCTTATATTCTTTTACCGTTCTACCTATGATGGCGACAACATTTTTTCCAGAATCATCATGAATTGGTATTACAGCACGATCATACATTTTTGAAGACGGGTTTTTACAATCTCCCACGCCAAAATGCTTTAAGGTTTCTGGCTTAAAACCCCTGCTTATGAAATACTGAGATGGATAATCTAATTTTTCTAACGTTATCGGCTTGTGTTCAATGGATATTTGAGGAGTGTTTATAGAAGATATTAAGTCAATAAAATAGTCTTCTTTAACAAGTTCGGCCTTGTATGATACGCCACGATTTTTAATAGATAAAAACTCACACGCCCATCTTAATGCTTTAGAAAAGCCAACGTCTTCACCAGCCTCTCTAGATAAAGATCCTCGTATTAAACCGAATATATCATTCCTGTACTGGTGTTGACAATCTCTTGTCCAGCACTTCCATATTCCTTTGTCTACAGAAAAAGAAAACGCTCTAGGATTGTCACTGTCATCATGAACTGGACATGTTGAATATATATTATCACCAAGCTTTTCGCAAACCATTCCTAGTTTGGAAAATACATCATCCGCTCTAGAGTTTAATTTATTCTTGATCGTTGATAAGTCCATTTATTTTTATCTTTGCTAGACCCTCATTGTCTACTAAACCAGTATCACCAACGGGCTGATTTTTAAATTCATTTCGGGTTTTTAGTTCTTTTAGTCTGGCATGCGCCCCGTGCATAGCCATATTAATATAATCACCATCGTCAACACCGCCGCCGTGACGAGACACAATTGGTACAAGCTTTCTATTACCAGCATTTGGGCCGTCTTCCGCAAGTTCCTCTGGAGACTTTATTTTGAAAATACTAAAAGAAGTACATAGCCAGATAAGTCTATCAGAACCGCTTACAGCATCCGTACTTTCTTTAGTTATACCATCTCTATTCAACTGCACAAATGAGAGACATGGAATATCTAGCTTCACACATAGATTATGAAGTGATGTGATTTGAAAACCAAGAGCTTGGTATTCTTGAATATTGTTTGTGATCGAACTAGAGGACATTAACTTAAGATAATCATATATAATAAGGCAATCATTAGTCTTACCATATTCATCTGTCTTTACCTCTTGAACAATCCACCGTTTGATGATGTTCAGTATTTGTTCAAACGGCTTGCCAGCAACGCTAATATAGCTATATGGAATAGTCTCTAGTTTACCCATAGCGTCTAGCACTTGAGTATACTTGTCTTGATCAACAGTAAATTTACCTGTAGCTATATCATTAATTGGCACATTGCTAATATTAGCTAATAACCTATTTAAATGATCTTCTTTAGACATTTCAGTGTCTAGCATTAATACAGGAACACCCTTAGTGGCAACATTAAAAGCCACATTGTCTGCGAATACGCTTTTGCCCACCTTTGGCCTAGCCGCCACAAGGTCTACACACTTTCTCCTTAGTCCTCCACCGATAGCCTCATCATATTTATTAAAACCGGTTGGTATTCCGATAATGTCGCACTTGTTTTTCTCTAGAAATTCTACATAGGTTTGTATTTCTTTGCCTATCTTTTCTGGAGATTCTCCACCGTCATCTTCTCTAAGAAATTCTGTAACGGGGTTTTCCAGTATTTGCACTATATCATTAACAGTTTCATTACCAGTAATCTGTTCAATATCCTTGCTAACTTTAGCTGTTAGCTTTTTAATCTTTCTGGCAAATTCAAATTTCTTTAACTGAACTCCAAAGCTGAATATATTCTCCCTATTAATGGGAAAATCTAATAGAGATTTAATATACTTAATCTCTTGTGGAGTATTAATATTCTCAATAATGTTTAGACTAGTAGCAGCAGCCATTAAAGATGGTAAGTCTACCTTTTGACCATCATTAATAACCTTTTCTATACATTTATATAGTAACTGATTATTAGCATGTCCAAAGCTATCTACGCTAATAAGGTCTGATACATCTACATATCCCTCAACTCCATGCTGTAGCAGTCCTGCTAGAACAGCACGTTCTGCCCCAATGTCTAATAGATTATCCATATATTATTTACCAGTACACCTGTTGCATCGTGGAAATTCACCATACACGTATCTAGAATCTTCTTTAAAAGTTTTGCCACAAATGTGACATTCTAAATCCACCTTGTTAGCCGCTGGCTTGCGTCTAGGTGTTCTATCAAATGCTGGAGTTTCTACATCTCTAAACTCGCCCTCGTCTTGCCATCTATTTTCTCTACCTCTCACGGCTTCTTTTCTCCTACTTTGAGTAGTGCTGTCTGTCTTATTTACTTTAAAATTCTCATCTATCATCACAGACTTAGATGTAGTGAGTTGTTTTGTTTCTGTGCGTTCTGGAGCTTTTGTGGTTTCTGTTCCAGTATTAGCTATTAAAGCTTTTAACAAGCTTTGCTTTTGATCTTCCGATAATGATAGTAAAAAATCTTCTAGGCCGCTCATTGTCTCTTACCTTTCTCTAATAGTATATCGGCTTTCCTTTTTAGTTCATATACTTTTCCGTCTAGAGCTTGCAGTCTTGCTTCTGCCACCTCTCTCATATTCTCTAATGATGCCGCATAAGAATTGCTTTGTGATAATATATGCTTCTTGGATTCATGCTTAGTATACTGCCCAAACTCATCGCTATGCTTGACTATTAATTTTTCCATTTGATCATGACACCAGCTTAGTGCTACCTTATTTTTATTTATTTCATCTTGTATATACGTTGCGTAACCATACATCAAGTAAGCCGCATCAAAAAGTTCATGCTGTGTGAGCTTTTTGAGTTGATCTGACGATAAATCTGATACTAATAAATATTCTTCTCTAAATGAAGAAAACTTAGTATTACTACTATTTATATAGTTATTGATTGATTCAATGTGTTCTGATAGCTTATCAGACGCTTTTAATTCTTTGTCGCCACTCATCATCACTTTCTGAATATTTAAGGGTTATAATCTTTATGTCATTAAGTCTGCACCACTCTATCTTATCGTCATCCCTAGCCTGACCCTTTAGGAAGTCAGCTTTGCTACGATGAAAGAATGAGCAAAACTCATAGTGCTGTTGTCCATGAACCTCAATAGCTAGTTTAATAGAAGGAATGTAAAAGTCAAGGTACAAAACGGATTTTCTATGAAGCTCTGTGCTACCGGGAAGCTTTACTTCTTCTAGAATTCTATAACTATTGAATAGTTCTTTTAGTAATTTTCTGGCTCTAACGTGAAACTTTGACCTTTTTCTTTTATCATCGTTAAATACGTCATAGCCAGTTAAATTCCATACATATTCCTTACCATTTATTCCTATAACTTTCAATGTAACTCCTTAATCTTATGATAGATCAAATTAGCCATTGTGGGATTATTATTTAGGAATTCTGCCACGTTGTTTGAACCTTGAAACTTAAAGAATCTTTCTACTTCGTCTGGTGTAGTAGATATACCATTAGTAGATAGGATTGCTTGTACATCTGGATGATCTAAAGAATCCACAGCGCACTGAATAGTGTACCACGCTCCAGAAGTTTTGATTAGTCTAAATTCACAAGCTATATGAATGATTTCTTGTACTTCGTCTATGCCGATACCATAACGTATCCAGCTTTCTGCGGTACTATTTGGCCTACCACCAGCATTAGATGTTTTAACTGACCAGTTAGCAATTTGACCAACGTGAGGTCCAGTATCCTTTGGTACTTGCCATTTTCCTCTATGAGTAATTACCATATTGGTTCCAGCTTGATATTGCAACATATTACCACAATCCGCCATCTTTTGTGGAGCGTATGGTGATCCGCCAGTATTAGCAATATTATGAGTAATACAAATTAGGATAGTTTTATTCTTCATAAGAGTACCGCTAATACGCTTAAAGAACATTGATAGTAATCTAGGTAAAGCGTTTCTTACGCCGGTTCGTACTTCACCCTCTAGCTCACACGCTGGAACCATATTAGATAAAGAATCTGTGATAATTAGACAACCGGGATCGTTGTTAATATAATACTCAACAATATTAAGAAAGTCTTCTGCTGATAAAACACGATCATCTGTAGACTCTATAATTAAGATATTATCCGGCTGTAGGTTTTTAATACCTTCAAAGTTTTGCTTAGAAAGTCTTCCTTCTGTATTGACATAAATAACCCTCTTGTTCTTTGCTTGACATTTTGCTGCAAAGTGTAGGGCGGTAGTGGTTTTGCCACTTTTTGGATCGCCCGTCATAACAACTACAGAGCCTTCTCTTAGACCTCCACCAAGTGCTATATCCAAGGCTGGAGAAATGCCTATAACCTCTAGACTATTGATACTTTCTAGAACTTCTGTTCCGCTTCGTACAACTTCTCCATACTTACTAATTATGTTGCTACTAACGCTATCTTCTGAAAACTTTGTGTTTACTTTCTTGGTTTTGCTCATAAGTTCCTCTGTTTAAATAAAATATTTTGGATTTTGCTGGCAGATAGCTGGTGTCAACCAGTACGATTGTAATACATCTTTGTAGACTGTCAATATGTAATTGTACTCCCAATCTATTGGTAATGCTATCTTGTGTTCTATCATTTTATTGAAAATAAATTTAGCCGCCTTATTTTTTATTAGTATAAAATCGGAGCATCTAGATGCGCTTATTTTAATAAATTCAAACTTAATATTCTGTATAATATGGGTGTATTTTTCGTATCTATTCAAATTTATCAATGGTGTATGCTCATTTAGTCCGTAGTATAATGGCCATTTTCCAGATGTGGGAAATAAAACATTGCAATCATTAGGAAGAACATCTATTATTTCATTAAAAATTTCTGCAAACCTATTTATTAGTAATATATCATCTTCAATAATTATCGACCATTCATCAGCATTATTTTCAGATGCTAATTTCAAACATTCTAAATGATTAATACATAAGGACTTAGACACATTTGAAAGCTCGTAATTTGAACTCAGCCAACTAAGGTTGATGGCACCTTTTCTATCATCATTGATGGGTGTAAATAATTCATTGTTCTGATCATTACTTTCTTTATATATTTGCGTAATACTGTTACACAAAGTCAGTTCTTTTAATAGTCCTAACTGTGGTAATAAGTCTGGCGTCCTAATATAATTATCGTCATATATCGCATATATATTGGTAATGATCATAAATTTCTTAAACGGTTCATGGTTGCCTTTTTTGTATTATAGCTCTGTGTAGACCTAGTTTCAACTGGTTTTTCTGGCTCATCAATCGCTGGATTAAGATTTACTTCTATCTTTGTTTTTGATTGCTCTAAAAGTTTCTGATGCTTAGCTATGACCTTTTCTGCTAAAGGATTAATCTTATATCCTCTTCCATTTTGGACACCTAAAACAAGAAGATTATCAAAATCTCTAGACTTTATAGCAGATAATATAGCTTCCTCGCCATACTTCTTCTTTAGCTGTATTGCGGCACCGTGTTGCTTTTTCCATAGCCAATGTAGGGGATCGCCCTTGGTCCAAAATTTATAAGAAGGTTTTCCAAGATTAAGCTTTTCTGACCTTCTTAAAACAATAAACTCTGCAACGTAAGCTTCAAATGTGCAATATTCGCCAGTATGAATATGCTTATATTTGTGAGTTTCTGACCATTCTTTTTGGTAGTCTTGATTAAATAACTCTGGTTTCTTTGTCATAATTTAAAATCAACGCTTCCTTAAAACATTCATCAATGTGATCTTCTGTAGATATTTCTTCAATTAGTTCCGGTGTAATCCAAAGAGTCTTTTTAACGGTGGTGCCGTATAGCTTACCTATGGTTATAGTTTGCCTACTCGTTTCTCCCATCATACCAATTAGGGATCGAACCAAGTATACACCATCAGTATCGCCAGTGTCAATCTCTATTGAGTTTGATCTATACTGTAGACCAACTTTAATTACAGACAATTTATTAGTAGCACAATGTTCTTTTAATTGCATCCACTCTTTATGGTCTGGTAAATAGCATTCTGTATTATTAGACAAAGTAGCTCTAATCCAAACCTTATATTTATCTTTGCGATATTCTATTAACCACTGATCGTATGAAGTAATCATATTATTCTGGCTTTATTTTTGTAACGCAAAAGCTCTGCTTTTTGACTGATCTTTTTCTACTCTCATCGGCTAAAGTAGAAGCGTTTTGTGTCATAACAACCGAACCCTTATGTCTAGCAAATTGATCACCAGCAGTCAAAGGTTTTGGCTGAACTGATTTTTGTACTTTTGTTACGCACTTTTCAATAGACTTAATTGGTCTATCTAGATCAGTAGCTATTTGATTAATATCAACTCCAGCCTTTACGTGTTCTTCAATATAAAATGTTTCAACCTTACTCAGTGGTCCTCTTTTACTAGCCATGAATATAACTCCTTTGTGTCCTAGTCATATAAATTGAGTTCTTTGTTTGTAGATAGGTGAGATAAAAATTAAATGTGGCCTCGTTTACCCTCTTTAGCTCTGTTCTTCGCCATATGTCTCTTCTGGCCTCTGGACCCATCGGATCAAAGGGGAGATTATTATAAGTTCTCACAAAAAACTGTCTCTGATAATCCTTTTTTCCCAGGTCAACGGTAAGCATCTTGGCAAAAACCTTATCATCATCTATTGACGCTAAATTACCGGTAGCATCATAGAGAGCTTGTTCGCTGGTTAATGGGTTAACATTTTCTTTAGAATATGAGTCAATAAACTTCATTTTTCACCTGTCATAATATATTTCTGCTTTTGAGTTTCGGACATTTTACTAATCTCTTTTTTAGTAGCGTTGCCAGCTAGAGATAGTGGAGATTCTGGCTGTTTGGGCTTTTTTAGCTCCATTTTATGTTCTAATTCTGATTTTTGATAGTGGCCCATTTTAGACCAATTACTATCGGCTAGCTGTCCGATAGTTTTGGCATCTTTCATAAATGAGCCTAGCCCACCATATATTACCCTAACCAGAGCGTCTTTTCCACAGCTAGGACACTTGGTTAATGCGTCTTCTTTGATAGATTGATAAACATCTACCATTTCGTGTGAACAATTATCACACTTATAATCATATAACATAAATCCTCAGTTTTCTAGCGCGTGTAATACCGCTCCTAAAATTCCATTTCTTTGTATATCACTATAATCCAATTTGCAAATTCCTATACCATTGATCTTTTGTAGTCTATCTAAACAGAAGTTTAAACCATTGGTATTATATAAATCTGTCTGCTTAGTATCCCCGTTGATCATTACCTTAGAGTTTTCGCCCATTCTTGTTATGAACATTTTAATCTGTTCTAGTGTGCAATTTTGGGCTTCGTCCAAGATCATATAAGCATTATGAAAAGTAGACCCTCTCATGGTTTCTAGTGGTTCAAATCGTATTCTTCTAGTATTATAATAGAGTCCAAACTTATCTCTTCCAAGGAAGTATTTAAGATTTTCTTCCATCGGTTGTAAGTATGGTTTAATTTTCTCATTCAATTCTCCGGGTAAAGAACCTATATCTTTACCAGTACAAATCAGCGGGCGTGTTACTATTATAGTTTCTATTTTATCTTTTAACAGATGTTCAGAAGCTATACCGGCAGCAATAAATGATTTGCCGGTTCCAGACGGGCCTGTGCAAAAGGTTATATCATTTTCTATAATAGATCTGATATATTCTTTTTGGTTTTCAGTTTTAGCTGCTAGAACGTTTCCTTGAGATTGTTGCTTATTTTTTTTACTTTTTTTATTGTTTGTCGAGTTGTTATGTGCCGCTACTCCCAAAGCCGTTTTCTCCCCGTTGCGAGGAACCTAACGATGCATGAACATCCATGATTACGCGAGGAACCTCTTGGAATATAATCTGTGCGATTCTATCCCCAGTATGAATATTAACATCAGAATCTGATGTATTATATAAACATACCATTATCTCTCCTCTATACCCACTATCTACTACTCCTGCTAAAACATCAATGCCTTGTTTAACTGATAGGCCAGATCGTGGCCATATTAAACCAGCAAAATGTTCTGGCATTTGTATTGCTATCCCTGTACTAACGGTCTTTCGTTGTTTTGATGGTATAACGACGGATTCGCTAGAATATAGGTCGAATCCAGCATCATTATAGTTTGTTTTGGTTGGCACCTTACTAAGCTCATTTAATAATTTGACATTCACAAGAAAGTTCATATCAATGTCCGTAGTCATATATCTAATCCTCCCAAGTCCATATCCTCTAAATCATTTTTACTAGCACCAATTTTATATGATGTAATTTCATGCTCCTGTGGTGCCACTTGTACAGATTCACTATTCATCCAAGGGTCTGTCCATCCAGCTATGGGATTTCTGCAACCTTTGTCATATGGCAAACCTATATTTTTCCTTCTTGTCATACATAGCCAATTTATATATTCTGCCATTACTTTTTCGTTTAATCCAATTATAGACCCATCTTTGAATAGATATTCTGACCAAGCCTTTTCTTCCATAGCGGCTGAATCAAACATCTGGACCGCTTCTTCTTCGCATTCTTCTGCGATTTTGACAAACCCCTCTTCTTCATTCGTTCTCAAGATCTTGATAATCTCCTGAGTATTATATAGATGAAGAGCCTCATCCCTTTTGATTAATTTAATAATATCAGCATTACCAATCATCTTTTTGTTTTCAGCAAAAGCAAACGCACAGATGAAAGAGACATAAAAGCGTACAGCCTCTAATATATTTACACTAATGAGCGTAAGATAAATTTGTCTTTTAATATCTCTTAACTTGCCAGATCTTCCTACTTCGCGTAGGACGTTGTATTCTTTAATGGCAACGTTAGCTCTTTTGAGAATTTCTTTATCTGTTAAGCAACTGTCTAGCACTTCACTTGGATTGCTATAAACATTCTTGATAATATAAGTGTAGCTATAGCTATGAATTTGCTCAAAGAACTGCCACACGTTCATGCAGGCTTCTAGTTCTGGATTGGAGACATATTGATTAAAACTCGGAACTCCTCTACAAATGACAGAATCAAGCATTGTTTGATATTTTAAATTAGATGTAAAAATGAAACGCTCATTTTCAGACATTATATCATCATTCTTAAAATCATTACGATCTTTCTTTAGTTCTATTTCTTCTGGTCGCCAAAAGAATTCAAGCTGTTTTTTATAAAGATCGAAGAATACTGGATATTTAAATTTGTCATATCTCTGTAGAGACAAATCTTCTCCTAAGAATAATGGCTGTTTTAAATAGTCTACATTCTTAATGTTTAATATTGTTTTCATTTTTCTCTCACGAAGTAATCTTCTACGTTATCTTGTTTAACTAATTTGTACTTATTTTGTTGTAGTAGACTTATAATATTAGATCGTTTTGGCTCTTCATTATTATGCTCTACTGTTATACATCCAAAACTATATTTGTCAAATGGAAAAGTTTTCAGAATTTCATACTCTGAACCTTCTGTGTCTAATGATAGATAATGTATGAAACTAGGAGCATTATGATTATCCAACAGTTGCTCTAATGTTATAGCTTTTTGTTCTACCTTATCAGCACCCTTGACGGTTGGAGCATCTTTCCAAAATCCTAAAAGATCTGTTATTCCACCAACATCTCCAGCTTTGGAAAATGATACCGTGGATTCTTCTGAAAAAATAGCCACTGTTTCAAGAATAGTATTTGGTCTATTTTGGAAGTTTGTTGGAAATGGATCTGCCGCTATTCCGGTCCATCCATTTTGTTCTAACAAAAAGGTGTTAGAAATTCTTTCTCCATCGCAGCAACCAATATCTAGGAAAAACCCCTTTTCTTCTGGATACAGAGATAGAACCCACAAATCTTGATTAAATTGAGAGTATGATTTCATTTTATAACTTTCTTATTATGCAACTATATATACACATAGGGTTCTGATCAAACTTATTGCTTGGGGAAGTCTGAGCGGCCATTATATTGAGCATGATCCTCCAGCACACGTTTCTGAAAGAAGTCCCTTTTCCGTATCTCCGTCAGAATCGGGCGTATTGCAATAGTAAAAATTCTTTATTCCATACTTAAAGCCGTATAATTGGTCTTTTATTAAAACGCTTAGAGGGATATTCCCCTCTGGGTAATGAGAATAATTATAGTACAAATTA
>Ga0315901_10009610_pt1 | contig 11119 bp, 2 predicted proteins | sample LakEriMetagenome_10_FD_203761 | JGI IMG/M metagenome (GOLD analysis project Ga0315901, IMG submission 203761) | Freshwater fungal communities from buoy surface, Lake Erie, Ohio, United States - Buoy 2 MA116 | ecosystem: Environmental > Aquatic > Freshwater > Lake | place: USA: Lake Erie, Ohio...
TCCCCGCCGTCGGACGTCACCGTCGCACCCAGCCGCGCCGCAGACGACGTCACGTTCTCCGTCGTCGGTGAGCCGATCGCCGCCACCGAGGCCGTCGGCGCCGTCGGCTGGGCCGTCAGGCTCGCCAGGCTCGTCCCGAACGCGTTCAACTGCACGATCGAACGCAACGCCGAAATGTCCCCCGTGTTCACCAGATTGCTGCCGTCGACGTCGTAGCGGAAGTTCGTCGCCGTCGGCGCCGTCCCCAACGCGCTGACCGTCGCGAAATACGACCGCGTCAGCGTCACGTCGTTGTTGTTCGCCGTCCCGTTGCCGTCCACGTCGCCCACCAGCACGTTGAACGAAAAGTTGAACGTCCCACCCGCCACGCCGTCGCCCGAGCCATTGGCGAACGTCGTCGAACCCGTGTCCCACTCGCCGTCGAGCACCGTCGACTGGGCCGCATCCTGGATCCCCGTCGCCGCCATCGACAGCACGTATCGCCCCGTCGTCAACGCCTGCGGGAGCACGAACTGCGCCACCGTGCCGCCTGCCAAGAGCGTCACGCCCGACGGCGTCAGCGTCACGTCCTGCTGCACGGGAGCGTTCGGCCCCGAGTAGCTGGCCAGCCGCTTGCCCACCACCTGCAACGCCCCGGCCTGCGGCAGGGCGATCGCCTGGTCGAACTCCACCGAGATCGTGTTCGCGTTCCGCCACGTCACCTGCGCCGCATTGACGCCGCTGGTCACCAGCTGGTTCGCCCCGTCCCGCAGCCGCCAGCCCAGCCGGTCCGTCCCGATCGTCGTGAACGGCGCCAGGTTCAGGTAGTTGGTCGCCCAGCTCGTCACCCCGCCGCCCGTCGTGGCCCGCACGTACAAGCCCTTCACCTTCACCGAGGCGTTCGTCACCGAAAGCGTGCCGTCGACCAGCGTCGTGAACGTGTAGTTCCCGCCCGTGGCCACCAGTGTGCCGGCACCCACCGTGATCGCGTAACTGCCGACAGGGCTCGTCGTCGTCGCCGCCGTGGACAGCGCCGCCTCGCCCGTCACCGCCGCCGCCGTCTCCCCGTTCACGAAGCCCATCAGCGTGGCCGTCAGCGTCGGATTGGCCGTGCCTGCCACCTTCGTCTTGTTGTCCGCCCGCACCGTCAGGGACTTGGGCGTGATGCTCGCCGAGAGCGAGGGCTGCGTGAGCGAGTAGTTCGAGGCCGCCGTGCCCAGCAGGGCGAAGCCGCTCACCGCCACGGCGGTCGCCGTGTTCACGTCCTTCGAGTTGAAGGCTCCGCTGCCCGTGCCAGTGAGGCTCACGTCGTCGCCGCCGATCACGCCGAACAGGGCCGCCGTGCCCGACAGCACCGCCGTCGTCGTCCCGTCGTAGGTCTTGCTCGCCGCCGACAGGCCCGTGATCGAAAGGGCCTTTTGGCCGACCGTGACCGAGCCCGTCGTCGCCGAGGCGAGCCCCGCCGCCGTCACGTCGAACGTAAACGAGCCCACGCTGGAGAGCGTCAGGCCCGTGAAGGTGGCGACGCCGCCGACGGCCGCCACGGTCGTCGTGCCCACGAGCAAGCCCGTGCCCGAGGCGATCGCGATCGTGACGTTGCCCGTGTACGAAGCATCGAGAACGTTCGACGCGTCGCGGGCCTCGACCACCAGGCCAAACGCGTCGCCGTAGATATGGGTCGTCGGCTGGGTGGCGACGGCCAGCTGCGTCGCACCCGGCTCGGGAGCGGCTTGTGGCACGAACGACAGGCCGCGGAACGCATAGTTGGTGCCCGCCTCGATCGGGGTCGTCAGGCCGGCGAAGGAGCCGTTCGCCGCGACGTTGTAGCCCGCGGTATCGGTGAACGTGGCCACCGTTCCGCTACCGGCCGTGGACTGGGTGACGTAGAGCGTGACGGTCGAGCCGCTCGTCACGCCCACCAGGCTCGCGATGCCCGAGTAGGCCACCGTGCCAAGGGTCGTCCATGCGCCGGACGCGAACGCGAACTTCTCCAGCGAGCTGGTACCGGAGTCGGCCGCGTAGAGCGTGTCGAAGCCCGTGCCGTTCCAACTCTCCGCGGGGTCGAGGTCAGCGAAGTAAAACGATTGATACTGCGGGCTGGTTACGGGGGCGAACGTGGAGCTGAAAACCTGGTCGGCCGTCGTCGGCAGCCCGGATCCGACCTGCCAGACCGTGCGGCCCGGCACCGTCGAGCCCGAACCCACGAACAGGTTGCCGCCCACGATCATGATCTGGCGGGTGTTGTAGTTGCCCGCGATCGCGGTGGAATTCAGCGACGTGGAAGTGGTTGCCGACGTGCTGGCAACGTAGCGCACGCCGCCCGTGGTAGCGTTGCCCGCGCCGGACAGCCAGAAGGTCGTGCCGTCGTTCGTGACGACGCTCCGGAACGAGTCCCCCTGGTATCCATCCGACGCGAGCAGTGCCTGCGTCGTATCGACCGCGCCGTCGAGCGACACGCGGCCGATCACCCGCTGCACGGCCGTGTCGGCGGTCGGATTGAGGTTGGCCAGGTCGGCCCGGTAGGCCCCGAACGTCACCGACTGCCCGTCACCGGAGATCGAGAGCACCCCCTCGCTCGTCGAGTTGCCCCGCAGGACGACGCGGTTGGGACCGACGCTCGGCAGCGGGATCGTCTGCACGACGTCGCCCGCGGTGGTCAGCTCCACGAGCGTGAGATTGGCGGCGTCGTTGTCGGCGTTGCTGCCGTCGAGCAGTTTCGTGCCATCGCCCACGCGCAGGACGACGAGATTTCCCGGGGTGAACGGCTTGGGCGTCGTGAGCGTCAGCGCCGCGGAGTAACTCGTTCCAGCGGAGTTGGAGGCATAACCGCGGAACACGTAGGCCGCGCCCGCGGTGAGGCCCGTGAGCGCGGCCGTGAAACCGCCGGTGCCGGTGCCGGACGACACGTCCGTCGAGCCGTCGCCACCGAGCGTCGGGGCGGCATTGACGCTCGCCAGGGCGTAGACGATGCCCCGAGCCGTGACGGCTGCCCCGCCGTCACTCGTGACGCTCGCGGCAAGCGTGGCTGTCGTGCCACCGAGGGCCTGGATCTCGGGAGCCGTGACCGTCGGAGCCGCAGCCACCGACTGCGTCGTGAACGTGTCGGCCGACGTGTACGAGGTCTGGCCGTCGGCGTTCGTGGCATAGGCCCTGTAGGCATACGTGGTGCCGACGGCGAGGCCCGTCACCGGCGTTGTGAACGCCCCGAACGTGCCGGCCACGGCCACCTTCTGCGCCGTCGTGCCCACGTCCTCGAGCGACGGGTTGGCATTGGTGGCGGCCGCGGCGTAGACCACGCCCCGCTCGGTGATCGCCGCGCTGCCGCTGCTCGTCACGGTGCCGCCGAGCGTGGCACTCGAGGATGTGACGGTCGCCTGCGAGGGGCCTTCGACCACCGGCGCCTGCACGCCCGATTGGAGCGTGATCGCCGCAAGAGAATCCGTCGGGCTGGTAACCGTCCACGAACGCGGCGTGGAATACACCCCGGTCGTGGTGTTGAAGATGCCGGTCGCCAGCAGCACGGAGCCGCTGACAGCATCCGCCTGGAAAACGCTCGTCGACTGCAGCTTGCCGCCGGCGTAGGCGTCGTTGACCGGCAGCTGGTAGCCGGCGGCACCCGACGACACGACGGCCGAGCCCAGCCCGGTGCCGAAGAACACCGCGTCGACGGGCACGCTGGCATTCGTCAGCGACGCGATGGCCGCGTCGAACACGGCCACGGCGTCGGCTGCACTCCCGCCGTTGCCGAAAACTCCGGCCGTGGCAGCCAAACTGCCGAACCCGTCGCCCGCCGTGGTGGTGACGTCGATGACCCGGAGTTTCGTCCCGGTGGGCTCCATGCCCGAGCCGCCGACGTACACCACGTCGCCGGCACTCACGAAGCCGGTCGCGATCGCAAAGCCATACGTGATCCCGCCGCCCGCGATCCAGCCATTCACCGTCGCCGTGCCGTTGTTGGTGAACACGACGCTGTATGGAGTCGCCGCGAAGTCGATGGCTCGCGTGGCCACGAACTCGACGTATTCACGATTCGTGTCGCTGCTCGTGGGATTGGAGAGAATTTCGGAAACCAACAGCCCCGGGCCGACCGCCGATGCCTCGGTCGTGAACGTGGCCGCATCACCGTACGTCGTGCCCTTCGCGTTGGTGGCGAAGGCCCTCACCGTGTAGCCGGTCGCGGCCGACATGCCGGTGAGCGTCGTTGCCAAGGACCCGGTCGTGCCGGTGATCGGAACCAGTGTCACGCCCGTGCCACCGATCGCGGGCGCCGCATTGGTGCCCGTCACGGAATAGACGAAGCCGCGGGCGGTGATCGCCGACCCGCCGTCGCTGGTGACGTCGCTGGCGAGCCGGGCCGACGTCGACGTGACCACGCTCTGAGTCGTGGCACTGACGGCGGGCGCGACCAGTTCCACCGACGTGGTGAACGAGCCAGTCGTGGTATATGAAGTGCCAACGGCGTTCGTCGCGTAGGCCTTGAACGTATACGCGGTCGAGGGTGCGAGGGCGGTGACGCCGACCGTGAAGGCCGCCACCTCGGTGCCGCTCGCCACGACCTTCACGGCCGTGGTGCCGACGTCGCCCAGCACCGGATCGGCATTGGTGCTCGTCACGGAATAGATCACGCCGCGCTCGATGATGGCCTCACCGCCGTCGCTCGTGACCGTGCCGCCGAGCGTGGCCGTGGTGTCGATCACGTCGGCCGACGTGGGCGACCCGACCGTCGGGGCGACGGCGGTCGTAAGGGTCGTGAACGTGTCGACGTCGGAGTAGGACGTGCCGATCGCGTTCGTGGCATAGGCCCGATAGGAGTACCCACTTCCCGACGCCAGCCCGCTGACCAGGGCCGTGAACGGGCCCAGCGTGCCGGCGGCCGTGACCTTGAAAACGTTCACGCCATCGACCTCTTCGACCGTGGGCGTGCCGTCGCTGCCGGTCAAGGCATAGACGATGCCCCGCTCCGTGATCGGCGACAGTCCGTCGGTATCCACCGTGCCGCCGAGCGTGGCCCCGGCCGCCGTGATGTCGGTGACCGTGGGCGACGAGACGTCGGGCGCGGCGAGCGTGTTGAACAAGCCCGCCGAGCCATAGGACGTGCCCTCGCCGTTGGTGGCGTAGGCCCGTAAGACGTACTCCGTGCCGGCTGCCAGGCCGGTGACGGGCGTCGTGAACGACCCGGTCGTGCCGTCGACGATCACCTTGAAGACGTTGGTGCCGTCCGCCTCGCCGACGGTGGGCGTGGAGTCGATGCTCGTCGCCGCATAGACGATGCCCCGCTCGGTGATCGGGCTGCCGCCGTCGGCGAGCACGGTGCCGCCGAGCGTCGCCGTCACGGCGCCGATCGAGGCCGACGTGGAACTGCCCACGATCGGCGCTGACGTGCCGATCGTGAACGTCCAGTCGGTAATGGCGCCGGGGGCGACCGGCTCCCAGGTGTTCGCGACGTCGCCGATCGAGGCCAGCAGGCCGGCCACGCTGCTCGTGTAGACGGCGCCCGTGGTCTTGTAGCGGAGGGCCGCGCCGTTGGGCGTGATGAAGGTCGTGCCGGCGGTCAGGCTGCTCGGCTGCACGCTCGTGGAAGTCGTTCCGATCCGCACGCCATACAGGAACGCCGTGGGCGCCAGGTCCGTGATCGCCGCGGCGGTGTAGAAGTTGATCTCTTCGTTGTTGTTGCCCAGACCCGCGTTGATCGACGACCAGGTGAACCGCGGGTCTGACGACGCCCCGCCCCACGGCAGCGTGATCACGCTCCCCGCCGGGATCGACTGGCCCGCCTTCACGGTGAACGCAGCCTCGACCTCGCCGAGGCTTGCGAACGAGACGCCGTCCGCCGCCACGGAATTGTCGTTCACGAAAAACGTCGTGCCGGCCGTCAGCGTCGTGAGCACGAGAATCGTCATCGAGTCGGGCGAACCGCTCGTGTTGTAGCCGATCACCGCGATGTCGCCGGCGGCGAGCGTGGTGGGCAACGGATCGGTGGCGAACGTGCCGACGTTCGTGACCGTCGTGCCTTGAGCATTCGTGGCGAAGGCCCTGAACGAGTAGCCCGTGGAAACGGCGAGCCCGGTGAGCGACGCCTCGAAGGCGCCGGTCGTGCCGGCGACGGTCACCTTGATCACGTTCACACCATCGACATCGGCCAGCGTGGGATTCGAGTTTGCGCTCGTGGCCGAGTAGACGAAGCCCCGCTCCGTGATCGTCGCGCCGCCGTCGCTCGACACCGTGGCCGCGAGGTTGGCCGAGGTTGTGCCCGTGACCGTCGCCGTCGGCCCGCTCACGCTGGGTGCCGTGGCCGCACCCAGCGTGGTGAACGAGTCGGTGGTCGAATACGCGGTGCCGGCAGAGTTCGTCGCGAACGCGCGATAGGTGTAGGTGCTCGACGCCGCCAACCCCGTGACGGCGGTCGAAAACGCCCCGCTCGTGCCGGCGACGGTCGCCTTGAACACGTTCACGCCGTCCACTTCGGCCAGCGTCGGAGAAGGGTTCGTGAGGGAATACAGCACTCCCCGCTCGGTGATCAGCCCGTTCCCCGTGTCGGAGACCGTGCCCCCGAGCGTGGCTCCGCCCGAGGTGACCGCCGCCTGCGTCGGCGTGTCGACGGTGGGGGCGACCACGGTGCCGACGGAGAATGGTCCGGCCGGGTACGCCGCATCGAGCGGCCGAGAGTTCGATCGCGTCCAGTTGGCCGCTGTGCTGATGTAGGCGAGCCAGTCTGACCGCGAGGAACTGCCGGCCAACGTCGTCACGTAGCCGTTGTCGACCTCCGTGGAGAAAGACGGATAGTGGACTCCGGCAGTCAGGCCGGTGGGAGCGTACGACGTGGTGGAAGTCGGAGTGCCCGTGGTGATCCACGGGCTCGACGAGATCGCGTAGATCAGCGAGGACTGACTGCGGGAACCCTGGTAGATGAAGACCTGATCGCCGGCGTCGGACATGCCGGTCCACGGAATCGAAGTGATGGTGCCCGCCGGAGTGTCGACGGCATATGTGTACGTGATGTTGTTTGAATCTTCGGAAGTCAAAAAACTGCCGTCCGCCAGAGATGCGGCTTGCGTCAAGGCGATCTGCGTCCCGGAACCCACGGGCACCAGATTCGCGATCCATACACCGTCGGTCGTGTCCGTGGCGTACCCCACGATCGCAAGGTCGCCCGCCGTGAGCGTCGTGGCGGCCAGCATCGCCCGGCCTTCGAGCATCTCCACCCGCGTGGAGAAGGTGCCGTGAGCGGCGTCGCGCGCGATGCGGTGGGCGAGCGTGTCCGACGCCTTGCGGGCGTGGCGACGACGGGGAGCCTTGACCTTCGACCAGAAGAGCTGCCTGACCATGGGTTCCGCCTTCCCTTACGTGATGCAGAGTCCGTCCTGATGTGTGGGCCTGCCGGGCCCGGGAGGGCACCGACGCGACCGAGGAGCCTACGCGGCCTTTGTGAGCGTGTGATGAAACCGGCCACGTCAGTTGTCCGCGGACGCCGCCTCGCCACCCGCCCGGGTCACGAGGCCGCAGAACACGCGGAGGTTCATGCCGTCGGCGAGGAACCGCGTCCCGGCATCGCCGAAGACGACGTTGATGCCGCCGGGATGGAACGAATACGCCTCGCCGTCGTTGGAGGCGTTGAAGGGCAATCCGGCATTCGCGGCCGCCCCGGCCACGCCGGCGGTGGTCACGGGATCGAGCTTGAACGGGCCGAGGCTGTCGGCCCAGCCGACGGACTGGCTCACCGCCGCCGCCGAGCCTGAAACCTGCAGCTTTCCCGCCCGGTAGACGTTCGGCCGGCCCGCGGACTCGACGACCAGGATCGTCTTCGACATCCCGTCGGTCACGTTCCTCGGCCGAGTGACGATGTCCTTGTCGAGCATGCCCTTGGAGTTGTCACCCTTCGCCGCGTACGGATCTGGCGAGAGCACGGCGGGCTTCACGCCCGTCATCGCCTCGTAATCCGTGCGGCCCGGATTGACTTTCAGCGCCGCGATCGCCGGCCGGGCGCTGTCGCCGTCGGGCGACGCGGGCACGCTGATAGTCTCGGCCCGCGGCGCCGTGGGGCAGTGGAAGATGGGCACGGACCGTGTGGCGACGCCGATGTTGGCGTCGGACCGCACACCGAGAGACGCGTCGATGGACGAGGCGGGCGTCGAATTGGTCGTCGTGTCGTACCAATGCTTGCGAAGGTTGTACTTGGTGGCGAGGTCGGTTTCTTCCATGAAGGGCATCACCAGCACTCGCCAGGAGTGTTCGCGGCGGCTCGGGTTGCCCTCGGGCGGCTTGGGAAACTTCGTCGTCCTCGCGGCGTCGGTCGTGTAGCAGGCCGCCGGCATCCACTGCCGGGATTCGGCGCAGGTGACGAACGCCAGGCCGATCTGCCGCAAGTTGTTTTGGCAGTGCGTACGCCGCATCATTTCCCGGGCGCCCTGCACCCCCTGCACCATGAGCCCCATGAGCAGCGCGAGGATGGCGATCACGACCAAAAGTTCGATGAGCGTAAAGGCAGGCCGAGCGGCAGAAGGCCGTCGGCTCCTGGCGAGGCGGCGGCCACGGCGGGCCGCATCCGCGGGCGTCGCGGTCATGGACTCACGGGCGGCACGCCCGTCCTTCCGAGCTGGGATCGACCCGGAAGGTACCCAGACTCCGTGAGGATCGTGTGCAGGTCCGACCCAAGGACTTTGTGAGGATTGTGTTGGCCGGGAACGACGATTTTTCACGGTGGAATCAGCACGTCACCCCACCGTGCCGCGGTCGAGCAGGCCGTCGATCAGGGCCGAGCGGGTGTCGATCGGCGAGGTCGTCCGCCGGGCTGCCGGGGCCGCGAGGATCTCCCGCATCCGCATCAGCCGTCGCCCGCCCGACTGGGCGTCGTAGCTGTTGAAGGCGATGGTGAACTTCCGGGCGGGATCGACCTCCTGGCCGCGCAGCGAGAGCTTCCGCGGCATCCGCTCGTCGTCGTAGGCCACCTCGAAGGGCCAGAGCGTGCGGTCGGAATCCTTCACCTTGGCGTCCTCCGCGAGGATCGCCAGCAGATCGGCCCCGCTCACTTCCGCCGTGACGAGCATGTTTTCGTAGGGGATGATCCGCCAGCAGTCGGCCACGGTGAGCTTCCCGGGCCGCAGGGGGCCGGTGTCGAACGTCCCGTGAAACACGCCGTCCACCGCCGTACCCCGCTTCTTGAGCGCCGCCGCGAAAAACTCGCAGAGCAGCTTCGCCACGCCGCTGCCGCGGCCCTTCCCGTCGATCTCGCGGGCCACGGTGGCCACCTCGCGGGCCAGGTCGCCCTGGGCGGCATCCAGGTCGCCGCGGGCCAGTTCCATGACCAGCGGATCGGGGGCGTAGCGGTCATCCATCAGGACGGTGAACACCTTGCGATCGACGAGCTTCCGCGAGTCGAGGTCGAAGGTCAGATCCACGCGGCCGCAGTGGATGCCGTAGTAGCTGGCCTGCGAGCAGAGCACGCCGTGCAGCATCCAGGCGGGCTGGTTCTGGTGGGAATGCCCCGCCAGGTAGACGTCCACGTCCTTCACGTCCTTGAGCAGCGAGCGGACGGGATTCGCGTAGTCGTCGTTGAACCGCCAGCCCATGTGGCCCATGACGACGATCGCATCGGCCTTCTCGCCGCGGACCTCCGCCACGGCCCGGCCGAGCACTTCCAGGGGGTCGAGCGGGGCCACGCCGCCGAGCGTCTCGGGCGGCAGCCAGAAGGGGAGCCCGGGCGTGATCAGGCCGATCAGGCCGATACGGAATCCGCCCACCTCGCGGATCGTCCACGGCTTCACGTTTTTCCAGGCGCCGTCGATCCGACCGGCGGCCACCCCCCCCTTCTCCACGTTCGCCGTCAGCACCGTCGGCCGCGAGGCGGCGAGCATGGCCTCGGTCTTCTCCGGGCCCCAGTCGAAGTCGTGGTTGCCGAGCGTCCAGGCGTCGTAGCCCAGCCGGTCGAGCAGGTCCACCATCAGCCGGCCGCCGTTCCGCAGGCTCGCAGGCGTGCCCTGCACGAGATCGCCCACGTCCACCGTGAGCGAATCCGGCGACTCCTTCCGCCACTGGCGGATGCAGGTGGCGCAGCGGGCCAGGCCGCCCACGTCGTCGAGCCCGTCGTAGGTGCTCGTCGGCACGATGTGGCCGTGGAGGTCGGTGGTGTGGAAGATCGAGACCGTCTTCGCCCGGCCCAGGTCGCGGGCTGCGGCGAGCCCCGCGGCCGACGCCCAGCCGGCGGCGGCCGTGGAGAGAAACGTGCGGCGGGGAATCGCGGGGTGCATGGCGTGGCCTCCTGGCCGAAGTGGAAACGGGGCTGTCACTCGATCGCATTCTGCGCGGCGCGGACCGGCGCCGCCAACCCGCCGCCCGACGGGCCGGCGACCTCGATCACGAACAGGCACGACCGCGGTCCGGTCGCGCCGTCGCGGGCGTGCACTGCGAAGTCGTCGTCATTGACGATCGCCACGTGCCGCTCGTCGAGGATCGCCAGGCCCTCGAGTTTGAGCTGCCGCCGCTTGCCCGTGGGCGACGGTCCGCCGTGCACCGCCGCCTCGATCGCAGGCAGCAGCGGCGCGAGATCGGCGACGAGCCGCTTCCGCACCGGCACGACGCCGGCCGCGACGAGATCCCGCACCTTCTCCAAGGCCGTGGCATTGGCTTTCCCATCGGCCTCCGGTCGCCAGGCGAGCGTGTCGCTGGCCGGCTCCAGGGACGCCGTGTAGAGCCGCGCCAGCCCGCCGTCGGACTGCTCCAGCACGAGCAGCGTGGTCGCGTCGATCGCGGCCATGGCGCAGAGCTTGCCGTCGTCGGGCGGGGCGCCGCGGGCGAGGTAGTCGGGATCCTCGGGGTCGCCGAGCCGGTAGAGGTGCTCGGCCAACGGCCGCCCGGCCGCCGGGTCGAAGGCCAGCAGGCGGACGTTGCCCGTTTTCTTGGCGGCCTTCGGTGCGGGATGGTCGAGCGGGCTCTGCAACAGCGCGAAGAGCCGCGAACCGTCGGGCGCCGCCGCCAGGGCCTCGAAGCCGCGGTTTTCGCGCCGCGCCGCGTAGGCCGCCGGCAGCGTGGCGTGCACGACGGCGTCGGTCTCCGCCGGCGCCGCCCCGGCGGGAAAACACCGCGCCAGCACGCGGCCCGTGGCCGCGACGTGCAAGAGCGACGGCCCGTATTCCTCCGCAATCCA